>LSQX01247316.1_pt2 | contig 61543 bp, 49 predicted proteins | sample 654561 | NCBI WGS metagenome assembly LSQX01 (sample SAMN04489861, study PRJNA283612) | anaerobic digester metagenome | isolation source: 4 biogas reactors fed with cattle manure at either 37C or 55C with and... | place: Denmark: Kongens Lyngby | collected 2014
TGCCATTAACAAGGCCCTCTACAAGCTGTTTTATTGCCTCCGGCTGATCACCTGTAGGAAGAAAATCCGATATCAGCTTAAAACCCATTAAGAGAATATTTAAAAGTGGTAAGGGCAAAGTTAAGAAAGCAAGTCATGATAATCGCAATCATTCCTCAAAATGTCATAGTTTCCTGATTTTAAAGTGCTCGTCGGGAAGTGAGGATTAATATTGTTTATGAGCAGCAAGTTCTTACAACGCATATATAGAAAATAATCTTCATTACAGAACACATATCTCTGTGAGACAGACCATTAAGCCCCTTTCAGGGAGTACGGGGGCAGAGACGAAGGCAAAGAACAAAAAAAGGAGTCTGCTACGACTCCTTCTCTATAAACCAGCTAATATAATTAACCCAAATAACCTTTCAACAGTCTGCTTCTGGAAGTATGTCTGAGCCGTCTTATTGCTTTTTCCTTTATCTGGCGTACTCTCTCACGGGTAAGGCCAAATTTCTCCCCTATTTCTTCGAGAGTCATTTCCTGGCAACCAATTCCGAAGAAAAATCTGATAATATCTCTTTCTCTTTCTGTAAGGGTAGCAAGAGCTCTGTAAATCTCACGTGACAATGACTCATCCATCAGCAGTTTATCAGCAACGGGGGAGTCGGTATTGGTAAGTACATCGAGAAGACTGTTATCTTCACCTTCAATAAAAGGAGCATCAACAGACACGTGTCTGCCGGACACCTTCAGGGTGTCAGTCACTTTTTCCTTTGGCAGTTCAAGAACTTCAGCCAGCTCATCGGGAGAAGGGGTTCGTTCATTTTCCTGTTCAAACTTTGAAAAAGCTTTATTTATTTTATTAAGAGAGCCAACCTGGTTAAGAGGTAATCTGACTATTCTTGATTGCTCAGCCAGGGCCTGAAGTATAGATTGTCTTATCCACCATACTGCGTAAGAGATAAACTTAAAACCTCTTGTTTCATCGAATTTCTCAGCAGCTTTTATCAGACCCAGATTACCTTCATTGATAAGATCCGGAAGGCTTAAACCCTGGTTCTGATATTGTTTTGCAACAGATACTACAAATCGTAAATTAGCTTTAGTGAGTTTTTCGAGAGCATTTCTGTCTCCCTTTTTTATCCTTTGAGCCAGTTCAACTTCTTCCTCCACCGAGATCAACTCTTCTTTACCAATTTCCTGCAAATATTTGTCGAGTGAAGCACTCTCTCTGTTTGTAATGGATTTGGTAATCTTTAGTTGTCTCATCAGCCTTTAAAAATTTGCGCAAAGTTAATATATTCTTATTAGAATAACAAAACAAGCCCTGGAATGTTTAAAAAAACAGAGCCTGTCTGTATCTTGCTATATTACAGTATGTTAATTTGCATTTATATTAATTACTAAAACTATAACTGAAGCGCCTGCCATCAGGAGTATATCCTTCGACAGACTTAAGAGATCTTTGGTTACTACTGATTGCATTGCGTACATCGGCAGTATTTTCAACTTTTTTCCCGTTAATAAAGGTTATGATAGTCCCTCTTCTAAGCCCCAGATCTCTGAACAAACCATCTTCCACTTTGGTTATTTTCACTCCGCCATCTATTTTGAGTGAGCGTCTTTCATTAGAGGAAAGGGATTCAAAGGTAGCACCAAAAACCTCTGCAGTGTTTGTATCTCGTGTAACCAGGCTGGTGTTACCTGCTACATTTTTAAGTGTTACAGGCACTGTATTCTCTTTTCCGTTTCTCACATAAGTGACAGTGATCTTGTCACCCGGACGGTACTTTGCGACCTGTTCCTGGAGTTCTGATGGAGTAGCTACTGGTATTCCTGCTATTTTGATTATTACATCATTTTCCCTAAGCTTAGCATCAGCTGCAGCGCTACCATCGTAAATCTTGGTTATAAGGGCTCCCTTTACTTCTTTAAGGTTTTGTTTTTCAGCAATTTCAGATGTAAGCTCGTTAATTCCGATACCTATTATTGCTCTCTGTACTTCGCCATACTGACGAAGGTCATCAACAACTTTTTTTACTATACTTACCGGTATTGCAAAAGAATTACCGGCATAGGCTCCACTAGGAGAATATATTGCTGAAGTGATACCAACAAGCAATCCTTTTGTGTCGACCAGTGCTCCTCCGCTGTTACCTACATTCAAAGCAGCATCTGTTTGAATAAATGATTCTATACGGTATTCCTGATCTTCGAGGATACCAAGGTTTCTGCCTTTGGCACTCACGATACCTGCCGTAACAGTAGACGTAAAGTTAAAAGGATTACCCACGGCAAGTACCCACTCCCCTATTTTGAGATTATCGGAATCTCCATACCTCAGGTATTCAAGATTTTTTGCTTCTACCTTTAGCAGAGCTATGTCGGTAGTGGGATCACGTCCTACCAGTTCAGCAGGCAGAACCCTGTTATCGTTCATTTTGACTTCTATATTCTGTGCAGCTTCAATAACATGATTATTGGTAATTATGTATCCGTCCGGTGAAATAATCACTCCTGATCCGAATCCTCTTTGTTCCCTTTCCGAAGGGGCATTCCTGTAACGGTCACCATACCACCATTCAAGAAAAGGATTTTCAGGTTGTACAACCATGGACATTGTCCTAACATGTACCACTGCATGAATTGTCTTCTCGGCAGCATAAGTCAGGTCAACCTGAACTTCTGGTACCTGATAGGATGTAAGAACAGCCCTGCCATCATGTAATTCTGTCATGGCACTGTCGTTGGACACAATTATTTCCGGCTTTTCAATTATCCTGGTATAAGCAAACAGTGCAGTGGCACCACCAGCTATAGCCATCAGAAGACCGCCCAATATAGTTTTTGCTTTCATAATTATAATGTATTATTAGTAAAACGGCATTTTAAGAATGATTCTCAAATATTATGCCTTGAAAAAGATTCATATCTTTATAACCAATTTTCAATGATTTTGTTTTTCAAAGATCATTCTTTTTTTTGAATGACCTTCAATGTATTACACTCATTTAACAACACTTTAACAATGATGATGATAACATTTAACAAATATCAGGGAGCAGGGAATGATTTCGTAATCATAGACAATCGTACCGGCATAATTAATCCTGATGACTCAAAACTTATTAACATGATGTGCGACAGGCGTTTTGGCATAGGAGCCGATGGTCTTATCCTTGTTTCCGATTATCACGGCGCCGATTACGAGATGAAGTATTTCAATTCTGATGGCAAACTGGGTTCAATGTGCGGCAATGGTGGCAGATGTGTAGCTCATTTCACCTTCACTCATGGTATTGCAACAGACTCCCAGAGATTCCTGGCTTACGATGGCTTACATGAAGCTACTGTTAATGATGACACTGTCAGGTTGCAAATGGCCGATGTCAATAAGTATGAACTGATAAACAATAATTATTTTCTTGACACGGGCTCTCCACATTATGTTGTTTTTATGGATGATATAGATAATCTGAATGTTTTTGAAGAAGGCAGTAAGCTCAGATGGGCCCCTGAATTCAAACCGGGAGGAACGAATGTCAACTTTGTAAAGATACTGCATGATGGTCTTTATCTCAGAACCTTCGAGCGTGGTGTTGAAGATGAGACATTGGCCTGTGGTACCGGAATAACTGCCTCTGCTATCGCTTCAGTTTTAAAAGGACATTTCGACAACGGGTCTGTCAATATAAGAGCCAGAGGTGGCAATCTGAAAGTTGAATTAAAGGTTGACAACGGTAAAATCAAAGATATTTGGCTTACCGGACCGGCTACTTTTGTGTTTGAAGGGAAAATAGAGCTCTGATACTTTCAACAGGGATCAGGGTAAGTTAATCACAGTATGAGCCGGACCATTCAACTGAAATAATATTCAGGCACAGTATGCAAAAGGAAAAATTATACGGAAAAACACTAAACGAGCTCATTGACGTAACGAGGAAGATTGGCCTGCCAGGCTATTCAGCCAGACAGATTGCCGACTGGTTGTATAAAAAAGAGATCACATCCATCAATGAGATGACAAATCTGTCGAAGAAGATTAGGGACAGTCTTAAGAGTACCTATGAAATTGGCCTTTCTGCTCCTGTTACTGTTGCGGTCAGCAATGACGGCACTAAGAAATACCTCTTCAAAGTACTGAATAATAAATACATAGAGACCGCACTTATCCCTGAAGCCAAGCGTGCAACATTATGTGTTTCCTCTCAGGCCGGCTGTAAAATGGGATGTGTATTCTGTATGACCGGCCGTCAGGGTTTCCAGGGCAACCTCACTGCCAACGAGATACTGAATCAGTTACGCAGTATTCCTGAAGCAGGAATAATTACCAATATAGTCTATATGGGTATGGGTGAGCCTCTTGACAATATGACGGAGGTACTAAATAGTCTTGAAATATTGACTGCTGAGTGGGGATACGGATGGAGTCCCTCCCGTATAACAGTCAGCACCATAGGCCTTTCTGAACCAATAAGGGAGTTCCTCGAAAAAAGCAGGTGCCATCTGGCTATCAGTCTGCATTCTCCCTTCAATGAAGAAAGAAGCGAACTGATGCCTATACATAAAAACAACAAAATTGAAGATCTTCTTAATATTATAAATTCTTTCGAATTAAGTAAACAGCAGAGGATATCATTTGAATATATTCTGTTCAGTGGCATTAATGACAGTCTGCGGCATATAAAAGGACTATCGCGACTTCTTGGCAGTATGCGGTGCCGCATCAATATCATTCTTTTCCACCATGTTCCCGGATCACCTTTCAGGAGCCCCGGCCCTGCAGAAGCAGAAAGTTTCAGAGATGCACTTAATGCCAGAGGCATAACAGCCACCGTAAGACGATCCAGGGGAGAAGATATAGGCGCGGCATGCGGTCTTCTCTCGACACTGGAACAGAACAAAGAGAAAAACGAATGAACCGTACAACCATCTTTCTGACTCTTCTGCTCAACTCTGTAGTTCTGTTTTCACAGGATAGTATTTTTTACAGCTTTCTTGCCGACAGCACCATGGAACATGCCCGGGTATCCTTTTGTTTGGTTGATGCCGGCAACGGGGAAAAAATCTTTGAACATGATTCAGAAATAAGTCTGATTCCCGGCTCTGTCCTGAAATTGCTCACTACAGCAGCTGCACTGGAAATTTTAGGACCTGATCACAGGTTTAGGACAATCATAGGGTATACCGGAAAAATCAACGGGAGAACAGGTACTCTTGATGGTGATATTATTATTACAGGAGGGGGTGATCCCTGTCTTGGCTCAGAGAATTTCAGACAACACTATGGTGAATTTGCCGATAATTGGATTAGTGAAATAAATAATGCCGGAATAAAAAAGATCAACGGCCGGGTAATCACAGACGATTCATATTTTGATTACCACCCGGTACCTGCCAAATGGTTATGGGAAGATATTGGCAATTATTATGGTGCAGGAGCTTACGGCCTGTCTGTCTTTGATAATACATGTGAAATATTACTGGCCTGCCTGCCTGGCCCGAGTAAGCCTGTCGTAATTGGTTTTTCGCCGGAAGAATGCCGTATTGATTACTTCAACCATTTATCTGCTGCCGGTACAAAAGATGCAGCTTATGTTTTTGCAGCTCCCTATACGGAAACAGGTTCACTGGAAGGTACAATACCTGCCAGTGGACCTGAATTTATTCTTAAGGGGTCAATTGCCGATCCGCCTCTGTTAATGGCAAGAATAATTGATCGTAAGCTGAAAGAATCAGGAACAGAGATCACCTGTCCTCCTTCAACAACAAGGCTAACAGGGAAAGGATCATATGAGACCTTTGTTGTAATAAATGAGATACTTTCTCCATGTTTAAAAGATATAATAGAAGTAACCAATCATAAGAGTATAAATCTTTACGCTGAACATCTTTTAAAAGAAATGGGCAGGATATGCAGAGGTAAAGGGACAAGCGAAAGCGGACTTGAGGTAATTACAGGATTCATTGAAGGAACAGGCAGGGATACAAAAGGTATTTTTATGGAAGACGGGAGTGGGTTATCTCTTCTCAACGCTATCAGTTCAGAACAAGTAGTGGCTCTGCTTACATATATGAAAAGAAACGGGAAGTATTTCAAAGAGTTTTATTCATCTTTCCCGGAAGCAGGAAAAGAAGGGACTCTACGTAACTATTTCAAAGATCCTCTTTTTGGTGCGGATTTCAAAGTGAAGAGCGGATCCATGACGAGAGTGAGAAGTTATGCCGGATATCTGACTGCCTTATCGGGGAAAGAGCTTATATTTTGTATTATAGTAAATAATTTCAATGGATCATCAGGATTAACAGTCAGTTACATAGAAGAAATACTAAAAGATATAATAAGGAATCAATAAGCTTCTGCAATATATTCCTAACATATCAGTATCTTTGCACCTTTTTAAAGATATGAATAACAAAGTAGCTGTCAGGTCATGCAGGGAATATAATATTGAAGAGATTTATCGCCATATACGGGATATATATGATTATTGCGGAGGGCCTGAATTAAAGAATAAGAAAGTTCTTCTGAAGCCAAATATTCTAATTGATTGTGATCCTTCCCGGTGTGTAAGCACACATCCTGCAGTTGTGGAAGCAATGATAAATTTTCTTCACGACAGAGGGGCAAGTGTTTATGTAGGTGATTCTCCCGGTATTCATTTCAGGGGTTTCAAAAGTGAAAAGTCGGGTATTTATCAGGTTTGTGAAAAAACAGGAGCTACATGGGTGGATTTTATGAAGAATCACACGGATATGCCTTTTGGAAAAGGCAAGATCAGGATAGCTTCAGTTGTCAGGGAAGTTGATCTTATCATTTCACTGCCTAAATTAAAGACTCATCAGTTAACTTACTTCACTGGTGCAATAAAGAATACTCTTGGTTTGGTCCCCGGTTTTGCAAAGACCAGGCAACATGCTTTATATCCCGACAGGGATGTATTTTCAGCTTTTCTAGTTGATTTAACAGAGGCTGTATGTCCTTCTTTCTATCTGATGGATGGGATATCAGGGATGGAAGGAGAAGGTCCCGGGCAAGGCACTCCTGTCAAAACGGAGGTCCTGATAGGATCGGCCAATCCGCTGGCTGTTGACATAATAGCAAGTACTATTGCCGGATATGATCCTATGATCATTCCGACAAATTCCATTGCCCTGGAGAGGGGAACATGGCTTAAGGATGTATCTGACACAGAATATGACGGACCTGTTCTTGAATCAATTATCAAGAAAGACTTCAAAAAGGTTGCCTACACACACAACGGGAATGTTGTGGTAAGGTTTATCATGCACAGGTTAAAGTCGATAAGGTTTCTCCAGCCCAGGCCTGTATTCTTACATGAGAAGTGTACCGGGTGCAATGAGTGTATCAGGATATGCTCTCAGAATGCACTGGCTATGGACCCGGTGAAAAAAAACTGGGTGGTTCTCACTGATAAGAAATGCATCAGATGTTACTGTTGCAGTGAAATATGTCAGAGTAATGCTGTTACAGTAAGGAGGGATTTCCCTGGTTACCGTTTTCTTTCAGGGGCGTACAGAAAAGTTAAACGTCTATTTTAGCGTACTTGGCATGAGTTTCGATGAATTCTCTTCTGGGAGGCACCTCATCGCCCATCAGCATAGAGAAAATATGATCTGCTTCGGCTGCGCTATCAATAGTGACCTGGCGTAGTGTACGGGATTCAGGGTTCATTGTTGTTTCCCAGAGTTGTATTGCGTTCATCTCACCCAGACCTTTATATCGTTGGATGGATACGTTGCTCTCTTTTCCCTGTCCCAGTTCAAGTATAGCAGCTTCTCTTTCTTCTTCAGACCAGCAATATCTTTCTGCCTTGCCTTTTCTGATCAGATAAAGGGGTGGTGTAGCAATAAAGAGGTAGCCGCCTGTGATCAGATCCTGCATATATCTGAAAAACAGAGTCATGATAAGGGTATTGATATGTGATCCGTCAATATCAGCATCTGTCATAATGATAATTTTATGATAGCGAAGTCCGGATATATCAAGTGCTTTACTATCTTCTTCCGTTCCCACTATCACACCAAGGGCGGTGAAGATATTCTTAATTTCCTCGCTTTCGTAAATACGGTGGAGCATTGCTTTTTCCACGTTCAGTATTTTGCCTCTGAGAGGCAGGATAGCCTGGAAACGTCTGTCGCGGCCCTGTTTGGCTGTTCCTCCTGCTGAATCACCCTCAACGAGGTATATCTCGCATTTTGCAGGATCTTTATCTGCGCAGTCAGCCAGTTTTCCCGGAAGTCCGGAACCGGAAAATTCGTTTTTTCTCTGTACCAGTTCTCTTGCTTTACGGGCTGCATGACGTGCTGTAGCTGCCAGTATAACTTTCTGCACAATCACTTTGGCATCTTTGGGGTTCTCTTCAAGGTAATTAGTCAGCATAGCACTGACAGCCTGATCGACAGCGCCCATTACTTCAGAGTTACCCAGTTTTGTCTTGGTCTGGCCTTCAAACTGTGGTTCTGCAACTTTAACTGATATAACGGCAGTGAGTCCTTCACGAAAATCATCTCCGTTGATATCAAATTTAAGCTTGGCAGTAGCTCCTGAATCTTCAGCATATTTTTTCAGAGTTCTGGTCAGTCCCCTCCGGAATCCGGCCAGGTGAGTTCCTCCTTCAATGGTATGAATATTATTGACATAGGAATATACATTCTCAGAGAACGAATTATTATACTGAAGAGATATTTCGACAGGAATATCCGTTTTATCGTGGGTTATATGTATAGCTTTTTCTATTATTCTCTCACGTGTTGCATCGAGGTATTCAACAAACTCCTTTAATCCCTGTTCAGAAAAGAACTCTTTAAAGCGTGGTTTGCCACCATTACCGTTTTCTGTCAGCTCTCTCTTATCTGTCAGGGAAAGGGTTATACCCTTATTAAGAAAAGCCAGTTCGCGCAGACGGGCTTGAAGGATCTCAAAGTTAAAATCAAGTGTCTGGAATATAGTATCATCAGGTTTAAAAGTGATCATGGTACCCGATTTATCAGTATCTCCGTCTACTCTCACCTCAGTTACCGGTTTCCCTTTCTGATAATCCTGTCTGAATATTTTTCCTTCTCTCATGACGACAGCAGAAAGGTTGGCGGAAAGGGCATTCACGCAGGACACTCCAACACCATGAAGGCCTCCGGACACTTTGTACGAACCCTTATCAAATTTACCGCCGGCATGTAAAACAGTCATCACAACTTCCAGTGCAGATTTTTTTTCCTTTTCCATTAAACCGGTAGGTATACCGCGACCATTATCTGTGACTGTAATCGAATTATCTTCATGAATGATAACGTCTATTTTATCACAATAACCGCCCAAAGCTTCATCAATGGAATTGTCTATAACCTCATAAACAAGGTGATGTAATCCTTTTACCCCTATATCGCCGATATACATTGCAGGCCTTTTCCTTACTGCTTCAAGTCCTTCCAGTACCTGGATGCTTTCAGCCGAATAGGCTTTGTTTTCCTGCAGATTTTTGTTTGTGTCTTCCATACTTTTACTATTAATTACATAGTTGTTCAACTATCTCCTTTAAATGGCATGATGTCCATATCATCAGGTATTGAAATCCCTATGAAGAGATCCTTGTTCTTCTCACCATAAGCTTAAAAAATACTTTTCGGGAAACAGAACCGGAACATATTTTTTATATCCTTCACCTTTCCAGACCCAACCCCTCATCGCGTGATATAAACAACTGATAACATGAACCTTAATTACCGCGACAAATATAGTTAATTATTGTGGTTTTTTTCTCTTCAAGGACTTATTTTTATGCACAATTTCAACGAGAAATTAACAGGTTGGCAGTTGCAGTATTTATTCTATATGACATTCCGTAAATAAAGGGCGTTTCCCCGACTTCATTTTCCTTTCAGGATAGCACCAGTTGTTTATCAGAGACTATAGGTAAAGCCTATCATGAGGTTAAAACGCTGAGTAGGATAAAAAGCCCATTCGTAGTAGCGTTTAAAAGCAATATTGTTTATTCTTGCCCACACTGACAATATTTTTGTATAACGGTATTCGGCGCTAATATTCATATTGAAATGAGCCGGTCTGGTAATTACTTCTGCAGAAGGAGGCAGGATAACATCATATCTGGTAGCCAGTAATCTGTACTCACCAATTGTTCGAAGGTCAATACCTGCTATTATTTTATTTCTGAGGTTATATTTAATATTCAGGTTAGCATCCCATTCGGGTTTGTTCCATGCATATTCATTTTTTGAAAGAGTATACTGGTACCAGTTGGCAATACCCCTGAAAGTAACCTTATCTCCTATCATCCCTGTTAGTTCGCCGTGTATATTCAGTATTTCCGCATCATCGGCCAAAGGAGTGAAATAGTTACCCATTTGTGGAGCTTCAATACTATCAGGGAAAACAAGATTTGAATAAAAGAGCATATTATCGACAAGTGAGTAGGAAGCTGAGAGGAGATAATTACCTTCGAGTCCGTTGTTTCCTTTAAAACCCACTGAAAACTTCATGGGGGTACTTGTGTTTTGAAGGCGGAAGAGGCTACCATCATCTACGATATAAGGATTTACTGCAATGATACTCCATGGATCATTGGTAAGCAGCTCACCTTTCAGGCTGGCAAAGAAAGATACATAGGAGGGCACCATGTTAAATCCGAAGTTAACATCGGGATACAGGTGAAATTCAGCTGTTGACCGTATATTCCTGTCAAGCAACAGCTGAAGGCCAAGTCTGAAATTCCACTTTGGAGTGCTCTTGTTCACGAAGGGATTGACAGCAAAAATATATTTTGATCTGTCAAAAACTTCCGGAGATGGTATGAAATATCCAAAATCAAGCTTGCCACCCACATAGTAGCCTCTGTGACTCTTTGACATAGTGCCTGTAAGTCCTGTATTATGCTGATAACGTTTCTCTCCCTGAAAGAACAGGTCGTAATGAGCATTAAAATCATAGGAAAAATCTGTTGAATCGAGGTTAAGCGAAGAGAAAGAGATATCAGATGACAGATTATTATTTCCGGTACGTATGTTCTCATTCTTGGGTACATAATCGCTTATACCCGGATCGTAGCCGTATGCAAAACGCATTTTCTGACTATAATCGATTGTTCCTTTAAGGTAGTTATCTCTGAAGAATTTTTTTCCGAAAAGAGATATATCATTATCCATATATCCGGCGAAGACACGCTTGTCGTTATCCAGTTTAACCCTGCCGTTTGTCGAAAAGTGACGTGCATACAGCCCATAGGATGATCTTTTTGACCGTTCATTGGTCAGACTGATCTCTGCAAGGGGAGTAAGATAATTTCCTATCCCAAGATTCACATAAGTCTTATAGAGCTTGGTGAGCGGGTCGGGAAGCAGTGTTGCTGCCTTAATCGGGCTTATTTTATATTCGGGAGAAAAAGGATTGGCTGATATATCATACGCAAAGTCTTCTGTAACTTTTAAAGTATCATTGATATCTGCAAAAAAGCTTCTCTTTTTAACCGGAGGGAGTGATGGTTTGTAAGGGTTATAAAGAGTCACTTCTCTTTTGAGATCCTCCTGCTTTTCCTGAGCCGACAGGGATAATGTAAGAGATAATAAGAGGAGAGTAAATATATGGATTCTATTCATTCGTTTATTTTTTAGTATTCTGGCACACATTTGACAATCTTCAGTTTATCTTATTATTACAACCGGCATCATTTAATTTCTCTGATCAATGGCAGCCAGTTTATCATTCACTTCATCAAGTATTCCGTCATCTTTCAAGGTATAATAATCCCTCAGACTCTCGAGGGTAGCTTTTGCCTGAAGCAAATCTCCTTTTTGAATACTTATATCGGAAAGAAGGATGAACATACGGGCCATCCAGTATTGGTGAGGTGATTTCTGATCGATAAACTCCATTATCACTTTTTCCGACTCGTCAGCCATATTATCTTTATAGAGTAATTCGGCTACTCTGTATTTTGATTCTGCTCCTTCAGCACTGACTACTTCATTGGCAAGTACCCGGAAGTCATCCATAGCTTCAGTAAAATTATTGAGGCTGTAATTAGCTTTTGCTTTCATAAACCGGGCTTCTCTGGCTAATTCCTGGGGAGCTCCTGATATACTGAGAATTTTTTCTGCAGCAGTAAGAGTTTCCCGGGCATCTCCCATCTGGTAAGATGATCTGAGCTGCCCTGTAAGAGCAGTTATCCGGTTTTCTGTAGCAGTTGCCACTTTCTCCAGACGCCTGTAGTAATCGAGAGAAAAATTATAATCTTCATTTTCATAATAGATATCTGCAGCCGATAGAAGCGCCTGTTCAGTGAACTGGTTATTAGGATCTTCCGCCACCTTTGTGTAGAGGATTAAAGCTTCCTGCTTATCTCCTGACCGCTTACTGCATTCAGCAAGATAAAAACGGGCATTCTGACTGAAGATACCTGAGGGGAATTCTCTCAGGTAATTACGGAAGATCACTGCCGCTCTGTCATATTGCCCTGTTATGTACAGGTTTTCTCCTGATCCGTAAAGCAATGAATCTTTTTCCGACAGATTAATATCATCTGAACCCTGTTGCTCTTTTATATAGGCAAAATATGACTCAACATCATTGATTTCTATGTATATATTTTTCAACCCTGTGGTAGCATATCTTGCTTCGGGTGTCGAAGGATAGCTTTCTATGACTCTCTTGTACTGAGCTATAGCTTTGTCGTTTTCTCCTATATTATTATAGAGAAGGCCAAGCTGGACCATTGACTGTGGTGCAAGCTGTGACTCGCGGTATGAAGTAATAATTGTAGTAAAGTCTTCTTCCCCTTTTCTAAAGTCTTCGAGTACAACATAAGCCCTGCCTCTTTCAAATATTGCATTCGGCACATAAGACGATGAAGGGAAACGGCGGGCAAGAAGAGAGAGGACATCTGTCTTAGCTCTGTGATCATTCATCAGGCCCAGGCAGAATCCTTTCTGATACATGGCATAATCGGCATTTGCCTTTCCGAAATCAATCACTTTATCGTAATATTCAATTGCCAGAGGGTAATTGGTAGTTATATAATAACTGTCTGCTATCCTGCTTCTTGTATCAGCCAGGATATCTGGTTGTCTGTTTCCTGCTTCTGCCTCAAAAGTTTTCAGGTGTGTAAGGGCATTTGAATAATCGCCCAGGTTAAAAAAAGCATATCCCAAGTTATATCTGACCAGAGAATATTCATTGAGATTCATTGATCCGGGTATTCCAATAAATTCAACATAATGTTTTTTAGCATCTTCGTATCTGCCAAGCCGGTAACAGGCTTCTCCCTGCCAGTATAAAGCTCTTGCTCTCAATTGATTATTGTATTTCCCGTACATCAAAGATTTGTCAAGCATCTCTATTGCAGCCATCAGCTCCATGTTATTAAAAAGCTCAAGCCCTCTGAAGAAAGCCACTCTTTGGTATGCTTCTTCCAGTTCAGGACTCTTAGTTCTTATCTTGTCCAGAGAAGCGAGGGCTGCCCTGTAGTTTTTGGCCTTCAGATAAGTTGACACCAGATAATTATATACTTCTTCCACCCTTTCAGACCCCGGATAAAGTTCTATATAGCGGTTAAAAGCCGTAATTGCTTCCCCGAAAGGTGAATAAGACAGTTCATAGGTTAGTTTGGCATAGTTGAACAGGGCATCTTCCCTGATCTTTTCATCGAAATCGAGACGTGAAGCTTCAGCAAAACCAAGCTGAGCACGTTTTTTATCTCCTGCTTTCAGATAACAGTCCCCCAGGACGTACCATATATTCTGACTGAGCTGATCTGAGCCGGATCCAATTGACATCAGAGTTTTGATGGCATTATCAAAATCCCCGGTTTTATAATAGCAGAATCCCAACTGGTACTTATCCTCTCTGCCGCTTATCTTTGTTCCTTCAGCAAATTTCTCCAGATATGGCAGGGCTTCCTCGTAATTCTCCTTATTAAACCAGGCATCGCCGATGAACCTGTATAATTCAACAGCTCGCTCATCACCTGCAGAATTTAGAAGATCAGGTGCTATTTCAAGTATTTCATCGTATTCTTTCTGAAGATAGAGTATCTGAACGATATAAAAAGGCACTATACTCCCGAATGTTTCATCATCTCTGAGGCGGTTGAAGCCCTCCATAGCGGATAGATACATCTCCTGCTCATAGGCTATCTGGGAATAATAATATATTGCCGGAGGAGTATATTCAGTATCTATATCCTTTATTTCCGAGAACATAAGCAAGGCACGCTGCTTATCCCCTCTTACATAGTTGGAATAGCCGTTTCGGAAAAAATATTCAGGTAACTGGTCTGAAGTCAACTCCTGTCTGTTAACCCGCTCGTAATAGGATATTGCTTTTCTGTAATTCCTGTTAGTATAAAAATAATCTGCCAGCGACAGGTAAGCCTCATTAATCCGGGGACTCTCCGGATGATTCCGGATAAAGGTCACCATCTTATATTCTCCGTCGGGATTATAGAGATTCAGTGATGCCTTTGCGCTGAAATACTCTGCTTCTGCGACACTAAGCAGCTCTCTGTCAGGTTCATTACTGATATATGAATCAAAAAGACGTATAGCGGCCGGATATTTTTCCTTTTTATACAACTCCACAGCCCTCATATATTCTGAACCTATCTCACTGACAGTAAAAGGAGCCTGCGACAGGCTCTTCAAAGGCATCAGAAGGAAGAGAAAACCTGATATGATAACGAATTTATTAATGTTCATAACTTATTTTTTTTACCCCTGGTATTAATAAAGGGTTAGCAGATAAAGCGGCAAGATTTTTATTTAAATACTTCATTATATGCTATATATAATAATATCTCCTTATCAAAACCCAATGTAAAAATACAATTATAAAACGCCTGAGTCTGGCCTTTATTATTGTTTTTATCAACATACAAACATTAATTATCAATTCTTTCATTATTTTGCATTCAAAACACAGGGGTGATGCAGGAAAATCTTCCGCTTGACACAATTATTGAATTGAAAGACTGCCTTATATGGCAACAGGATCATCTTGTTCTCTCTGAGGTGAACTTTGCTGTGAAGAAGGGTGAGTTTATGTATCTTGTAGGGAAAGTGGGAAGTGGAAAGACGAGTGTTATAAAGACTCTCAATGCTCAGTTACCTCTTAAGGCCGGCACTGGCGTCGTTGCCGGATTTGACCTGTCCAGACTGAAATCCAGAGACATACCTGCCCTTCGGAAAAAACTGGGCATTGTTTTCCAGGATTTTCAGCTGCTCACTGACCGGACGGTCAATGATAATCTTCTTTTCGTGCTTCGTGCTACAGGATGGAAAGATAAAGCAGAGACAGGAGCCCGTATAGGAGAAGTCCTGGAAAAAGTTGGCATGAGCCTCAAAGGATACAAGATGCCTCATCAGCTCTCAGGAGGAGAACAGCAGAGGGTGGTAATAGGCAGAGCTCTTCTCAACGATCCGGATATTATCCTGGCTGACGAACCGACCGGTAATCTTGATCCGGAGACATCAGAGGGAATAATAAGTCTTCTGAAAGAAATCAGTACAACAGGAAGAGCAGTTATTGTAGCCACACATAACTATAATATCATAAAGAAATTTCCGGCCAGGACATTTAAATGTGACAAAGGGAAACTTATTGAGCTGGATAATGACGAGGAGATTGAATCAGATTCCGTATAATCTTCTCTGTTCTTTCTTCTTTTTCATATAATTACCTTAAAAATCTCAGTGGCCGGATCAGATTGTTGTAATAAATCCTGTAAAAAGTTTTTTCGGCACTGCCGAAAGACTTCTGAAAAGCTGCTATAGAAGTTATTGACGAGCCGGCAAAATCGAGAACAGAACAGGAAGCAGCATGATTTTTTACCAGCTCATCAATAATGTAATATCCTGTCCTCTTCTCCCTGCTGAAAGGAGTGTTCGCTACAAGCAACATAATCATCCTGTTAAGGGCCTCCACAAGAAAAAGTCCGTACACCGGATCTCCCTTCAAATTTCTTACTCCCATTATCCTCCCTTTCTTATTCTCAAGACAGTAATGCATCAGCTTAATTAACCTGTTGTAATCTTTCTCTTTTACTCCTCTGATATATGCTCCCCTGTTGCTGATAAACAATCCGACAAGCTCTTCCGGGCTAAGATCTTCTGTAATTTCAGGTTTATGCTTCCGGGCTGTTTCCACATTACGTTTGCAATGTTTCGTGAAATTATCCCACAGTTTGTCGTAAGGCAAAGAGAGATCAAGTTCATAATTCACCCTTGGTGTCACACTGAATTTCTCCGCATCAATCCGGTTCCGTATACAGAGATCGATAAAAGGGTAACGGCTGACAACTTGCTCCATCATGTCACCGGCAAGATCCGCAGCTGATGACTCATCGCGGGAAAACAGTCCGAGTTGCTGAAGGAAGGGAGGAGTAACTGTATATCTGACACAATATTTTTTAAATGAAGGAAGGGGGAACACTGACAGATAATCGCCGTATACCAGCGCTTCCCAGCCAGGAGTAATACTGTCGAGATACCATGACAATCCATAAGGTCTGGCAAAAGGACATTTTTTGACACATTCATTCCATCTTGTACGGTCAATTTCACTGTTTGTAAGATGACTGATCATTGTACAGATACTTTCAGTACATTTTCAAATAATTCTCTCCACTTTCCCCATTGCATATTGTTGATCAATGAGGTGTTATGCCAGATACTCACGAACAGGCCACCTACTTTCCTTGTCTCATTTATCAGTCTCACCACCGTCTCTGCAGATTCTTCCGGACCCATTTTTTTATACTGATGAAGAGTTGCATCCATTACCTGGAAAGGGATTATACGCAGGGTCGTCTGTGTGTCGCTAAGAACATCATAGAAAGGGAAAGGCCGGGCAATACCTGCTCTGAACCCCGGTTCCTCAGCGTAACCCATTGAATAATCTTCCGTTACGCCTGCTCTTAAAAGGTTACGGTATGAAAAAGGAATGGAAAACCTCAGGTAATGAAATCTGGATGCTTCTACTTTCTTTCCGGTAATGGTCTCCAGTCTCATTATCTGTTTCGCCAGTACCTTGTGATCATCAGCTGAATAGTATGAGGGATGAATTCCATTGCAATATTTCCCGGAAATAGTTCTGATGAAATCCCTGTACTTCTTATTTCTCCATGAAGGATTCTTGTCATATCTTGTCAGGTCTCCTGTAGGAAAAAAGAATCGTGTATCAACACTATTCTCTTCAATCTTTTCAATAATATAATCGTATACCTGAAAAGGATCTTTCTGCAAGCCGGATAAAACCCTGTATCTGTCCAAAGACACTTTTCTGTCTTTTAAGATATCCCGGACAAAACCACCGGTATTTCTGAAGATATTTTTCGCTCTGTAGGCAAAAGGCTGGTCGGAATCGATGGTCAGCAGAGTTTTGAATTCGTTTCTTCTGAATGTTGTTTCAGGAAATTTCTTCAATATTTCTCTGGTAAGCTCCTTTGCCCACAAGTCAACAACAGGAATATCCAGGAATCCGTGTCGGGCTGATAATGATTCTGAGGCAGGAAAACGGCTGTGTTTATCAGGAATATATCCAAGGTATTCCTCATAACGGCTAACAAGAAAAAAAGAGGCTGCAAAAATATCGAAAGGTATATCGGACCCCTTACCGGTCAGAAAGAAAACAGGAAGTCCTTTCCATTCATCAATGATTATTTTTTGTTCTGACACACCTGTTTCGGATAAAACAGGACAGGGATTAATTTTCAGGGCGCCTGTAATATCTTCGGAAGAATAATTAATCACCGGACTCTTCCCAAGCTTTCGACGGTCTGTCACTATCTCATAAGACAAGCCCAGTATATCTCCAAGCAGTATACCTGTAATATATCTCAGCCGGGGAAGATCTTTCCTTGTAAATATCTTCATTGGACGTATCAACATTTAACAAATTTAGTAAAACTGGTGTACATCTGTCTGCCGGAGAGTAAACAAAGAGTTATCTGTTCCCGGGAATATTTAGCTACAGATTCATTACAGGATTATTATCTGCCCAGGAAATCTTCATATAACACCTGCAGGTATGCCTTACCGAATCCGGCTGCTGTCTCCGGGTCTTTCCCCTCTGATAGTACAGCGTTATTAAGTTTATTATCGTAGATATATTTTGAGCTGTCTGTTATAAAAGCAAATCCGTCATTAAAGGTATAGAAGGCAAAAGATGGTGAATTTTCCGATAAGAGATCTTTGGCAAAAGGAAAATCCGCATTTATTTCCAGCTGATTTAAAAGAGTAAGAGCGATGTCGGTCTGGCTTCCCTTTTTTTCTATTCTTACATCGGCGGTATCAAGTGCTCCTCCTAGCCATAGCATTGGTATCCGGAACATATCTTCGGAATAGACCAGCACATCATCGGAATTTCTCCTGCAGTGGTCGGCAATTATTATCATAAGAGTGTTATCCCACCATTCACTTTCCCGGGCTTTTTCAATAAAAGCACCTACCGCTGTGTCAGAATAGAAAACTGAATTTCTGAACCTGGTCAGATCATCGTTACCTTCAAAGACCGGTTCCATTGGGACATCAAAGGGTTCGTGGCTCGATAAAGTCAGCACTACCTTAAAAAAGGGCTCTCTTATATTTCTCATAGAATCACTGAGAGTATTTAAAAAGATATGATCATGGACGCCCCATTTTGAATTATAGAAGCGCGGATCAAAATTATCCATGGTCACCACTTCATGGAAGCCATTATTGATAATAAAAGAATTAAAATTGGCAAAATTTATTTCGCCTCCATACCAAAAAGAAGTTTTATATCCTTCTGAAGAGAGTTTTTTCACTATACCGGGCAGTGATTGTGTTTTTTTTGGTTCTTTCATTACTGACTGGGCCGGCTGGGCAGGATATCCGTTGAGAATGGCAGGCATAGCCTTATCAGTCCTGTTACCTGAAGCATAAAAATCAGTAAAGAGCAGGCCCTCGTTGCAATATCTGTTCAGATTGGGTGTCGTAAGGCTATCTCCTCCGAGGGGACCAATAAGAGCACTTCCAAAACTTTCAAGGACCAGAATAATAATATTTGGGCGTGGCTGGTTTATGACTTTTACAACAGAGCCGGCCGGTCTTTTTGTCAGAGAATCGGTAAGCATTACAGCTTTCTTATGATCAAAGAACACATAAGGATTTTTTGTTGGTTTGCCATTAAAGAATGAATCCCCGACATTCCAAACCACATTAACTGCGGTATGATTGATAAATATATGTTTGCTGAAATAGACCGTACCGGCATTTATCGGGGCTATACCCACACCACCTCGAACAGGGATGAGAAGAGAGGCGAAACAGAGTGTCAGAAATAATGTTGCCGGTATTTTTAGTTTTACCGGACTGAAATTGAAGAACAGTTTATATACTAATTTCCTGTAGAGCAGAATAAAAACAGCAGATATAGCTATAATAATCATCACTACTGCCGTTGTCTGGAGAGCTGTGGCAGAAGCCATTGCTTCTTTGGGCGTTTTAAGATAGAAAAACACTGTATGATCCATTCTGAATCCCCAGTATTTATACAGCAATGTATCTGTAACAATTATTATTGAAGAGATAACAACAATAATATATGTATACCATTTCATGAAGTCTCCATACCATTTACCTGTAAAGAAAACTGTCAGTATCAGCAATAAAACAGGGATTGCCAGGATATAGCCTGTGGCTGAAATATCCAGTTTAAGGCCATGGAGAAATGTAGCTGCCATTGAAGAAAGGGGATATTGTGCTGCCTCTCCTGTATGCGTTAAAATAAAAAACAATCTTGCAATGATAAAAAACACCAGCCAGAAAAGGGCAAAACAAAGTATGGCGACAATTCTTTTTTTCATTCGTCTACTTAATTTTATTTCATACGTTTATTTAATTATCATTTCAATGGCTGAATGAAAATTACATGAAATGAACAGGAATATCTTTTCGTGAGTTACTGCTCATGTAAGTTTCATCAGGTATTTATCCTTTTTATTCCGTTTTTATTAAACAGTATCAAAGATACAGTTATTATCAGCATCCCGGTTAATGTGAGCCAATCTGGTTTTTCTCCGGGCACCAGGAGCCAGCTGAGGATTGCTCCTACAACAGGAATTATAAATTTCCACAGGTTCAGTTCCGACACTTTCACAGCAGGTCTCTGAAGCAGTTTATACCAGATAGAAAAGGCTGCTGCTGACATAAAGCCCAGCCAGGAAAGTGATATCCAGTATTCTGCCGGTTTAGGTCCGAAATGTATATCCTCAAAGAGAAGAGACAAGATAAGCAGCACCGTCCCTCCGGTAAGGAAACTTGCCGAGCTCAGCACAAAAGGGTGGATTCCTCTGCTTTTCAATGAGATCATTACATTGCTTGTAGCTGCTGCAACATTTGCACCAAGCAACAGAAAGACTCCGAATAGTTCAATCAGGGTTCCCAGCTTAAAGGCCTGTCTGCCAGCACTTATCAGAATAACACCCGAAATACCGGCAACAATAGTAAGTATCTTACCTCTGTTCAGACTTTCATATTTATCCATCAGTGAAGCTATTACAGCGGTTACGAGGGGTTGTGACCCTACAACAACAGCTCCCAGAGCTCCAGGAACGAAGTCCATTCCAAGATAGAAAAGTATGTAACAAACAATGGCCTGCAGGGAGGTAACCCAGAAAAATATCTGCCTGTTCTTTCTGAGCATTGAGAAAAAGACGGCAGGTTTTACAGTAAACGGCAGAATGATTAGTCCGGATATAATAAACCGTAATGCTGCAAAATGGATAGGGCTGTCATGACGGAGTCCTATTTTTATTCCCGCATAGGCGGTAGACCACAGGAAGCAGGCAATAATAGCCCATAGGATGGTATTATCTTTTCTATGCACCGGCAACTGATTTAGTGGAAAATAACTGAAATATATTTATTTCCCTCTGTTTGCCGGTTACTGATAATTCAGAAGTAAATACTATCATTGACAAAGGATAAAAACCAAAAAACTATCATCTGTAAGATCAGACAATAAAAAGGATTGTTGTTACGATATATATTACTGTCGGGAAAGCACAATTACTCCGAAAACCCATATATACTACTTATTATCAATAACATAATAAGTATTTATTATTCTTTGCTATCAGTTTTTCCGGATTTTCCTGCTGTTGTTTTCTTTTCCTTACTATCTGCAGCTGTTTTTGTATCTTTTTTAACAGTTTTTGAATTTTTAACTGTTTTGGTTGTTTTGGTTGCTTTGCCTTGCTTTTTGGCTGCAGTGGTTTCATTTTCCCCTGGAGGTACTGCAGCTTCATCAGTTTTATTTGAATTTATTTCTGACTTTTGGGGTTTCTTTGCCTTCGGTGTCTTCGGGCTTTTGTTTTCCACGGCCCGTTTCTCATCCTTACCCTGAGCCACGGCAACTTCTTCTTCAACCTTTTGTCCGGCTTCCTCTACTTTTGTATTTTCTATAGTCCCCCCTGTTTTTTCAGCAACTTCCTCAATATCTTTGGACTGTTTCTTCTCCTTAAGATGTTTCTTATCTTTTATCTCTGTGTCTTTGACTTTCTGAACTTTTTTAACAGCAGGCTTGTTTGCTTTTTTTCTGCGGCGTCTGACACCGTAAGTTCCAAGTACTATTTTGCCTCTTTTGGTCTTTTTATCGCCTTTTCCCATATTGATTGCTTTTGATTATTTAAAATAACCCGTAGTGGGGTGGTGACAAAGTTAATAATATTCTTTATTTTTATTAAAATTTGGATTTGTTGATTCACAACAATTAATATTACATTATCATATCAGCATATTTTTCAAATTTATTTGCTGAAAGAGATAATAAAGTAAAAAATGATAATATGCACACATTAAATGATTTACGACTGGCTGTGTTGATAGATGCAGACAATATCCCCTATTCCAACATAAGAGGTTTACTTGAAGAGATAGCCAAATACGGCACCCCAACTTTTAAGAGGATCTATGGTGACTGGACGAAGCCTACAATATCAGGCTGGAAGCCTGCTTTGCTGGAAAATGCCATCACACCTGTACAGCAATACAGTTATACCAGGGGTAAAAACTCGACAGATTCTGCAATGATTATTGATGCGATGGATATCCTTTACTCGGGTAAGGTAGATGGATTCTGTATTGTTTCTAGCGACAGTGATTTCACAAGGCTTGCCACAAGGCTAAGAGAGGCCGGGATGAAAGTTATAGGTATTGGAGAAAAAAAGACTCCATCTCCTTTTATTGTTGCCTGTGATAAATTTATCTATCTTGAAATAATCAGTTCATCTGTTTCCGGACAGGAGACACAAACCACAAAAGAAAAAAGCAAAAAAACAGGACGGGATACCAAAAAAAATGAAGAAGCTGAGCAACAGCAGCAGGTAAAAAAAGCTAAGCGCCTTATTTCAAGCTCAATAACAGACGTAGCTGACGATAATGGATGGGCATATCTGGGAGATGTAGGTAACCTGATATTAAAAAAACAACCTGACTTTGATCCACGTAACTTTGGTTTTACAAAGCTCACCCCATTAATTAAATCGTTTGATTACGAGATAGATGAAAGAGATTCAGGACAAAATAACATTAAACATATATATATCAGAATAAAAAAACAGTCCGGTGGGAACTGACAACAGGCTTTCTTTGAGTATAATGGACATAAAAAGTCAAAAAGAGACTAAAATTCAACATATTGTAATTTATTTCTTTTTTGTTTAGAAAAAAAACATGACCTTTGATATTGCTTTAATAACACATTAATTATTGAATTATGAACATTTATGTCGGAAGTCTTAATTTTAAAATGAAAGAAGAAGAATTAAGAGAACTATTTGAAGAGTATGGAGAAGTTGCATCTGCAAAGATCATTTTTGATAAATACTCTGGGAAAAGTAAGGGATTTGGCTTTGTTGAAATGCCAGATGATAATGAAGCCAAGAAGGCAATTGAAGAACTTAACGGGTCTGAAATACAGGGACGAAACATCATCGTCAATGAATCGATTGAAAGATCTGAAAGGAGAAGCAACTTCAGGGGTGGAGATGATAACCGCAGGGGACGTGACCCGGGTAGAAACAGGTACAGTTAGTGTATAAAAAAATCTTAAACTATGAAAGGGACTGTTAAATGGTATGACAGGGTCAAAGGTTACGGGTTTCTTCAAACTGAGGATAACAGGGATATCTTTGTCCACCGTTCAGGTTTAGAAGTATCGCACATCAAACTTGAAACAGGCGAAGCTGTTGAATTTGAAATTGAACAACGGGAAAAAGGGCCTGTAGCTGTAAGGGTTAAAAAAACAGAATGATCTTACCCACGTATTGAAAAAAGAGGGTTTCTTACAAAAGATACCCTCTTTTTTTTACTGATGGTCTTCTGCCTTTCCGGGCTTACACATCCTTGTTAATGTAAAACCATCCTTCTTTTAAAACCTTCCGAATATTGAATATTTCTTTGTGTTACAGTATATAGAAGAATACAGAAACAGAACAGGATTATTTGTTTCCAGTTTTCTTTCCAGATGAAGTACCGGCTCTCCCTCCTCAAGCCTGAGGTAACGACCTGTCTTCCCCAATGCAGGAATAGCTTTAATCCTTTGCTCCCCTCCTGTCACTTCAATATGATAATGAGTCCTTAGTATATGAAACAATGATTTGTTCTCAAACTGGCGCGATGTTATTCTTGGAAGGTTAATATTTGCTATGTAACTGATATCATAAAAGATCGGAACTTCATCAAGAAGACGGAGTCTCTCCATATATATACAACCTGATTCTTTTTCCATATCACTCAGCACAAACATAAAATCATCATCCCAGGGGACAAGCACCGGTTTTACTATCATTCTGGTTTTCAGGTTACGGTCACCTACAGCGGAAGTTGTTCCTGATACCGATAATATGCCTATGTCACGCGGTAAACGATGCACTATACTGCCCTTCCCCTGATGCTTCCGTATGTATCCGTCATTGGCAAGAGTGCTTAATGATTGCCTGACTGTAGGCCGTGTCATTCCATATATCTGACATAATTCATTCTCCGATGGAAGCAAATCTCCTTCTTTATATATCCCTTCTGTTATATGCTTACGCAGGATATCATATAATTTTTTATGCCGGGGAATATTCGTCCGCAAAACAAGCTGTTTTTGCGTAAATATATTACTTATATCTTGTAATTACAAGTTATATTATATATTTTTGTATTAACTGATCCATAATCATATAAATTATATTCTGACTATTTTTCTTCTTACATATAATTACAAGTAAGAATCAACAGACTGGCGTAGATTAACGAATCATTACTTTACTGTAATCATGGCAACACCGGTAATAATGCCTAAACAAGGGCAATCAGTTGAAAGCTGCATAATAACCCGATGGTTTAAGAACACAGGTGACAGGGTAATAAAAAACGACATTCTTCTTTCATACGAGACCGACAAGGCTGCCTTCGATCTTGAATCTCCTGCTGATGGCATTCTTCTTGAGATATTCTTCGGCGAAGGCGACGAAGTGCCTGTATTACAAAATATTGCAGTAATAGGCAAAAAAGGGGAAACAACAGATTTCTTCAATCCCTCTGCCGGAATAAGCAGTAAAGAAAAGTCTCGGGAGACAACAGAAGAAAGAAAAAAGGAATTACATGCATATTCAGCCGTAAGGGTATCTGATGCTCCTATACCCCGGGGTGATAAAAGAATAAGGATATCTCCAAGGGCCAGATGTCTGGCTGAGGAGAATAAAATAAGCATTGATCAGCTCACCGGCAGCGGACCAAATGGCAGGATCACAGTAAGGGATGTGGAAACTTTTCTTTCCGGCTCTACAGAAGAGAGAATCAATTCATTTTCAATAGCCTGTGATTATACAGACCAGCCTTTGAGCAATATACGGAAGCTGATTGCAAGGACAATGCATGCCTCATTACAGAATTCTGCCCAGCTGACTCACCACATGAGTGCCGATGCCAGAAACTTGCTTAAGGCCCGGATAACTATCAAGGAGAATATTTCCACAGGTTCAGGCCGGCAGGACATCTCTCTTAATGACATGGTCTGCTGGTGTGTTATAAAAGCCCTGAAGAAATTTCCATCTGTCAACAGCCATTTTCTTGGCGAGACTATCAGACTCTTCAATAATGTACACCTGGGGGTTGCCGTTGATACGCCCAGAGGCTTAATGGTCCCTGTTGTAATGAAAGCCTGTAGTATGAACCTCAACCGTCTTTCCAAAGAGATAGCTTCTCTGGCTGAAGCCTCCAGAAAAGGAAGTATCAGTCCGGAACTGATCCAAAGCACTTCTGCTTCATTCACTGTTTCCAACCTTGGCAGTTACGGAGTAGAGATGTTCACTCCGGTAATTAACCTTCCGCAAACAGCCATCCTTGGAGTGTGCACAATAATAAACCGTCCTGCAGATCTGGGAAACAATACTTACGGCTTTGTTCCATACATTGGCCTTTCTTTGACATACGACCACCGGGCTGTTGACGGAGGACCTGCATCACTGTTCCTGAAAGAAATAAAAAAACAAATCGAAAATTTCAAACTTGAGATTTTTTAGAACAGAATGATTTTTCTGTAATATCTTAATTTTAAATAATTTAAAAAATGCCAAAAAATCAGAGTCTCATCCCGCAGATCATCAGGAGACCCCAGTTTATTGAATTCGGAAAAATACCTGTCAACCAATACAATAAAACCATTGAAGAAGAAAGGGATAATTTCAGTAACGACGATCTGGTCATGATATACCGTGACATGGTTATTATCAGGGAGTTTGAGAGCATGCTCAACCTTATAAAAACCACGAATGAATATAATGGGATCATTTACAACCATCCCGGACCTGCTCATTTATCAATCGGGCAGGAGGCTGCTTCAGTAGGGATGGCATACCATCTTGGAGTGGATGATTATATTCTGGGGTCACACCGCAGTCATGGGGAGTTACTGGCTAAAGGTCTGTCAGCCATACACAAACTGGATGAAGATACACTTTATTCCATAATGAAAAACTATTTCAGGGGTAACGCTTTAAAGGTTGTTGAGAAGGGTCACGCGGGCAATATTAAGGATCTTGCTGTTCATTTTCTTTTGTACGGTGCTCTTGCGGAAATATTTGCCAGGGAAAATGGTTTCAACAAAGGCCTTGGAGGTTCAATGCATGCATTTTTCACACCATTTGGTATCTATCCCAATAATGCCATTGTAGGAGGTTCCGGTGATATATCTGTTGGCGCAGCCTTATATAAAAAGATAAACAAAAAACCGGGTATTGTGGTATGCAATATCGGAGATGCTTCAACAGGTTGCGGCCCTGTATGGGAAGGCATCTGTTTTGCCACCATGGATCAGTACAGGACACTGTGGGAAGGTGAATACAATGGAGGCCTACCTCTCATTTTCAACTTTATGAATAACCTGTATGGAATGGGTGGTCAGACAATGGGTGAAACAATGGGGTTTGGCATACTGGCGAGGTTGGGTGCCGGCGTTAATCCTGAAATGATGCATGCAGAACGTGTCGACGGCTATAATCCGCTGGCTGTCATTGATGCCTTCCGGAGAAAAATAAAAATACTGAGTGAGAAAAAAGGACCTGTCCTGCTTGACACTCTTACATACAGGATCAGCGGACATTCACCTTCAGATGCATCATCATACAGGTCAAAAGATGAAATTGAAGCATGGGAGAAAGAAGATTCAATCCTCTCTTACGGGAGTTCACTTATAAGAACGGGTATAGCGCATCAGGACCAACTTGACACTATTCAGAATGAGACAGGTAAACTGATGACCCACATACTCGGACTGGCAGTGGATGATAAAGTATCTCCGCGTATTGACCTCATTAATGATTCTGACGCTATTGGCAGAATGATGTTTTCTAATTGTTCTGTTGATAAGATGGAAGAGCGGGCACCTGAAGTACTGATTCCAATGGAGGAAAATCCAAGAGTTAAATCTATTGGCAACAAAGTGAGATATTATAAAGACAAAGATGGCAGGGATGTCTCCAAAACCAGAATTTTTCAGTTGCGTGATGGTATTTTTGAAGCTGTTATTGACAGGTTTTATAAAGATCCCACTTTTGTTGCCTGGGGAGAAGAGAACCGTGACTGGGGTGGTGCCTTTGCCGTATACCGCGGTCTAACAGAAGCTCTTCCCTACCACAGACTTTTCAATTCTCCTATCTCTGAAGGAGCTATAGTAGGAACAGCGATAGGATATGGTATGTGTGGAGGCAGGGTCATTGCCGAAATAATGTATTGTGATTTTCTTGGCAGATCGGGTGATGAAGTTTTTAACCAGCTCCCCAAATGGCAGTCCATGAGCGGCAACCTCATCAAAATGCCGGTTGTCATAAGGGTCTCCGTCGGATCAAAATACGGTGCACAGCATTCTCAGGACTGGTCATCTCTCACAGCCCATATCCCGGGTCTTAAAGTAGTGTTCCCGGCTACACCCTATGATGCAAAAGGTCTTATGAATTCAGCCTTACAGGGAACTGATCCGGTGATCTTCTTCGAGAGTCAAAGGATATATGATAAAGGTGAAATGTTCCATGAAACTGGTGTCCCCGAAGGATATTATGAAATACCTTTCGGAGAACCCGATATAAAAAGAGAGGGTAAAGATATTACCATATTGTCCATTGGAGCTACACTGTATCAGGTATTGAAAGCAGCTGATATCCTCCGCGAACAATATGGATTGAGTACTGAAATAATTGATGCGCGAACACTGGTTCCCTTTAACTATACCCCTATAATTGAATCAGTTAAAAAGACAGGGAAAATTGTTCTTGTCAGCGATGCTTCTTCAAGAGGATCATTTATCAAAGAGTTAGCTCAGTCAGTAACAGAACTGGCCTTTGACTATCTTGATGCTCCTCCTGTTACCATAGGGTCGCGTAACTGGATAACTCCGGCATATGAGATGGAACAATTCTTTTTCCCCCAGCCTGAATGGATACTGGATGCTATTAATGAGAAAATAACACCTCTAAAGGGGCATAAATCCCGTCATGATTATTCTTCTGAAAAAATAATCTTACTGAATAAAGAGGGGGTCTGAAACAAATGATTTCTATTATTATTTTCTATTTTTATCATGTCAACATGATTAAAAAATATATATGATAGAAAAAATAAAAGCGAAAAGAGGGTTCATCATCGACATGGATGGTGTTATATACCACGGCAACAGGCTCTTACCCGGCGTTACCGCTTTCATTGAATGGATGGAAAATAACGGAAAGGAGTATCTTTTCCTGACTAATTCCAGTGAAAGGACTCCTAAAGAGCTTCATGAGAAACTTAAGAGACTGGGGTTAAAGGTAAATGAGGATCACTTTTATACCAGTGCTTTGGCCACAGCTGGTTTTCTTGCCAGTCAGACCCCCAATGGCAGTGCTTTCATAATAGGCGATGCAGGGCTTATTCATGCATTGTACAGTGCCGGGTACACTATGAACAATGTGAATCCCGACTATGTTGTTGTGGGAGAAACGCACGGGTACAACTTTGAGAAAATAGAGATTGCAGTAAACCTGGTAATGAAAGGGGCCCGGCTTATAGGAACAAACTCTGATGTAAGCGGCCCTATAGAAGATGGTATTACTCCGTCTACAAAGGCCCTTATCGCTCCAATTGAAATAGCTACCGGGAAAAAAGCCTATTTTGTTGGTAAACCAAATCCTTTAATGATGAGGATAGCTTTAAAAAACCTGGGAGTAAAGAGAGAGGAAGCTGTAGTCATTGGCGACCGTATGGATACAGACATAAGATGCGGTCTGGAATCAGAAATTGATACACTTCTTGTTCTAAGTGGTATAACAAATGAAGAAGATATTGATAAATTCCCTTATCGTCCCCATTTTGTTCTTAACGGACTTATTGACCTCATTTGAAAATCACACTTATGAAAGGAAGGCTCAGATATAAAAATGAGCGGAAAGAAGTTGCCCGTTTCATGCGCCGTCTATACAGGCAGGGGCTGACTACCACGTCGGGTGGAAATATCAGTAAACGTCTCACTGATGATGTTATACTGATAACTCCTTCTGCCACTGACAAGGGTAAGATGAAATGGAAAGAGGTAGGTATTGTTTCAATAAAAGGCCGCAATCTCACTCCCGGCATTAAGCTTTCCATAGAATCTGCTTTACATCTCGGTATATACAAAAAGAATCCTGATGTATCAGCTGTCATCCATGCCCATCCTGTTTTTGCTTCTTCTTTTACTGCAATGGACACAGAAATAAACACATGCCTTACTGCCGAGGCTCGTGTTATATGCGGGAAACCCATGTTTGTCCCCTATAAATTAATGGGGACACCTGAACTGGCAGCCTGTGTTGCTGACAATTCAGTTCTGGCGGATGTTCTTCTTCTGGAAAACCACGGCATAATAACTTTTGGTAACAGTCTGCTCAATGCCTTCGGCAAACTTGAAGTTCTTGAAAATGCTGCCAAAATGACTCTGATAACAAAAATGACGGGAAACATCAGGGAAATGAGTTCTTCACAGGTACAGGAAATAGACAGACTGTATGGCCACAGAAAAAAAATAACACAAACATAAATATTAATATTATGAACAAAAGAAAACTGGGAAGATCCGATCTTCAGATAACTGAAATAGCTTTCGGGGCCTGGGCCATAGGTGGCTGGCAATGGGGAGGAGCTGATGCAAATGATGCCATTAAGGCTGTTGAAACTGCTATTGACCACGGAATGACTACTATAGACACTGCTTCAGTCTATGGTTTTGGTTTGAGTGAAGAGCTGGTTGGGAAAGCCGTAGCAGGAAAGAGAGATAATGTTGAGATACTCACAAAATTCGGTATGTCATGGGATGAACCTAAAGGTTCTTTTTTCTTCACATCAAAAGATAATTCAGGTAAGACAGTTGATATCTATAAGTATTCTTCAAAAGAAAAAGTATTGAAGGATTGTGAAGATAGTCTGCGGCGTCTTAAAACCGATTATATAGATCTCTTCCAGATACACTGGCCTGACCCTACTACTCCTGTTTCCGAAACAATGGAAGCTTTGGAAATTCTTGTAAGTCAGGGAAAGATACGAGCAGGAGGAGTGTGTAACTACTCGTCGGATCTGCTGATTGAAGCTTCCGGCAATTTCACTGTTGCTTCCAATCAGGTGCCTTACAGTATGGTCAGACGTGAGATTGAAAAGGATATCGTTCCTATCTGTCTTGAAAAAAACATTGGCATACTTGCCTATTCTCCAATGCAACGCGGATTATTGACCGGAAAATTTAAACCAGGGCATGTCTTCAGAGAAGGAGACAGCAGACCTGACACAGCTTATTACAAGGAACCTAATTTTTCTGAAATAATGAAATTCCTTGAAAAGATAAAACCTGTAGCAGAGGGGTATAAAGCTACATTATCCCAACTTGTTCTCAACTGGACAATTCAACAGCCGGGAATAACCTGTGCCCTGGCTGGTGCAAGAAATGCAGAACAGACAATGGAAAACATAGGAGCTGCAAACTTTAACATCAGTTCTTCTGATATAAGCTTAATAAATACTTATCTGTCAGAAATGGTTATAGACACAAACATCTGACACTTCTATATGACTTTTTCGTACAGGCATTGTCAAAATAAATATCCTCTTGTGTCAATTATTCTGCCTGATGGCACATGTTATCCTATCAACAAAATATAAATTTTAAAACAGTATTGTATAGTGAAAAATAATTTTTTAAAAGATTTCCCCTGGTACAATGAGTTAAAACAATGTATGAACGGGAATTCATCCCCTCCTTACAGAGAAACAAACAGTCACATTCACACTCCATACTCGTTTAGTTCATTTGATAGTATGGATACTATTTTTTCAATGGCCCTTAATGAGAATATCTCAGTGCTTGGCATCAATGATTTCTTTGTCACTGACGGATATGAAGCATTCCATAATGGCTGCCTGGAAAACAATATTTTCCCACTCTTTAATATTGAATTCATTGGTTTGCTGAAAGCAGAACAGAAAAAGGGCATCAGGATCAATGATCCGAATAATCCCGGACGAGTTTATTTCTGTGGTAAGGGACTTGATTTCCCTCATAATCCCGGTCTGATCCATAAATTGACTCTTCAGAAAATTAAAAAAGAATCCCAGAATCAGATTAAGGTTATGATAAACAAGCTTAACGGCCTTATGGAATCAATTGACAAGTCGGTTACTTTAAGTTATGATAATGTAAAAAACAAATATGCAAAAGGACTGGTACGTGAAAGACATCTTGCCAAAGCGGTCAGGCAACTGGCTGTTGATAATTACAGCACCCCTGACGAGCAAATAAGATTTATTGAAGCACTCTATGGAGGGAAAAAATCAAAATTCCCTGTCGATGAAAGTGTTTTTCTTGAAAATGAGATAAGATCTAATCTGCTGAAGGCAGGAGGAGTCGCTTATATTGAAGAAAATAACAATTCTTTTCCTGAACTGAAAAAGATCATCAAATTAATAACCTCTTTGGGGGGTATACCTTGTTATCCTGTTCTTCTTGATGACCCATCCGGTAATTTGACCGAGTTTGAAAATGATGCAGAGAAACTTCATTCGGCTCTTTCTTGCATCGGAATAGGATGTATTGAACTCATTCCCGGACGTAATGATCTTTCAGTCCTGAAAGATTTTGTCAGCTTCTTTGACAGTAAGGGCTATCTTATAACTTTCGGAAGCGAACATAATACACCGGAACTGGCTCCACTGACTATTACTGCCCGTGGTTCAGTACCTCTTGATGAAACGCTTAAAGAAATAGCCTGGAACGGAGCCTGTGTTATTGCTGCTCACCAATATTTAAGGGCACACGGCCGTCAGGGATACGTTCTGACTGACGGGAGACTGAGTATAGAACAAAAAGAAGATCTTACAGAACTTGGAAAAAATGTTATTGAATATTATCTAAACAAAAGGAATTAATGAATCAGTATATCAAAGACCTGACTGATATCTCAAGGTTCTACGGAGCAAGCATGGATTATGTGATAGCTGGTGGAGGCAATTCTTCTTACAAAGATGATAAGACTCTGTGGATAAAAGCCAGCGGAGAAGCTCTTGCAGAGCTTACAGAGGAAGGTCTGGCAGTTCTTGACCGTGATAAACTGAAAAAGATATCAACTGAAAAATACTCAGATGATCCATTGGCGCGCGAAGAACAGGTTAAAAACGACCTCTACGCCAGTATTCTTGACCACTCAAAGGGGAAAAGGCCATCAGTCGAAACTTCTCTGCATGATCTGATCCGTTACCGCTTCGTTGTCCACCTTCATCCTTCGTTAATAAATGGCATCCTGTGCAGCCGGAATGCGAAGAATATTATTTCGCAAATCTTCGGAGAAAAGGCTCTTTTCGTCACTTATACCGATCCCGGCTATACACTCTTTAAAAAGCTGGAAACAGAAATTACAGAGTTCCGGAAAAATTTCTCATCCGATCCGAAAATGATCTTTCTTGAGAATCATGGTGTTTTTGCTGCAGCTGACACTACCGAAGAGATAAGAGAAATATACGATTACATTTTCAAAAAAACTGAAGAAAGGACAGAACCTATCTCAAATGTGCAGGAGCTCCCTTATAATTCTTTATTGCACAAGACATTACCAGGGATACGAATGCTCCTGACAAAAGACAGGATCAAGATTATACGGCACCGTCACAACACCCTGATCTCAAAATATTATTCCAGTCAGCAGAATTTTCACAATATATCATTGCCTCTTATACCTGATGTCATTGTGTATTGCAAAGCCAGATATCTGTATATTGATCAATCGTCAACAGCTGACAGGATACTGGAATCTCTCAGGATACAGCTCTCCAGGTTTAAAAACGAATACGGCTATCTCCCAAAAATAATTGTCATAAAAGATATGGGAGTATTTGCCGTAGAGGAGAGTGTTGGCGCAGCAGAAACGGCACTTGATGTTTTTGAAGATAATATCAGGATATGCCATTATGCTTTGCAGTGTGGAGGAATAAAATTTCTTACGCCTGAACAGACTGATTTCATTGACAAATGGGAAGTGGAAAACTACAGGAGGAAAGCGCTTAAGCCAGTGAGTAGCAAAAGCAGGCTGGAAAACAGGATAGCTGTCATAACAGGTGGAGCCCGGGGCTTAGGAGAAGGCATTGCCTCCTCCTTATTCAGTCTCGGTCTTAATATTGTAATTGCTGATGTTAACGATGAAGCAGGACATGATCTTGTTTCCCGGCTTAACAGTACAGAAAACTCAAAGAACAGAGCTGTTTTCATCAACACAGATGTCAGTGATCCGGGTTCTGTCAGTGACCTTATCTTTCATACTGTAAAAGAATTCGGAGGTCTCGATATCATGATCAGTAATGCAGGTATATTAAAAGCCGGAGGTCTTGATGAGATGGAACCGGACGTGTTCATAAAAACCACCGGTATCAATTACAATGGTTATTTCTACTGTGCCAAGTACGCCTCTGAAGTAATGAAGCAGCAAAATCAGGAAAAACCTGACTATTTTACTGATATTATTCAGATCAATTCCAAGTCTGGTTTGCGTGGCAGTAAAAAGAATTTTGCTTATTCAGGGGGGAAATTCGGGGGAATAGGATTGACTCAGTCCTTTGCTCTTGAACTGGCTCCCTTCAGGATCAAAGTCAATTCTATTTGTCCGGGCAATTTTTATGAAGGTCCCTTATGGTCGGATCCCCTCAACGGACTGTTCGTTCAGTATCTGAAAACAGGTAAAGTCCCCGGAGCTAAAAACATTGATGATGTCAGGAAATTTTACGAAGATCAGGTACCGATGAAAAGAGGCTGTAAAATGGAAGATATCCTAAAGGCTTTGTTATATGTTATTGATCAGGAATATGAGACAGGCCAGGCTGTCCCTGTTACAGGAGGGCAGCTGATGCTGGGATGACATCATGCCATTAAAATCATTTATTATATAATGAAAACCAAAGCAGTAAGAATCTATGGAAAAAAAGATCTCAGACTTGAGGAATTTGAGCTGCCTCCCATGCAGGAAGATGAGATACTTGCTCAGGTAATATCCGACAGTCTTTGTATGTCGTCATATAAAGCTGCACAGCAGGGGTCTGATCACAAACGTGTTCCCCCTGATATAAGCATCAATCCAACTATTATAGGTCATGAGTTTTCAGGGATCATTCTGGATGTAGGTAAAAAATGGCAACATAAGTTCAGTAAAGGGCAAAAATTCTCTATTCAACCTGCCATGCCTCAGACAGGATCCCTGGATGCTCCCGGTTATTCTTTCCGTTATACAGGAGGAGATGCTACTTATATAATCATCCCTGATATTGTTATGAAAGCCGGCTGTCTGCTTCCTTATGAAGGAGAGGCTTTTTACCCGGCTTCTCTCTCAGAACCAATGTCGTGCATAATAGGTGCTTTCAATGCCAGCTATCATACCCGTCCGGGAACATACAGGCATATCATGGGAATAAGGCCCCACGGCAGGATGGCTATACTTGCAGGTGTAGGGCCGATGGGGCTCGGAGCTATTGATTATGCTGTTCACCGTGACATAAGGCCTGAGCTACTTGTTGTTACCGATATAGACAATAACAGACTGATAAGAGCAGCCAGGCTCTTTTCACCTGAACATGCAGCTGAAAGAGGAGTAAAACTTGTATATGCCAATACCGGAGGGATAACGGACCCTGTGAAATATCTCCTGGAAATATCAGGAAATAAGGGTTATGATGATGTTTTTGTATTTGCTCCGGTAAAAAGTGTTATTGAGCAGGGTGATGCTATTCTCGGCTTTGACGGATGCCTGAATTTTTTTGCCGGTCCGTCCAGCACTGACTTCCGGGCAGAGATGAATTTCTATAATGTACATTATTCATTTACCCATATAACAGGCACATCGGGCGGAAATACCGATGATATGATAAAGTCACTTGATCTGATGAGTAATGGACAAATTAATCCTGCTGTAATGATAACTCATGTTGGAGGTCTGGATTCAGTTATCCCGGCAACACTTAATCTTCCCAATATACCAGGAGGGAAAAAACTGATCTACACTAACATTTCACTGCCACTGACAGCCTTGACTGACCTTCCTGAACTGGGGAAAAATGACCTTTTGTTTTCGGGCCTCAACGAAATTGTTTCGGGAAATAACTTTATCTGGTCTGTTGAAGCAGAAAAATATCTCCTGGCAAATGCACGTCCAATCTGATATCTATCCTGACACACGGAGTTATCGGCTGTTTATTCGCAAATATTAATAGTCCGTATCTTTTCGGATGGATAAGAATTTTTCAGCAAAGGAATGAGAAATATAATTATCGTAACTCAGACAGGTATCTGTGGCAAAATCGACCGCTACGGAAATGATTTCCCTCCACTCCTCTTCTCCGAGTGAGTTCAGCTGATCAGGTGTTATTTTCCTGTAAAAAAGGGATGATAACATTCCTGCATTAAAATTATCTCCGGCACCAATGGTACTGAGGGGATTTATTTCCTTTACAGGAAATTTACCCGAAAATGATGAAGATCTTACATAGACTCCTTTTGTATTTGCTGTATAGACAAGACAACTGCAATAGTTTTTTACTGCTTCCCAGGCATGATCGGCATCATGAACCCCGAAAATATTAATAAAATCTTCATCAGAAGCTCTGACCAGACTGCTCATCTCCATATTCTCAACAATATAAGGTTTCAGTCTTTCAAGTTCATGTATATGAACTCTCCTGAAATTCGGATCATATAATATCAGACTGCCATTTTTTTTCGCTTTACTTATGAAATTGACTATTTTTTTTCTTATTGAAGGTAATATTGCATAGAATGAGCCATATTGTATATAATCATCTTTTTCAGTCAGTGGAAGATCTGAATTAAGTCTTTCTGCCGAAAGATCTTTATAAAAAGTATAGTGTGCTTCATTCTTTTCATCCAGAAAAGCAATGGCCAGAGAAGTATTTTTATCTTTGAAACGGTGAACCAGTGATGTATTAACGCCATTGGCATTAAGGAATTTATCTATCACATCTCCCACATCATCCTGTCCGTATTCACTAATAAAAGATACAGGAAGGCCTATCCTACCCATTGAAACCATACTGTTCAGAACAGATCCTCCGGGTTTTGAAGCCTGTGGATCACCATCTTTAAAAATAATATCAAGCACTGTCTCTCCGATACCAAATATCTTTCCCATATCTTATAATCTGATAGTATTAAACGGTTTTTTACCTGCAGATAAATTAATATGACCCGTAAAAAGCAGGAACATTAATTTTTCTTCATGCATCTTTCCCAGTGCCATATTTCAGGTACTGAAAGTAAATGGCAAAGTAATATAAATGAATTACAATATGATGTTATATTTGTATTAAAAATATAAAGGTTCTTATGAAAGCAATGATGTTGACTGCTATACGGCAGATGGAAATAAAAGATGTTCCAGACGTTCATATAAGTGATCCTGAAGATGTTATCATCAAAATGAAAGTTGCAGGGATTTGCGGATCTGATATTCACTATTATGTATGGGGTAATATTGGTTCTCAGGTTGTGAAATATCCTTTCACTGTTGGGCACGAAGGGTCAGGTGTAATAGTTGAAACAGGACCGGCTGTAAAAAACCTGAAACCCGGAGATAAGGTAGCCATTGATCCTGCCATGCCCTGTTTTAAGTGTGATCAATGTCTGTCAGGCAGGTCCAATACTTGTCGTAATCTCAGTTTTCTGGGTTGTCCCGGTCAGGCTGAAGGTTTATTATCTGAATACATTGTAATGCCGGAGAGCAGTTGTATAAAACTTCCGGATCATCTCAACTATGATCATGGAACAATATCAGAACCTTTATCTATTGGTATTTATTCTGTCAGAAAAGCCGGAGGTGTAAAAGGTCTTAGGATTGGCATTCTCGGATTTGGTCCTATCGGCATGAGTGTAATGCTTGCTGCCGGAGCCGAAGGAGCAGAATCTGTTTATGTTACTGATAAGATACCCGAGCGTCTGGCCATAGCATCAAAGGAAGGAGCCGACTGGACCGGTAATCCGTCAGAAGACAATATAGTTGACATTATAAAGAAACGCGAACCTCTCGGACTGGATGTGGTCTTTGAATGTTGCGGACAACAGGAAGCACTAGACCAGGCAGTTGAAGTCATGAAGCCAGGAGGGAAAATAATTGTTGTTGGAATCCCTGATCTGGAAAACTGGTTACTTAAAGTTGACAGAACCAGAAGATATGAAAACAGTATCCATTTCATCAGAAGACAGGTTGATTGTGTTGAACCCGCTATTGAACTAATGGGTTCCGGCTCAATAGATGTGAAAAATATGATCACACACCGTTTTACTCTTGAAGAGGCGAAAGAAGCATTCGATTTCGTGGCCGATTATCGTGACGGCGTAATGAAAGCCGTGATTGACTTTGACTAATCTCTTTAATCGTAAATTAGTATCTTTCCATAATAGTAAAATCTTTTAACTATCCTCTTGATTGCGGCTATAGTATTTAGACCTTCAGAACAGATAAGCGGGACCAGCTCAACTGAAGATTACTCTTCTACTTCTACAACAGCACGATAGGACAAAGCCTCACCGTCATTAGTAAGCCCCTGTATATTAACAATATAATCTGTAACGTAGTCGGGATTCCTGAATTCAATGACTATCTTCCCTTCGGCATCAGGCTTTACAGCAGGATCCCAGTAAATAGTGTTTCTCAGATCAGGATCCCTGCTATCCTGTAACTCCTGTGTGTTATCATCAGACAAAAGAAAATCATCAACAGGATCTGTTACCCGGTAAGAGAGTTTTACAGAGTTACCTGGAAGAGTAACATCACTTAAGTCACATTTTTTTGTAAGAACATTGACTATTCCGTTGAATAAATATTCTCCAACCATGTATTTATCCAGGACCACTTCTATCTGTTCAACAGACTCCGGGTTAAGATTTGCCAAAACTGTAGCATCATTTAATATAACCCCATCAATAAAAATACCAGGAGGACTATTGTACGCCCTTTTATAAACAGGGTCAAGAATAAACATCTCAAAACCTGAATCTGTACGCTTCATTGTAACACCTGGAAGAAGTTCAAAAACAACCTCTTCCATTACAGGAAGCCTGATATAATCATCCATAATAATTTTAATATCCGGAATACCGTAGAAATTTTTACTCACAGTAAGCGTGTCTAAATTATTAACTGGTCTTTCGGCTAAAGATATCCTGAAGATATTGTTCAGCTGATAATTGATACTCATTCTGGATACATGCTCTGGTATCTTCGTATCAAAAATCACAGAATCAAAATATTGATAAAATGGCTCTTTAAAAGGGCTTTCCATGTCAATAATATTTTCCTGATCAGTATTTTCAGGTTTAATAATTATTTCCGCATTACTGTTTTTTAAAGGCAACGGGAAAATAAAACTACCATCCTTTGCTGTTCGTGAATACATAAATTCTGTCTTTTCACCAGGGAAGGAGATAAAAACAATTTCATTATGAACAGGCGCAAGCGTCCCTCTGTTAACCAGTTTCCCTGAGATATAATGATTTTCATTTTCAGGTATATATTTAATCTCCGGCAAACTATCCGATAATATTTTATCCCAGACAAGCCACTTACTACCAGCGTTTCTCAGGAAGTCATCGATGAACATATTCTCACTTCCTTCTGATAGCTCTTTCCGGATATGACCGGGAATAAACCCGAATTCACTACCGAACACCAGATAGCTGACAATATCATTGTCTTCATTCTTAAAGGGTTCCGGGATCACTGCAATACTAAGAGTCTGACCGGAAAGCGATGAGAGAACATCCTGTTCAAGAGTTATATCAACGACATTTTTGCTTCCGGGTCTTGCATCGGTCTGAGCCGTCATTTTCAGGATATTTTTCCCTGAGGATCTGTTCAGTAAATAAGTTTCAGAAAATGGCCGGCCACGGGTATCGAAAAGAGTAAGATGGTTAATTCCCTTTGTAAGAGAGTTTTTTGGTATTGCCAATCTGGTAATACCGGCAGAAATATTGATTTTCTCATTAACATCAATCACTCCGTGAGTCTGAATAAACATGTAACAGTATTTTTCTCTTTGTCCCGTCTCTGTTTCATGCGATTTGACAAGTATGATGAGTGAATCGGCGTTATTGACAATATTAACGGGCCTTGTCTTCTCTGCAGATGTCTCATATGAAAAATTGTCTGTTTCTTTTCTAAAAGGGTTATTAATATATGCCCTCCTTTTTACCGGGCTTACATTAATAGCATTGAAAACACTTATCTGTCGGGTAAAACAATTATGAGGAAAGAAGTTTTTCATATATCTGGTCCGGGCTCTGATTATATAATCACCGCTGCTCAGAGTATCCGGCAGCAATGCCATGCCGGCACCTGTTCCTCTTTCGACCTTTACTTTTTTCTGTACTACAGGTTTATTTTCGCTGTTAAGAACCTCAAGATACACTATCCGGCTCAATGCAGAAGGCTTCATACTTAATCTGTCGATGATCCTGGCACTGAACCAGATTATTTCTCCGGCGATATATTCATCTCTGTCGGTATGAATGTAAACTTCCTCCCATGGAACATTATGGCAGTAATTGATAAATTTTTCAGTGATACCGGCCTGTATCCTGTCCTGTCCTTTTAAAAAAAGAGGTAAAAGACATAGAGCCGACAGCAGTAATATTTTCTTTATGTTTTTAATCATTATAAGTTTCTTCTTCATCTTCATGCCAGAAAGATGGTTCAACATCTGTTCCTCTTAATCTGCAATCAGCGCAATCCTCAAATCTGGTCAAAAGCCAGTATTCCGACGGTCCGTCCCACTGGTGGTCTATTATCCAGTAAATACTACCCAGACCCTGAACATCTTCAAGTCTGTAAACCTTCTTATAAGGACAATCGGAATACCGGTCTGTTAATCCCTCAAAGTTATCTTTGATAAATATTCGTTTTGAAGTTACGGAAGAAACGCTGAAATAACCGAGTACCATCTCTGTAGAATCATCAGTACAATACATATTACCTGCTATTGACATAGGCACCACATCATAGAGATTACCAACGTTTTCGGCCATATTCTGTACTTTCTGCCAGTAATCATATTCCTGACTGCTAATGGAGTACTGATTAACCAGAATACTGTATTTAACCCCAAATCTGTCGGAATAAGGAGGTATATAATAAAGAGGGAAACCTATTATCCTGCTTTCAGACATGAGCGAAGTGCTCTTGATCCTGATATACTGTGAGTTCTGTGTAATCCAGCAAATACGGTGTTTTACCGAATCATAGGGAAGGTGGAATTCCCAGGTCTCTGTAAAATCCCATCTGAAATTTCTACATTTATTAAGAGCATCCTGTGTATCCAGATATATCTGACAAGCGTTCACAATACCGAAATGAGAATCCTCATCCACTTTCGCATAATATACAGAGTCGATCGATGGAACCTGGATCAATTCAATGAATGGTGATTCATAAATATGATTATTTTCGCCGGGCCTGTTGTTATTAATAATCAGTTTATATTTTCTTCCCACTTCTCCTTTAAACTGCTCAGGATCTGTCTCATATAGACCAGGTTTGTTTTCTGTTAAATTAAATACATTATCCAGATCATCTTTGATTATCAGGCTACAGTTTCTATAAGGCCTCTCTATATTTTGCCTCTCCAGGGGTACCGATCTGGTAAGTCTGACAGTGTTAATACCGTACTGATCGGTTATCATTCCACTCACAACGAGCATATCCATTTCTTCCTCTGTCTCCGGGAAAAAAGGTGTAATACAGTTTCCTGTCAGAAACATCAATAGCAGAAATATGAATAGTCTTAATACTTTCATTTGTTTAAAAAATCAAAACTTAGTGTAAGAGAAGGAATTGCTCTTCCGAATATTGAAAGCTTATACCCTCTCACAGTATGTTTATCGCTCAGGAAAAAGATACTGTAGGCATTTTGTCTTGAGAGTACATTATAAACAGAAAATGTCCAGTGGGGATTTACCAGTTTTCCTGCTTTCAGATTTCCGCTTATTTTTACAGAAAGGTCGAGTCTTGAATAAGATGGTATCCTGTATTTATTTCTTTCAGAATACTGTAAAAGAAGGGCATCATTCATGTAGTAGGTTGCCACCGGGTATGTAACAGGCCGGCCTGTAGTCCAGGTATAATTTGCAGACAAGCTAAAACGCCTGGATATCAAATAATTAAAACTCACAACAAGGTCGTTTGGCCTGTCCACATTAGAAGGAAACCAACTACCTTCATTAATAATATCTTCCCTGAAAGATCCTGTGGTTCTGAGGAAAGTCCTTGAGAAGGTATATCCTGCATTGAAACGAACTTTGCCCACAGGTTTTTTTATTGAAAGTTCCAGGCCATAAGCTTTTCCTCTTGCATCAACAATATCTGTCTCCGCATTATCGATCATAACAAGCTTTGTTCCACTTTTAAAATCGAATGCATTTCTCATGACTTTATAATATATCTCTGCGGAGGCCTCTATTCTGTTCCCGAACAACATCCTGTAATAGCCGGCAGCATATTGATCTCCAATCAGGGGTTTGATATAATAATCGGACAGCTTCCATGTATCGGTAGGAGATATGGATACAGTATTTGATAAGAGATGGATATATTGCCGGGTACGGTTATAGTTTATTTTCACAGAGCTGTTTTCGCTTGTCCGGATATTCAGAGACGCTCTAAGTTCAGGCCCCATATAGGTTTTCATTATCTCTCCTCTTCTAAAACTGAGAGTATCTGTAACAGAATACTTGCTTTTGGTTATTCCCTGAGCATAGATCAGCACCGGCTTCCCTCCCATTACTGAAAAAGATGATAAACGTATCCCTGTATTCAGGGATATAAATTGATTCAGGTTTATTTTATCTTCAAAATACAGAGCTCCTTCCAAAGCTCTTTCTTTTTCAATACACTTCGGGATAAGCAAAGAGGAGTCTGAAGCCGGTAAATAATCCCCCGGATTAACAATGTAATGAGTCATTTCGAGACCATAATTTATCTGATGGCGTCCTTCATAAATATTAAAGTCGGCATTTATTCCCGTACTGTTAATTTTATGTGACATAATAAAGCTTTCCTCAAGAGGATAATTACCTGATACATCATAATGGTAGTTACTGTTGTTTGCCGTAAGTACTGAAAAAAACCTGTTATTGAAAAAATGTTGCCATTTTACAGCAACGATCCTGTTATCAAAACTATAGAGGGTATCAGAACTAAGCTTGAAAGCATCGTGACTGAGGTAAGAAGATAATTCAAATTTATTTTTGTCATCAGGGTCATAAGATACCTTGGCATTCATATCGTAGAATCCTGCCATACTATTTCTTATGGCCTCATCTTCCATGAGTCTTAAAACCCAGTTGGAATAAGTTGTGCGACCTGCAAGGATAAACGAGGCAGTATCTTTTTTCAGAGGACCTTCAAGAAGGATATGAGTTGTGACAGGGCTTATACCGGCATTCCCGTAAAACTGTCGTTTGTTTCCCTGTCTGGTTTCAATATCCAGTACTGATGATATCCTGCCTCCGTAACGTGCAGGCATTCCTCCTTTATAAAGTGTAACATCTCTAATGACATCTGAATTTACGGATGAAAAGAAGCCAAAGAAATGGGAAGAATTATATACCGGTGCGCCATAGAGGAGAATAAGATTCTGATCAGAGGCTCCTCCTCTGACGTTAAAACCTACGGCACCCTCTCCTATTGACTGGACGCCTGTCACCAGAAGCATGCTTTTTATTATATCGGCTTCTCCCATTGAGGTAGGCATTACTCCGAAAGTGGCCATATCGATTTTCTCTACCCCCACTTCTGTTCTCTGCAAAATAACGCTCCTGTTGGCAGTGATAACGGCTTCTCTCAATGGGACAAGAGTGCTGCTCATTTCCACATCCATCTCTCCGCTGGAGAAAATATTCAGATGAACACTTTTCTCCTTCATCCCGATGAAAGAAAATCTGACCACATGTGATCCTCTGGGGATGGAAAGAGAATAAAACCCATACTGGTTAGACATAGTGCCGGCAGACAGCTTCTCAATATAAACCGTAGCTCCTGAAACAGGCTCTCCCGATTGATTGTTTTTTATGTAGCCCGAAACAGTCACTTTACCCGGTAATTTGCCGAGAGAAGGATTACCTATATTAAAGAACAAAGCAGCCTCTTCTCCTTTTTCCTCTCTGACAAGATCATCTGCAGGCTCTATATAGTTTTCTTCTTCATCAACCCGCCCGTCATGTACTTTAACAGCAAGGTCACCGGTAATAAAAACATTCTTTCTGTCATCAATATAATAATGGAAAGAATCATTCCTGGTAAGAGAATCCAGCAAAACATTCAACAGGACAGGTTGACCGTAATCTCCAAGTACAATATCTTCTACCCATTCATCCTTAAAGAAAAACCTGACACTATCCCGTCTTTCAACTTCAGATACAAATTGTTTAAAAGAGAGTCCTGAATAATTAAAACTCACAACAATTTTTTCCTGTGCTGAGAGATCCAAAAAAGGTGCAAGCCAGATCAGAAGGTAAAGGACTGATAAATTAACTGTAGCTCTCACGGCTCAGCCCTCAGATTATCACAATATTCAATAAGTGCCATAAAACTATCGGGATCATTTTTTGATATAGATATTCTGTTATGTCTCAGAAAGTCTTTTATTTCATCTTTATAACCGGGGAACAGTTTTATCACATCTCTCTTCTTTCTGAGCAAATACATCTGACTGTCTTTTTCCAGATAAATATGTTGTATCAGGGTAAAAAGATCATATTTATTATCAACTGCCAAAGGGAGAATATCTTTCCTGTACCTGACATATAGTTTTAAACGGCCATTGTGAAGAATATTCAGGTAGCCACTTCTTTTCAATATATTACTCACTTCTTTCTTTATGAAATGATATTGCCTGTCATTGTGCCAAAGGGTGAAGGCATCAATATTTTCTTTATTCAGACTGAGAATGACACCCTGAGGAGTCATTATCTGCAGTTCATCATTATATATGTCATATCTCAGACTGGCATCCTCAAACACTCTGTTCCCAATGTTCACATTTCCTTTTACAAAACCATTGCTAAAAAGGAACTGATCACCTTTTGTTGCTGAAAAGAGATTCCTCCATATCTTACCGTTATACAGAACCTGTTGTTCTGTACCATACTGATTTACAATATTTTGTGATCCTTCCTGAAGGAGTCCTGATGAATAGCAAGGCTCTGAAGTTGAGATAATCAATATCAGTAGTAAAAAGCCTGTACACAGAAACTCAGAAGGATGAGGTATCATTGTCTGATATGATATAACTGTCATTTAACAAACNNCAAACAGGCCTGTTTATTTGAGCTACCAAATTACTAAAGAATCTACAGAATTACAAACGAAGCGTTTTATTGCTGTTGTTGATGCAAAATTCTCTGTTTATAGATACGGGATTCCAGTATTTCAGAATAACGCAGGGCCAGTTTAATATTATAGTCGGCATAGGCTTTTCTGGCCCATTCCAGTGCACTATGGAGATCACCGTTTATTTCATTAATAATCCCCATGTTATAACAGGCTCTTCCGGCCACTTTTCTTTTGGGATTGTCTGTCTCTTCTTCCCACAGCAGACCTGCCTCATCCCAATTTCCAAGAATAGCTTTCCGTCTGGCTACTTTGAAATTATTGCTTCCTTTCACAAAATAATCTCTTTCGACACGCAGACTAAGGGGTAACAATCTGAATGCATATTCATGCCCTGCAACATAACTAACCTCCTTAACGGCATCTTTACGTTTGATCAATCCACCGGCAGCCACTTCAGGATTGATCCCTCTTCCCGAATAAACTACCGATTCCACATGGCTGTATTCATCGGCAATAACCCTGTTCTGAGGATCATAGATACGCCATCCGGTTTTAACGATTGTTTCCATATTGGCCAAATGTTCAAGTGCAGGAACCATGATCCCAATAGCTGTTTTAAGATCAACTTTCTGAGTAGAATAATTGATCACGGCATCAGTGTCGTAATACTCAAGTGAGAAAATAGCATCCACATTGTTTTCCCGGCAAATCATATCTATGATATCCCATCGTAAAGGTTCCGGAAAATTACCCTTTCGGGGAGTTCTGAAATCGATATCATTCAACAGTTTTACATCATTGAATCTTCCATTGTTAACCAATTCATCAGCAAGGCCTTTAATACATTCACCTGCCCCCTCTTTATCCAGATCGGCACCCTCCAGAGTAAGTATTCTCTCCAGCCGGTCAAGGCCTTTTGTTTCATCAGTAGGCATACTCCTGTTTATCACACCCGGTTTTGTTAATTCCTTTGATAAAGTAACAGGCGCAGGATCAATTACACTGATATACAATTCGTTAGTCTTGCACGATACTGTTAGCGCTATAACAAGTAATAAATAAAACACCCTTTTCATCGTTCTGATACAAAATTGGTAAGATAATTAATGCTTTCCTTACTGTATACTGAAGTGTTTATTATTCTGTTTCATTTTTAGTCATTTATTTCTGTCACCCTTATATTTTTAAGAGCAGCGGTTGTATACCATGATGCTATTCCAAATGGTTTGGATAACTCTACCTCAGGTCTTACTGACAATACATCATTTTCCGATCTCACATAATTTACAACCATCTCATCATCTATAAAGGCTTGTATTGTATCTTTCTTAACAATGAGGCCGATATGATACCAACGGTTTCTCTCAAACAGTTTATAGGAAGTTGTCTGGTTTTCTGAAGCATCCTTTTTATTTATACTGCTCAGTCCGACAGTTGTGCCTGCCCAGCCACCGATGATAAGTGAACATGATTCTTTGCCGACGGGGAAAGTCATTCCGCAAAAGAAATCATTTCCTGCAACTCTTTTAGCTTCAAGAGAAACCTTGTAGTTCATGTCAGGGAAATATCTTTTCCATGTTATTCCCGTACAACCATCCCCCATACCGAGTATTATCTGACCTCCGCTTACACTCACCGGACCCTGGGGACCGAAATTTGTTATCTCCCAGCCATCAAGAGACACTCCGTTGAAGAGCCATGTACTGTCAGTCTTAACAACAGGTTCTTCCATGGGAGGCGTTGTTTCCTGCACCGGCGGACCGGATGTATTACGACATGATCCCACAACAAGGCATATTGCCATTATGATCATCAAGACGAAAACAATATTTTTGTGTGTCATATATTTTTGATTTACGAAAGGAAGGGAAATAAATATCATTCTTCAGGTTTTTTTATTTCCCTTACCGGATTATCAATAATGTCAAAATCAGGCAGAGTTCCTTTATTATCTGTAGCCCTTAATTGTTCCAGTTTTCTTCCTGCCGGTAATACCCTGCTTTCCCATGACCCTGCTGCATCGTTAAACCCTTTTAAAGCTGATTTCAGGCCAGCACCCACTCGGCCAAAATGATCAGCGAAGACTGACACTCTTCCATAAAGATCACTTGCTGCATTCATTATCTTCACTGCATTTTCCGTCATATCATGTTGCTGCCACGACATTGCCACCGATTTGAGGATAACAATCAGGGTAGTAGGCGTCGCAAGTATTATTTTATTGTTCATAGCGTCCTGTAACAAGGCTTTGTCGGTCATCAGAGCAACATTGAAAGCTGATTCGACTTCCATGTAAAGAACAACGAAATCAGGGGAATTTTCAAACTGTGACCAATATTGTTTTTTACTTAATTTATTAATATGATCACGAAGATCTCGTGCATGTTTTGTAAACAATTTTGTTCTTAATATTTCATCATCTGTCTCAAGAGCATCCAGATAAGCATCGAGTGGCAGTTTGGAATCGACCACCACATGGCTGTTACCAGGCAGATTGATGATCATATCAGGTTTCATGGACGTTTCTTCTCCTCCCGCATAAGCCTGTTCCAGGAAATCACAATGTTCCGACATTCCTGAGAATTCCACTACCCTTTTAAGGCCTATCTCACCCCAGCGGCCTCTGACTCTGGGGTTCCTCAGGGCATTGACAAGGGCTCCTGTCTCTTTTTGCAGACTAATACTTGTAGATCTCAGGTTGGAAAGCATCTCAGACACCTGTCCGAATGTCTCTCTCGAACCTTTCTCCAGCTCCTCAATACGTTTTTTATATGTATCTATTGATTCCCTGACAGGTTTGAGCATCTCAGCTATAGCTGATTTTCTCTCATCAAGGTTACCTTCTGCTTCTTTTATCTGTACTTCCAGTTGCGATTTTGCCAGATCAAGGAATTGTTTATTGTTCTGTAATAAAGCATCAGAAGCAGCCGCTTTGAATGTGTTCAGCATAGCACTTTTCACTTCCTCCAGGCTCTTCTCCTGAGCTTCTACCCTGGCTTCCAGAACACTTTTTTGCCTTGCCAGTTCATGGATCTCCGCATTTTTTGAAGAGAGTCTCGAATTCATTACATACCGGGTAATAACCCAGGCCAGTATGACACCTACAAAAAATGTTCCTGTCATGTAAAAAATTATATCCATCAATAAGCCTTTCTCTTTTTGTGGTGATCTTCAAATTTAAAAGTTTTACCTCAATACCTACGGAAAAAGCCTTTAAATTTATATCTTAGCCAAAGGAAACCGTATGATCCATGAAAAATACACACCCTCATAATCACCCCCTTACATGTGATTTCTTCATTATTTAACATTTCCTGACATCATTAATGAGCGAAAATTATCTAACTGTAACTATAAACAAATGAAGATAAAAATAAGTGATTATCCGACTTTTAACAAAGAGTGGGATAAAGAAAAGACAAAAAAGAAGACTAAGAAAATACTTAAACGCATCGGAGAGCTTCAGTATAAAATGTACGCACAAAACAAATACTCTCTGCTGATCATTTTTCAGGGGACTGATGCTTCGGGGAAAGATGGTCTGACAAGAGGTCTTCTTAAATATTGTAATCCGGTAGTATTTGAGGTAGACAGCTTTAAAAAACCTACTCCGGAAGAATATGCTCACGATTTTCTGTGGAGGATACATAAGCTCACTCCCGGGAAAGGGAAGACAAACATTTTCATCAGATCACATTATGAGGATATCCTTGTTCCCTCAGTTGAGAAATATTTTTCTCCCGAACTCATTGAGGAACGCTATCAGATTATCAATAATTTTGAAAAAACCATTGAACATAACGACACAAAAGTTCTTAAGTTCTTCCTCAATGTGTCAGAAGAAACTCAGAAAGAGCGGCTTATCGAACGCATTGAGATAAAGGAGAAGCATTGGAAGCACAAGGATGGTGACTGGGACACCCGGGAAAAACTTGATGATTATATGTCTGTTTACGAACAGATAATTAACAGATGTAACGACATTCCCTGGAATATTGTACCTGCTGATAAAAACTGGCAGAAGCTTTATGCCACTGCCGGGGTTGTCCTTGCTGCCCTTGAAGACCTTGATCTGAAATGGCCTGATCTGCTATCTGAAAGATTTAAGGCCGGAAGTTCTGAAAAGCGTTAGTTGATCTGTAAGATAATAAAAAGCTCCTTTCTTCTGTCCTGAATATGGGTGTTTCAGGTAGGCGGCTATTAGCCTGGTTAATAGTTATTGCATATCTTAAAATGCAACTATCATTAGCTGTGCCAGGAAGATACGTAAAAACATCACCAGAGGGTACACTGTAGCATAGGCTATTGCCGGAGCTTCAGAATCTGCAATAGTATTGGCAAAAGCCAGAGCAGGAGGATCGGTAGTACTACCTGCAAGCATACCACACATTTCTAGATAATTCCTTCTGAAGAAAAACCGTCCGGCAAGTCCTACTGTCAGAACAGGGAGAAGGGTAATGACAGCTCCATAAGCCATCCAGATAAAACCGTCACCAGTGAGTAGTGAAGGAATGAATTTCTCTCCTGCTGTGATACCTACACTTGCGAGAAAAAGGACTATTCCCATTTCACGGATCATATAATTGGCGCTGGGTGTAGTATATGACACCAGTTGAAGCCGGTAACCATATCTGCTCAATAAGATTGCAACTATCAGGGGACCACCGGCCAGACCAAGCTTCACCGGATGTATAACTCCCGGTATTCTAAATGGAATGCTCCCAAGAAGTACTCCAAGCAGGATACCAATAAAGATCGGTATTAAATTAGGTTCCTCAAGCCGCCTTACAGAATCCCCAAGTTCATTTGTAAGCTTCTCAATAGATCCTTCATCACCAACAATGGTCAGCCTGTCTCCGGGCTGTAACCTTATTTCAGGAGATCCCAGAAATTCTATACCGGAACGGTATACTCTGGTGATATTGATATGATATCTTGTCCTTAGCTTCAATGATCCCAGTGATTTACCAAATACATTCTTATTACTTACCAATATTCTTCTGGAAACAAGTTTCCCCGACATAGCCGTAAGGTCAAGATTACTCTTCACTCCTGTCCTTCTGATTATATCCGGAATAATCGCTTTGGCTGCAACTACGAGTATTATATCTTTCTCATGTACAATAGTGTCCGGACCGGCAATCACTAATTCTCCATTATGTAAGACTCTGGAAATAACAAAACTATGCTCAATGATCCCGGGTATCTCTCTGATAGATACACCGAATAAGTCCCTGTTGGTTACCATTATACTAATGGCGTCCGGCATTTTCTCTTCAGGATTCTGATCCCTTTTGTACATGTCCAGTTCTTCTTTTGTATTAACTTTAAAGAGAACTCTTATCATGATCATTGTCAAAATAATACCCAGCACTCCAAAAGGGTATGCCACAGCATATCCCAAACTTATTTCGGGGATATCCGGAGTAATCCATATCTGTTCAAGAGCCTGCTGAGCTGCACCCAGACCCGGAGTATTAGTAACAGCCCCCGACATAACACCAACGAGCATGGGAAGAGATATACCTGTAAGATAATGAATTGTGAGTGTTGTCACTGCTCCAAGGAAGACAACTGCCATTGCAAGCATATTGAGTGTTAAACCTCCTCTTCTGAAAGAGGAAAAAAATCCCGGCCCCACCTGTAGCCCTATTGAATAGACAAAAAGAATAAGACCGAAATCCTTGATAAATTCCACAACCTTCTCATCGGCAGAAAAACCAAAGTGCCCCAGGGCAATCCCTGCAAACAACACAAAGGCTATACCGAAAGAGACACCCCGGACCTTTATCCTGCCGAACATAACACCCAGTGAGATCACAATACAATAAATAAGTATTGTATGGGCAACTGACTCATTATAAAACAGATCGGATATCCACTCCATGTAAAACCATTATTTTTGGCAAAAGTATAAGAAATTATTCTTACAGAATATGATTTTACAGCTTTGACGAATGTAAAAATCTATATATTTACTAAGATTAATAATATGATATTTAATTTTTTTTCTATAACTTTCGAATAAATAACAATTCCAAGAGCAATTAAGACAACCACTAATTAATACTATTTATCATGGCTAATTTTTTAGATGAATTCATGAAGGACTATGGTTCTGAAGTGACCAGTCAATTATCTTCAAATCTGAATGTTGACAAGGGCACTGTTTCTAAGCTTATCCCTCAGTTAGCTCCGCTCATCATCAGCGGGCTTAAGAGGCAGAAGGATGATCGTGGTGGAGATGACAGGGTAAATCATATATTGAACAAGTACGGAGATTCATCTGTATTAAATAATATAAAAGATATTGTTGCTTCAAAGACTAACGACAGTTCAGCTGATCCGAATTTAGGAGGCTTGCTGGGTCTTGGTGGCGGCACTACAGCAGCACAGGCCCTGAGCAAAAAGATGAATGTTGATTCTTCCGTAATTCAAAAAATGATTCCTGCCTTGGCACCTCTTATTCTGGGAGCTCTGACGAAAAAGAGGGACAACAGTTCTTCAGGAATACAAGGTGTGGGATCTTTACTTGATGCTAATGGAGACGGAAGCATAATAGATGATGTTGCCGGATTCCTTTTAAAGGGTGGGACAGCATCATCCGGAACAAGAAATAAAGGGATCCTGGGATCTATCCTGGGAGGTTTTCTGCGAAAATAACCTGATCGTTACGCGTAGAGCAGAATGCTTTTAAGCTCTTTTAAAGAAACCGTCTCATTATTCGGTAATGAGACGGTTCTCTTTTATACAAGCCCACTATCACACTGCTTCAATAGTTGAAGGAGGTTTAGTGGCTATATTATAAGTAACGCTTACCACTCCCGGTACTTCTTCAATTATTGATGCAGCCAGTTTCGTTAGCAAGTCAAAAGGCAGATTTGTGGGAGACGCTGTCCGGGCATCTACACTATCCCAGCACCTTACTTCTATCTGCTGACCAAAATCGCGTTGCCCGTTACGCATACCTGTCACCCTGTCTTCATGAAGTATTGCCATATACTGAAATGCTCCCCTGTCACACAGCATCCTCTCCACCACAGTGGTGGCTTTCCTTACTGTTTCCAGCCGTCCTGCCGTTACTTCCCCTATTATTCTTGCTGCAAGAGCCGGACCAGGGAAAGGTATCCTGTTAAACAGCTCCGAGGGTAACCCGAGAGCTTTACCTACCATCCTCACTCCTTCCTTACGCAGCTCTATCAATGGCTCTATTATCTGATAACCAAATGTTTCCTGAGGATCAATGCCCAGCTGGGCAAAAACATTATGCTGCCTTTTTATCCCGGCTACCGTTTCATCAACATCCGTCAGAATAGTGCCCTGAAGAAGACATTTAGCCTTGCTCTCTTTTACTATCCTCCCAAAAACATCCTTATAAAAAGTCCGTGTTATAGCTTCCCGTTTCTCTTCAGGATCTGTTATGCCCTTAAGAGCATTGATAAATTCTTCTCTGGCATCCACTATTTCAATATCAATACCCAGTTCATTGAAATAGCTTTTCACCATTTCAGGCTCTCCTTCCCTCATAAGTCCGTTCTGTATAAAAACAGTCCTGAGCCTCCTACCTATTGCCTTATGACCCAACATGGTTACAGTAGCTGAATCAACACCGCCGGAAAGTGCATTTATTGCTATGTTATCCCCTGTCTGTTCCCTTATCATTTTTGCTTTTTCTTCAATGAACTTTCCGGTATCCAGTTCATCTGCCTTAATTTCCTTAATCATAGTATCTGTTCTCTTTTGTTTATGATGAATCCAAATTTAAACATTTTACAGTTCTGAACTTTTTAATAATAATATTTTGTTTATAAGTAAGAGTTTATTATTACCTTTGATATAAGGTATATCTCTTATGAACCTCAGCTGGTTACTTGAATACAAGATCAAGATCAACCGTTCCGGTCTGTGTTAACGGGTTGGATTTTTTTTCTATTAATCAAAACAGCTTACTGGTGTGTCATTATTATGTTATTGGTAAAAATCGATAACTAATAACTACAATCCGTAATTAATAAAATTAAAAATATTCACTGATCTAAAATCTCATATTTATGGAAACACTGATCATAACCGGATCGGATCTTAAGATCACTGACGTGGTAAATGTTGCACGATATGGTCAAAAAGTGGAGCTGCATCCCGAAGTCCGGAAAAAAATCCTAAAGTGCAGGGCGATGCTGGAGAAAAAGATAAGTGCTCATGAGATCATGTATGGTGTCAATACAGGTATAGGTGAATTTTCCGAGATAGTACTTGACGACTCTGAGCTTATTGATTTCCAAAAGTATCTTATTTACAATCATGCAGCAGGAATAGGTGATCCTGCCTCCATCGAAACAGTCAGAGGAGCAATGCTTGGCAGGATCAATGTACAGGCGCACGGTAATTCAGGTAACCGGCTCGAAATAACAGAAACACTTGTTGAGATGCTGAATAAAGGTGTCACCCCCTTTGCCTGCCAGAAAGGTTCAGTAGGCGCCTGCGGTGATCTGGCCCCTATGGCACAGATTGCCCTTCTTCTTCTTGGTGAGGGGCAGGCATATTATAAGGGCAGTCTTATGGATGGAAGACTGGCCATGGAAGAAGCAGAAATAAAGATACCCGGTCTGCAGGCACGTGACGGACTTGCATGCATTAACGGATCCAACATGCTCACGGCCATGAGCGCCATATGGCTTTTCGATGCCAATAACTGGCTTAAACAGGCTGAGATAGCTGCAGCTATGTCTCTCGAAGCCCTGAAAGCTAATATGAAACCCTATGAACCCCTGCTTCACAAAGCAAGAGGGTTTAGTGGCGCTATACGCAGTGCTGCTGCTATTAACAAATGTATTGCAGGAGGTGATCTGAAAGAAGGAAGGATCAAATCAAAGGTACAGGATGCTTACTCCATGAGATCAACACCCCAGGTCATCGGTGCTGCCCATGATATGCTGGCCTATGCCCGAAGTCAGGTTGAGACTGAACTGAACGGTGTTGGAGACAACCCCATCTTCTTCCCCGACAAAAACCTTCAGCTGACCGGAGCTAATTTCCAGGGATCACCGGTTAGCGCACCTATGGACATGGCAGGAGCATGTATAACGATGGTAAGTGTTTTATCGGAAAGACGGATGAACAGACTCAACAATCCTGCACTAAGTGTCGGATTGCCCGATTTCCTTACTAAAGGAGCCGGTATGTTTTCCGGACTGATGCTGAGCCAGTATACTGCCGATACTCTTATTGTGGAACAAAGAATATTATCAGTACCGGCATCAATACAATCAATACCTGCAGCAGCCGATCAGGAAGACTTTGTCTCGATGGGCATGAACACAGCAATAAAAAATAATCAGATACTTGACTGTGCATACGGAATACTGGGAATAGAATTCATGGCTGCTGCCCAGGCACTTGACTTCAGAAAAAAAGAATACAGTTTCGGAAAAGGAGTTCAAAAAGCATGGGAGATAATACGTGAAAATGTAGAATTCCTCGATATTGACAGACCTCTTTACCCCGATCATACTACTATGAAAGAAGTGGTCAGATCATGCAGAATATTGACTGAAGTAGAGAAGACTGTCGGATACCTGGGTTAACTTATTTCTTAAGAGATCTGCTGTTCGATTAATATTTTATCAGTCCTTAACCACCTACTGATCCTGTACCTGGCTCTGAAAACTGGTAATCTGTTGCCGCATCTTATCAAAATGTGCCCCTTCCCAATAGATACGACCACAGCCCGGACATCTTTTGAATGTATCATAGAATTGTCTTGTCTTCGGTAAAAGCGTGTCTATGATATCCTCCTTATTTACCTTTACCAGCAGACTATTACATTCGGTACACCTTGTGAAAGGCTTCATGTTGTCTTTCAGATCAAACCTGACAAATAGTTCTCTCATCTGTTCTGCCGGAAAAGACGACCTTATCCAATAACCATGAGTGACATTTTTATTCTTTAGTAAATTTCTGTCACGCGTTAATATAATCCTTTTGCCGGAAAGCGATAATTCAATTATCTCCCTGTCATCCAGGTTTTTATCATAATAAGTGTCAAAACCGCATAATCTGAGATACTTTGTAAGCTTTCCCAGATGAACATCGGCAATAAAACGTATCATCCTGAGAGGCCGGGCCCGCAAATGAGTTACTCCCGCAATATTCAGACTTTCAAATACAGGGTATACGGAAACATGATCCTTATCGCACAGTTTATATGAGAAATCAACAGAATTGCTGTTGACAAGTATCAGATCAACCTCTGGATGAGGCACCCCCAGAGATTCAACAATATCTTTCACAGAAGGATTTCCCTTAAAGGGACAGGGAAACAGGATTTTCTTTTTTGTCGAAGGGAGAAAATCATTCAACTCTTCATAAAATCTGAACCATGCCGTTTTTATAGTTTCCTGCACAGATAAATAGTGTAAGATTTCGTAACATATAATCAGAAAAAGAACCTACGCCAGGAAGACATTTCTGAAAGGATCATCAAAATCTCTCAGATAAAATTTCAGTCATATCATCAGTATCCAGTTTTACCGGATTATTTTTATTATCTGTTAAAGATGCTATTTCTCTGAGAGCATTTTCCTGTATCCCGCTTTTTTTCAATCCCGGCAGGGCCAACTGATCTGTAATGTCATACAGGTAATCAACAAAGCCATCAATATAATAACTATCCGGACGTTTTTTTTCATCAAGAAAGATCTTTCCCAGCACAACATATTTCTTCAGGGCTGTATTATCCGGGCTTTTCGCCCTTAATCTGTTAACTATCACTTTATTGGCAGAGGCCATCAGTGTCCCGCACACCAATCCGTGAGGAATATCAAACAATCCTCCTATTGATGATGCGAAACCATGAACAACCCCGAGTCCGGCATTTGCAAGACATATACCTGAGGTAAGGGCAGCGAAGGACATGTTTGTTCTTGCTTCAATATCATCACCATGGATAAATGCCGGGACAAGAGAAGACTTAAGTGCTTTCAGTCCTTCAAGGGCAAAAGCATCTGTGTATTCACAGGCCTTATCCGACAGATAAGCTTCAGTGAGCTGGGTAAAACAGTCCATTCCGCTGGCAGCAGTTACTGAGGGAGTACAACTCAGGGTGAGTTCAGGGTCAATAACTGCAATATCCGGTACCAGATTATCATGCCTCAGGGACTTTTTAAATCCGTTCTTTCCGGTACGAGAGATTACGGCATTTTTAGTAGCCTCACTGCCTGTTCCGGAAGTTGTTGGTACTGCAATAAACGGGACTTTGGTACCCGGGTGATCCTTTGTGCCTACCCCTTCAAGATAGACCTCCAGAGGATCATCCTTATACATCATGGCCGAAATAGCTTTCCCGGCATCAATAGCACTCCCTCCTCCAATACTTACAACAACATCAACAGGCAGACTGCCATACTCTTTTACTGCTTTGTCAACCACATCCGGAGAAGGTTCACCTGATATTATAACTCTATGGTATATAATACCGTTCTCTTCAAGACCGGCCGACAGTTTTTCAGATGCATCCGACTTAAGGAAGGAATTCCTGCCCGTTACAAGCAGGATGGAATTACCGTATTTCTTTATCAATCCGGGAAGAAGAGCCATCTTGCTTTTCCCGAAAAAAACCAAAGGCAGTTTTGCAAAATTAAAAGACTTTACCATTTTGAAGGGTCATCAGGCTGAAGAATATTATATCTCACTCCTTTACGAGGTTCCGCCATCATATCGGCTACTGTATCGCGCCACTTTTTATAATGAGGAGTCATCTTATGAGCAGATACTGCATCTTCCGATTCATATGCTTCATAAAACATAAAACGGCAGGGATCATCTGCCTGTTGAACAAAATCAAATCTCAGATTACCTGCTTCGCTGACAGAGCCAAGGTGATTCTCATTGGAAGCCTTAATAAAACTTTCAACAGCTTCCGGTTTTACGTGAACATATACACAAGTTACTATCATAATAGTACAGTATTGTTTTATTTTCAAAATATCAGATCATAAAAATAATCATAAGATTCACAAAATTCAATTGCTGTGATAAACTCTTTATATCTTATTGATTTACACATTGCAGCTCATAAGCATCAGTGTAATATTGCATTTTCTCAGATTATCAGATTTATATATATAAACAATTCCTGAAAAACTTCTTGTGTTCAAAATGACTATCCCTGTTTTACGAAAGTTAGTTTTTTGCTTTTAAAGTATGTATAAGAAAAACAGGATCTGCAGATAGACTAAAAAGAGAATAAAAAAAAATTGACTTGAATTTCTATTTGGTGTAACTTTAATAAAAATTCTGATTAGAAGTTAATTAAGGATAAGTGTCATGAAAAAATTAATCATTTTCTTATTTTTAATTCCTTTGATATCGCACGCACAAACCAAGGAAACGGTTTCAATATTCAACGGAGGAAATTGCACTGTAAGCTGTTTGGAGACATTCAGTAATGATTCTCTTGTTTCGGCCTATGTTATCTTTGAAGCAAAAGATGACAGATTGCCAACACTGAAAAATTATTTCACTGTATCTTATGACAAACCCTGCAATGTGTATAAGTTTCTAAATGAGCTGGAAGAGTTCTGTGGTATTGATTCTGTAAGTATCACAGAAATATGCAGACACAAAGTTGAAAAAATAAAGGGTTCAGCAGACCTGAAGGTTTACGATGAACGTGGAGTTATATTTCACCGTTTTTCACCCAAACTGATCTCAGGTATCAGGAATGAGTTAAATGAATGGGCTGAGAACAACAGCATCAAACTTGAGTAATCTGAATTAACAGTGAATAAGTAACGAATACAGGAACGCACCTGTATTCCCGTATCATTCGGAAATTTCCGGAAAGGGTATGTATTTACCTGGAAAGAAGTGTTTTAACATCATGACTGCTGGCGTAATCCATAGCTGATTTGTTTTTATTGTCCCTGATATACCTGTCAGCTCCTTTTTCCAGTAAGACCCGTACTACTTCAGTATTCCCGTTTTGTGAAGCAAAAATAAGAGCACTTTCTCCCTCATTACTTTTAAGATTCAATTCAGCCCCGTTATCAGCCAGCATTTTCACTATCTCAGTATAACCGTTCATAGAAGCAACCATGAGATCAGTAAACCTGGCCGTTCTGTTCCGGCTGAAACGGGCATCGGGTTTTATAGCCAGCTTCACAATGCCTATCTGGCCGCTTTTGGCAGCCCGAATAAAAGCTGTGGCTTTATCTGTATTACGAAATATATTGGGATTCCCCATACCATCTGACACCCGCACTGCTTCCAGAAGTCCGTTTTTATTATAAGCCAGCATAGCTGTCATCTTATCTCCGTAATAATCATCATCGCTGTATCCTTCATATAATGTCATCCTTATTCTTTCTGCCACTTCATCCGAAGCTGTTATAGAGAGAGCATATGCTCCGTCGTTTTCAGCACTGCTGGGTCTTGCTCCCTTGTTAAGCAATATTTTTACAACATCTGTATGTCCGTTCAGTGAAGCAAGGAAAAGAGCATTCGTTCCATCGGAAGATTCTGCATTTATTTCTGCATTATTGTCCAGCAACAATCTGACTATGTCTGAATGGCCATAAAGAGAGGCTGCCATAAGAGGTGTAGTCCCTTCAGTGTTTCTCTGATCAGGATCTGCACCCCTGCTCAGTAACAGAGATACTATATCCCGGAAGCCGTACAAAGAGGCCTGCATTAGAGCGGTAGTAACTTTACTGTCATCCTGCAGATCTATTTTTGCACCGTTATCAAGCAATAGTCTGACAATATCCAGATGCCCGTTTTCCGATGCCAGCATAAGAGAAGTATATCCGTCAGATGCCTGCAGGTTAAGGTTTGCACCTTTTTCCAACAATAACCTTACAATATCATTATGGCCGTTCTGTGAAGCGATCATGAGCGCAGTAAAACCGTCAACAGACTGTATGTCGACAGATATTCCCTTTTCGAGCAATAACTTCACTATCCTTGTATGACCATTGTATGCAGCATACATACCAGCAGTTACACCGTCTATAGCCTGCATATCCGGATCTGCTCCCCCTCTCAGAAGAATTTTACATACCGGTAGAAGACCTCTGGCAGAAGCATGCATCAGTAAGCTCTGATCATAGATATCAACATAATTGGGATTTTCAATATTACGTGCCAGATTTGACGCAGCAGACGTGTTTTCAACATTAATGTAGTAGTACAGCCTTTCTTCATCGGATAGTTGCTGAGCCCCAAGATCACTGTACGATACAGTCAGCAGGAAAAAGGTAATGACCAATAATCGAATTGCCTTCATGTGTTTAAATTATTTGTTTTATCCTCAAAGTCATTCACCTGCAATTGTAAAAATACAAAAAAACAAAATTTTTCGTAACAATTTTAAGCATAATTAACAGATACATAGATATAAAGGATGGTAACTGATTAATATTTCAGCATATAGAAAAAAAAGGTGTTTTTTTAAGTACTTCTACTGGCAAGGAATGATTTATTCCTGTCCCTGGCCAAGGGCTTTGAATAATCTGAGTTTGAGGTTTTTTAACTGTGTCATGTCAGGCTGACGATTATCAACAGGCACATTGATTGTTTCATGAGCTGTTATTTCCACCGGAGGTCTGCTGAAAACATAAATTTCCTCACCGAGCATCAGAGCTTCTTCAACATCATGAGTCACAAAGATTACAGTTCTTTTATCTGTTTTCCAGATACGTGAAAAGGCCTTTATCATGTTTTGCTTCAATGCAATATCAAGTCCCTTTAAAGGTTCATCCATAAGTATTATATCGCTGTGGCATGCAAATGCACGGGCAATAGATACGCGCTGACGCATACCTCCACTGAGATGGGCAGGATAGTAATCAGCAAAACCTTCAAGATCAACAAGTTTTATGAGCCTGTCACTTTCTTTTCTCCTTTCTGTAAGAGTAATGTCACGTGCCATCACAAACTCAATATTGTCCCTGACCGTTTTCCATGGTAATAAACGCGGATCCTGAAAAATATATGATAGTAATCTTCCGTCAAAACCCGATAAAAAACCGCTGTCAGGAGACACTATACCCCCCATGATATTCAGGAGTGTTGTCTTACCACATCCTGAAGGCCCAAGAATACAAGTAATTATATTCTCAGTAAATTGTATACTGAAATTTTTGTACAGGGTTATGTTACTGTAATCCTTATTAAGCCTGTCGATATAAATGGACATAGTTAAAATTTCCAGTTAACGATTTTGTTTTCACTCCATCTTATAATTTTCTCAAAGCCATAGCTTAAGAGTACGGCAATTAATGTCCAGGCAATAACAGCATCCACTTTCAGGAAGGTCTGTTCAATATGCATAACAGTACCTATTCCGTATTTCGGCTGGCTGAGCACTTCTCCTATTATGATGGCTCTCCATCCTATACCCATGGCACTGGATGCTCCACTGATGATAAAAGGCATTATAGCGGGAATATACACCTCCCGTACTATCCTGCTCCGGCTTATCCGGTAGAACTTTGCCATTTCAAGAATATCTTTATCAACACTATGTATGCCGTCAATAACATTGGTACATATAAAAGGGAACATTGTAAGCAGTGCAATAAAAACCGGAACTGATCCAGCATTGAACCAGATCAGGGCAAGAAGAATAAGAGAGATGACAGGTACCGAGCGTACTGTCACAAGAACAGGCCGGAGAAAAGCGTTGAAGCCCGGACTGATCCCCGCAAATATTCCCAGAAATAATCCCAGAAAAGCTGAAATCACAAAACCTGTTAGTCCGCGTAAGACAGTAGTGCCAATTATAAAAAGGAAATCAGTATCGGTAAAAAGTCTGACAACAGTTAACAGTGTTGCTTCGGGAGAAGGCAGGATGAGGGCAGAATCAAAACATACCGCCAGTAGTTTCCATAACAGCAGCATGATGATCACCGATGCAACACTCAGAAATTGTCCTTTAGTAAATAAAGTCTTCATCCGGCATCCTCCCTCCGATAATATCAGGATTCATTGTATAGAAAACATTCAGATAATCTGCAATCCCCTCTTTCAGGTCCTTAGCCCTTTTAAAAACCATATTGGAACGAGGAATGGCATTTAAGGCCACCTCATAGTCCGGCAGTATACCATATTTTACAATGAGATGAGCTGCACTGTCAGGATTACTGTTAACCCAATAAACTGATCTCTCACAAGCCTTAATAATCTGCTCTGTCATTTCAGGTTCCCGGTCAACAAAACTGTCTTTTACCATAAAAGCTGTCTGGGCAACAGGGATACCCTGCAAGTCATTCCATTCGTCGTTCAGATCAAATATAATATGTACATTTTTGTTTCTTTTCATGACAAGACTGACAAGAGGTTCGGATATAACCCCGAGTTCTGCCTGTCCTGCCGCCACTGCATTGGCCAGGTCAATATGTGTGGGAAATCTGTAATCCAGTGTAAGATCATTATCCGGGTCCAGTCCGTTACCTTCAAGCAGATAGCGGAAAAGGACATCCGGAGTCATTCCTCTGGCCATTACATTTACCTTTTTGTTTCTCAGATCATCCCATACAGTAATTGTTGTATCCTGACCAAAAAGATACAGAGTCCCCCATACAGGAATTGCTATAAGTCTATATTCAAGCCCTTTATTATATAAAATAGCTGCCATGGTAGTGGGAAGAAGAGCAAAATCAGCACTGCCTTCGAGCATCATTTTCCTTACCTGGATAGGTTCATCGAGTATTTCAATTTTTACTTTCGTGTCTTTTATGTGGCTGACACTGTCAATGAATCTGATAATGGCCATTGAAGAAGGTCCTTTAAGGCTGGCAATGGTAATTTCATCCATATCAGAAGAATCCCTGCGGCTGTTTTGACATGCCACAGCAGTCATGGCAACAAAAATTATTAATGATAATCCGGTAACCCTCATAATAAAGCTTTGCACAAAGCTATCTATTTTCTGTTAGTATCATGAATCCTGAGTACATTTTCCCTTGTTTTCAATTTTGATCTTTCTACTATAAAAATATCTGTTTTTTGCCGGATATATTCTTTATTATTATATTTGCACTGCAAAAAATAAATGCTTTTAATGATTACTGAGGCCGGAACATAAGTTGAGGTCAAAGTAAAAAAGGCAAATCACCAAACTGATCCGGAGGTATTCTGATGGAAAA
>LSQX01193344.1_pt1 | contig 61474 bp, 56 predicted proteins | sample 654561 | NCBI WGS metagenome assembly LSQX01 (sample SAMN04489861, study PRJNA283612) | anaerobic digester metagenome | isolation source: 4 biogas reactors fed with cattle manure at either 37C or 55C with and... | place: Denmark: Kongens Lyngby | collected 2014
CATAAGGCACAGGGCGACGCACTAGCACGCCACCCACTAGCTTCGTTCGCGCGACGCCGTCCCCATCGATGGGATGAGCTGTCTGAATCTCGTCAGTGCTCAGCTTGAGCCGAACCTCAATTCGCACCCGGTCCACCTCGCCGATCGCGACAAGGAATGGGCCTCGCGCCTGGACGAGCCGAGGTGCTCGCATTACGCGATCGATGGCCTCGATGATCCGGTCGTCGTCCCAGCTCTCCGGAAAGACCGTCTTCCCCGACTTCCGCGTGGTGTAGCGATGTCCACCACCGCTCTTATCGCCGTCGAGAACATGCCTACGGAGGCGTTCGGTCACCTGGGGCTGGGCTCGATGGAAGCGCTCTTCCGGAGTCTCGTCAGGCCCGAGCGCTCCCGATGACTGACGGGGCGGCGGTGGCTGCCCACCTTTTCCGCCAGCCATGGTGGGCGGCCCATCACCCCCGCCGCCAGGCTTGGGCCCGGGTTTGGTCTTCTGGTCTTCGGGGACATGGGCGTCGTTGATGAGGCCCTGACCGTTGGCCCGCATGGAGGCGAGCACGTCTTTGGTCGATCCGCCAGCGGACTGCTGGTAGAGGTCGATCATGCGCTGTTCGCGCTCGTCGGGCTCCCAGGTCCCGAAGACCTCTTCGACGGTGCAGCCGCAGTGCGCGTGGAACCGGCGGCCTTCGCCGGCGTTTGTTGGGCTGGTGAACGCAGGCCCGCGGGTGGCGAGCATCGCGCAGAACGCGCACGGGTTGGTGTCGGTCACCCGCCGCCACCCGACCGAGGCCGGGTTCGCCAGCGTGGAGGCGTCGATCAGATCCCGGCCCGGGGCGAGGAAGTCCCGGTAGAACCCGCCGGCGATCTGCCAGAACGCCCCATCGATCGCCTCCTGCGATCGTGACCCGTGGCCGATGCGCTGCTTCGTCAACGGACCCAGCACCGCCAGCCGCTCCCCGGCCGCAGCCAGGTCGAGCTCGGGGGCCACAATCGGGCCACCAAGATGGCCCTCAGCTGCCGGTAGGCGTCAGCTAGCTCACGGCCAAGTCCTGGCTCTCCCGCGTCGCGTGGACGGCGAGGATCGCGCCCAGGGCGACGAAGTCGGGCAGGGTGTCGTCGATCCGGGCCAGGGCGATCTCGGCAGTCAGCAGGTGCAGCAGCCCGACCCATTGGGGCAGGACGACCGAACTGGCGGGTTCAAGCGCGGCTTGCAGGTGAGTCCAACCGCGACGAGACGGCGGCATCTGCAGGGGCTGACGGGAAGGTCAGGCGCTTGTCGCGTGCGTGGCTTCGATGAGTGCGCGGGCGGCCTGTTCGATCTCGGCGTCGGTGGTCGAGCGGCCCACGGACAGGCGCAATGCACCCAAGGCGTCATCGGGCTGGAATCCCATGGCGAGGAGCGCGGTTCCTGGGGTGTGAACGCCGGAGTGGCAGGCGCTTCCGGTCGAAGCGGCGACTCCTGGTGCCGCAGCCAGGACGTCGGCCCCGAGCACACCGGGCACCGCCACCATCAGGGTGTTCGGGAGTGTCTCCGTGCGCGGACTGACCCGGATCAGCCCGGGCAGCCCTGCCGCCAGTCGCTCCCACAGCAATTCACGGAGGGCCACCTGACGCTCGGCTTCGGCCTCCAGCAAGTCGCGGGCCAATTCCGCGGCGGCACCCAAACCCACGATCCCCGCCACGTTCTCGGTGCCGGGTCGAATGCCGCCCTCCTGCCCGGCGCCGCGCAGGACGGGGGAGAGGGCGGTGCCCTGCCGGATATAGAGCGCGCCGACGCCCTTGGGCGCATAGAGCTTGTGGCCGGCGATGCTGAGCAGGTCGACTCCGAGTTCGTCGACCCGCACAGGCACTTTGCCGACGGCCTGCGCGGCGTCTGCGTGGGCAACTCCACCGGCGGCGTGCACAGCGTGGGCGAACTCCGTCACGGGCTGGAGGGTGCCCACCTCGTTGTGGGCCAGGATCAGCGTGCCGACCCCGACCGGTCCTGAGGGAAAGGCTGCGAGATCGACCCGGGCCTCGCCATCGACCGGAAGCTCATTGACCCGCCAGTTGTGGGCCGCCCGCAGATGTGCCAGTGGGGCGACGGTGGCGGGATGTTCGATCGCTGACGTCACAGCAACACGGGTGGTGGCGACCGCCGCCGCGCCGCGGATCGCCAGATTGTTCGACTCCGTGCCGCCGCCGGTGAAGGTGATCTCGTCCGGGGCTGCGCCCAGGAGCTCCGCGACCTGCGTGCGTGCGTGATCGATCGCCGCGCGAGCCCGGAGTCCTTGTGGGGTGGCGCTCGAGGGATTCCCGAATTCGCTCGTCAGGTGGGGCCACATGGCCTCCGCGACTTCGGTCGCGACAGGGGTGGTCGCGTTGTGATCCAGGTAGATCGTGTCGGACACGGCGGCGCTCCTGTCATGCGGGAACAGTCAGGTTAGCGAGCCCGCAGTGACGACCGGGATGCTGCCCCAAAAAGTGAGGGTTTTCCCGTGCGCGGCACGATTCGGGCGTTTCCGGCGCCCGATTGGCATAGTTAGCAGCAGTTGTTAACGAACTTTCTCAGCACCACTCAGCTACTTCTCTGCACCCCAAGGACGGTCATCTTGAGCAACTTCAGCATTCCGACTATCGGCCTCGCACCGGCATGGATCAACTCGATGCTGCAGGCCTCGACCAAGGCTGCGACCATCGCGTTCACTGCTCAGCAGGTCATCGGACTGCGTCTGTCGATGCTCGCGATGAACGGCAACACCTCGACCAATCGCAGGGAGATCGAGCGGATGTTCACCGAGAAGATGGAAGCGGTCAACGAGTCCGGCCGCGTGCTGTTCGAGCTGGCCGGTGCCATGGCTCAGGCGTGGCCGACGATGTTCTTCGATCCGAAGGCCGCCGAGCGCATGCTCAACCGCGCTGCCAAGGCCAGCGACCGGGCACTGACCCCGTTCTCGCGGCGCGTGACTGCCAATCAGAAGCGTCTCAGCCACTGACGCTTCCCCTGAACGCGGCCCACGTCGGGCGGGTCCTCGAACCCCGGCGTGGGCCGTATCAATTCCGGGATCGCGTCTAGATCCAGCCCCGGTCGGCAGCGATGCGTACGGCTTCATGCCGGTTGGTCGCCCCGAGCTTGGCGACCGCAGCGGACAGATAGTTGCGTACCGTCCCCTTCGACAACGAGGCTCGCGTGGCGATCTCCTCGACCGGGGCGCCGTCGCGTGCGTACGCCAGCACATCCGCCTCGCGCGGCGACAGCGGGGAATCCCCGGCGCCGATCGCCTCGGCCGCGAGCTCGGGATCCACATGCCGGCCCCCAGCGGCCACCGTGCGCACCACCCCGGCGAGCGTGGCCGCCGACACCGTCTTGGGCAGGAACCCGCGTACGCCAGCAGCCAGGGCGGACTTCAGATAGCCCGGACGCCCGTGCGAGGTCACGATGATGCAGCGGCACTCGGGCAGATCCACGGCGAGCCTGCGCGCTACTTCGATGCCGTCCGGCTCCGGCATCTGCAGATCCAGCAGCGCGACATCGGGGCGATGTTTCATCGCCGCGGCCAAGGACTCCGGCCCGGACGCGGTACGGGCGACGACCTCGATGTCGTCCTCGAGCGAGAGCAGTCCCGCGAGGGCGTCGCGGATGAGGTTCTCGTCGTCGGCGAGCAGCACACGGATCATGCCGGAGCCTCCTGTGGGATCGGGATGGACGCGGTGAGCAGGAACCAGCCACCGTCGTGTTCGTACTCCACCGAACCGCCGACGGCCTGCAACCGTGCGGCCATGGAGGCGAGTCCGGTGCCGGTCGATTCCGCGGAGGGTCCGCTCGCACCATCGTTGGTCAGGGTCACCGCGATCTCGTCATCCTCGATCGCCGTGGTGATGCTCACCTGTGTGGCACGGGAATGGCGCAGCACGTTGGTGACCCCTTCGCGGATGACCCAGGCGAGCGTCTCGGCGTACTCCTCCGGAACATCGCCACCCGCGATCACGACGCGGATCCCAGCAGAGGTGAGCAGCGCCCGTGCGCCCTCGATCTCATCTCCCCAGCTGGCCTGGCGCTCCCCGCGCACGACCCGGCGTACCTCCGCTCCCGCGGTGTTCGCGATCTGCCGAATCTGCGCCATCTCGTCGGCGGCCCGCTCATGTTGTCCGCGGCGGGTGAGCTCGGATGCGAGTTCGGATTTCACCGAGATGGTGGCGAGGGTACGCCCGAACACGTCATGCAGGTCACGCGAGATCCGGAGCCGCTCCTCGGCGACCGACAGCTCCGCAGCGGTCTCCTTGGCATCCTGCAGCTGGCGCAGCACCCGCAACATCCAGCCGCTGGACCATGCGGCCCAGATGAAGACCAGGAAAAGGATCAGGGCCACGATCGACTGGGGGACACCGAGGAGGATCAGCAGGCCGCAGCCGACGATGGCGACGACACTCACGATCGTGGCCGTTCGGATCGTGAACGCCGGGCTGATGGCCGAGACGGCGCACGCGGCGGGGATGATCGCGAGCACGATTCCACCCGGAATCCCCCAGAGGAACCAGAGCATGCCGGCGGTCAGCGCCACCACTGCCGCGATCCATCCGACAATGAAGCGCCGAGTGATGGGGGGCCGATCCCGCATCACTCGGTCGAGGCTGTGTCGGGCCACCATGATATTGAAGACGGTCACCACAACAGACAGGGCGAACAGTGGGAGGGCCCGGAGGAACGTGAACCCGTTCGACGAGGCACCAACCGTCAACCCACCCATCTGCACCAGCAGAGAGGCCATGAGGACATACAGCGACCAGCGCACGTAGAGCTCGAACCTACGTGCGCTGATCACCGGTGATTCGTGCATCGGCGTCATTCTGCCAGGGTGACCGTCCCGGTGGGGCGGGTGAGCGGCTGCTCGGGCGTGGGAGGGGAGACGGCCGGACGCGGCGTACGCCACCAGACGATCGCCGCGATCGCCAGCAGCAGGGCGCACGGAATGAGCATCGCGGCGGAGGCCACTCCCACGGAGCGGTCGAGACCGGCGTTGATGTCCTGGCGAAGCGCCACCGTGACGATGAAGGCGATCGCGTTGTTGACGGCATGCAGCACGACCGCGGCCTCGAGCCCGCCGGTGCGCCACGTGATGACGGCGAGCGCGGTGCCGAACGTGAAGTAGTAGACGTTCAGCCACGGATCCAGCGCGAAGTGGGCGACCATGAACAGCAGGCTGCTGACGACGATCCCGAGCACCAGCCCGGCCCGGGGCCCGCGCCCCCAGCTGGCGGCGATGCGGAACGCGAGCCCGCGGAAGGCATACTCCTCACCCATCGCCTGCAGCGGCACCAGCGTGAGCGCCATCACCAGGAACGCGAGGGCGTCGCCCGCGGCGTACTCCATCGTCGGCTGCGGCAACAACATCGGGAACGGGATCTGCAGGAGCGCCCAGAGGGGGATGATGATCGCCAGCGTGCGGCCGAAGAGGCCCCAGCGGAACCGCGAGATCACCGAGTGCAGCGAGACCGCCGGGACCTTGAAGAACCACTTCTGCAGCAGCATGCTCCACGGGATCAGCGCCGCGAGACCGATCATCGCGCCGGCGAGGGTGATCGGCGTGATGCCGGTGCTCATCTCGCCGCGCACGGCGAAGTCGATCCCCATCGCGGCGATGCCGAAGACGAAGGAGAAGGCGAGCATGCCGAGGAGCAGGAGCACCAGCGCGACAATCCCGCGCCTGGCCTTGGGTCGCTCGATCGTGAGGCGCTGCTGATATTCGTGGGCCGGGATCGCGCCCGGGAGTGCGGCGGTCGGGTGGGTCGGGGACTGCGTCATCGTGTTCATGGCTCCAGCCTTCCGCCGGATTCGGGGGTACGCCGGTGCCGCGCATCACCGGTTTGTGTGCATCGTTCAGCCTTCGAAGGTGACAGATGTCATGGCCGTGTCATCTGCCTCGGCTAGCTTGCGGCACATGACGCAGATCTGGGCCCATCGCGGAGCCTCGGCGTACGCCCCGGAGAACACGCTGCCCGCCTTCGAGCTCGCCGCGGAGATGGGCGCGGACGGGATCGAGCTCGACGTCCAGTTGACCGCCGACGGGGAGGTGGTCGTCATCCACGACGAGACCCTCGACCGGACGACCGATGCGACCGGTCGCGTCGGCGAGCTCACGCTGGCCGAGATCCGTCGCGCGGACGCGAGCAATGGGCTGGCGGGTTTTGGGGGTACGCGGGTCCCGACCCTGGCCGAGGTCCTCGAGGTGGTGCGGCGGGGGCGGATGGTGGTGAACGTCGAGCTGAAGAACCTCACCGAGTTCTATCCCGGGCTCGAGCGGGCCGCGTTGGACGTGATCGCCGCGAGCGGGATGGCCGAGCGGGTGATCGTGTCGTCGTTCAACCACTGGAGCCTGAAGACCGTGCAGCATCTCGCGCCGGCGATGAAGGTGGGGGTGTTGCTGTCCGACGGGATCTATCTGCCCTGGGAGTACGCCGCCGATTTCGGGGCGGCCGCCATCCATCCGCACTGGGGGTTTCTGCGCGTGCCGGGGCTGGTCGACTATGCCCATGCCGCCGGGGTGGCCGTGCACGTGTGGACGGTGAACGCCGAGACGGACCTGGCGGCGGCGATCAGCGCCGGTGTGGACGCCGTGATCACCAACCACCCCGATGTTGGGCTCAACCACACTGCGTAGCCTGGCGCCGTGACGATCACTCGACCTGAACGCGAGCCGAGCACTCGCCGGATGCTGTTGCGGACCGCGGGTCTGACGGCCGGCGTGACCGCCGGGGTCCAGACGGCCGTCGCTGCAGGCCTGATCGCGTTCGACTGGTGGCGCAATCGGGATCGCAAAGTACGCCAGGCGCCCCGGCCGGGCACCTTCTCCGCAACGGTCGAGGAGTCGGAGTTCACGATCTATACGTCAGGCGCGACGCTCTATGAGGCGATGCTCGATGCCATCGACTCGGCCGAGCGCTCGATCCACCTGGAAACGTTCATCTGGAAGGGTGACGAGGTCGGCCAGCGATTCCTCGATGCGGTGAATGCCGCGGCAGATCGCGGTGTCGATGTCTATGTCCTCTATGACGGGTTCGCCAATCTCGTGGTCCCGAGCTCGTTCTATCAATTCTCCGACCGCGTGAATGTGCGGAGAATCCCGGCCGTGGCCCGCGCCTATTGGCGAGGTCCCCTGCGCTATTCGGGCTTCAACCACTCGAAGATTCTGGTCGTGGACGACCATGTGGGATTTGTGGGCGGATACAACATCGGCTCGACCTATGCGCGGGAATGGCGCGACACCCATATCCGCGAGATCGGGCCAGCAGTGTGGGGACTGCGCAACGCCATCGCCAACAAGTGGAACGAGGTGCACCCCGCCGACCGGCGGATCTCGTGGATCCCGCCGCAGAATTGGGACCCCGAGGTCAGGGTCGCAGCCAATCTTCCCCTGCACCTCGTTTATCCGATCCGGCAGCTCTATCTGAACGGGATTGAGCGGGCGAAGGACCATATCTGGATCACCACGCCCTATTTCATCCCTGATCAGCAGATTCTGGATGCACTGATCGAGGCCTCCGGAAGAGGCGTGGATGTGCGGGTGATGGTCCCGAAGAACTCCAATCACGTCGTTTCCGACTGGGTGTCCCGCGGCTTCTATGGCCAGATGCTTGATGCAGGCATCACGATCCTGCTCTATTCCGCGGCGATGATTCACGCCAAGACCGCGACCATTGACCGAGAATGGTCCACGGTGGGAACCGCGAATATCGACCGGTTGTCGCTGTCGTTCAATCACGAGACCAACGTGGAGATCATCGACGCGGGCTTCGCCGAGCAGATGGAGCGGGTCTTTCTGGCCGATGCCGAGCACTGTGAGGTGCTGACGTCCCCACAATGGCGGGACCGCCATCCGATGGCGCGCGTGGCGGAGCGGCTGCTCCGCCCGTGGCGCTCATTCCTGTGAGTGCCACGGGCGGCTGCGGGCGGACTAACTCCGCTGCAGACGGGCCTTCACCGCTGCCGCGATGCGACCGCCCTCGGCACGGCCTTGGGCTTTCGCGTTGACGGCCTTGATGAGCTGGCCCATCTGCTTCATGGTCACCTCACCGGCGGCGGCGATCTCGGTCTCGACCATCGCCGCCAGCTCCTCGTCGGTGAGCTGTGCCGGCAGATAGACCTGCAGGATGTCGGCCTCGGCGAGCTCGATGTCGGCCAGATCCTGGCGGCCACCTGCCGCGTACGCCTCCGCGGAGTCGCGGCGCTGGCGGACCTGCTTGGTGACGATGGCCTGCTCCTGGGCGTCGGTGAGCTCGTGCGCCTCGGTGCCCGAGACCTCCTCTGTCGTGATCGCGGCGAGCACCGCGCGCAGCACCTTGGTGGTGTCGGCCTGCTTGGCCTTCATGCTCGCGATCATGTCGGCGTGGAGTCGGTCCTTGAGGGTGGCCATGTGGTGAGCCCCTTTCGTCGGTGTGAATGTCTCGTGACCCATCGTCCCACGCGGGGGAAGTGATTTTTGGTGAGTGCTGTGTGCGCTGGTATGGTTGCCAGGTTGCCGTCACGACGGCCGCGGATGAGAAGAGCTCCTCGCAGGATCAGGACGGGGGAGCGCCGCGCAACGGGAAACCGGAAGGAGAGCGTTTCATGGACGCCGCAGAGAAGCAGAAGATCATTGAAGAGTACGCGACGAAGCCAGGCGACACGGGCTCTCCGGATGTGCAGATTGCGCTGCTCACCAAGCGGATCTCGCACCTGACCGAGCACCTCAAGGAGCACCGGGGTGATTATCACTCTCGTCGTGGCCTGATGCTCATGGTCGGCCAGCGCCGCCGCCTGCTCAACTATGTCGCCAAGAACGACATCGAGCACTACCGTGAACTGATCAAGCGACTCGGCCTGCGCCGCTGACGCTTGCAGATGAAGGGCCCCGGGATTTCCCGGGGCCCTTTTGCTCCTGGCAGCCGTTTGTTCGCCTAGCGTGCGGCGATCCGGATATGCGAGTGATCAGTTGTTGGCGAATGCGATGGTGATCTCCTCGATCACGCGGCTGACGTCCTCCTGACTGCTGACCTGCCAAGCCCGGTTCCCGGTTTGGGCGGCGATTCGCTCGAGGGGGGCGTAGTCGTCGGTATCTGTGCTGAGCACGACGAAGACCAGGTCGATCCGCTTTGTTGGATCGGCGCTTTGCAGGCGTTCGACCAGATCCTGCTCACTCAGCGAGCCGGCCCACGCATCGTTCCGACCGTTGGTGAGGATGACGATGCCGTTGCTGAATCCCGGACGATAGTCGCCTTCCATCGTGGAATAGGCGTGCCAGACCGCGTCATAGAGCGGTGCGCCACCGCTGGGCCGGACTTCCCCGAATTGCGCGGTATAGGTCTCCAGGTTTGCCAAGAACTCAGGTGTGTCATTGGGCTGGAGAGGAATCTTCTCCGCGAACACGGGACGGTTCCTTCTGTCGGTCTGAAAGGCCATCAGCCCGGTCACGCTGCCGGGCGGCCACTTCGACCAGGTTTCCGTGGCTGCGGACGCGATCAGCTCCATTTTCGTATCCGAGCTATTGCCCAGTGGTGCGTTCATGGCTGCCGATGCGTCCACGACCGTCATCGTTGCGGTGCGGTGGCTGAACGTCGCATAGGCCTGCGTAGCGGTCGCCCACTGCAGAAGGGTGAGTGGATCGGGTTCGGAGACGCCCTCGGTGGGAAGCCCCAGCGGCTGCAGGAAGTCTGCTGACGGTGCCCGGTCACCGACCCGTACGCCGGCTGCCAGGAGCGCAGCCTCGCCTTCCTCATCGTCCAGCCATTCAATGAACGAGTCGATGGTCGGCGTGCCGCCACCGACTATGGCGAGCCGGACGCCGCGGCGGGCGCCGTCCAAATGCCAGGCCTGCAAGTTGTTGGGCTCGGCGCGGTTCACGGCCACGACTTCACTGGTGACTCCGACGCGGGGTCCCACTCCGAGGGTTCGGGGAGCGTCCTCCGAATGTGGGGCCAGATGATCGAGCACTTCATGGGGGGCCAGTTCATCCACGACTCGCCACTCCACGGACGGCATCCGGCGTTGTTCCGGGGTCGCAGCCACGGCACTTGGCGGGAAACCTTGGCCACCGGCGACCTGTTCGGTGAGCGAGATGAAGCCCAATGCCCCCGTCACGGAGTCGTCGGGTGTAGACACCACCAGCTTGATGCGGCCCCACTCCGGACGGCCATGATCGGCGAAGGTGGTGTCACCGGTGACCAGATCGATCAAGGTCTGCCCGGTGAGTGGCGCGCCCTTGAGGGCTTCCCCCCAAGGAGGTCGGGGCCACCAGCACGAGCGGTGACCAGCCGAGACTGTAAGCAGGGGCGGTCGTGAGGCTGGTCACGGTCGAGCGCGCCTGCCATGTCTTTCCCTCGGGCACCCAAGCGTCTGCATCCCCCAGACCTGACTGGGCGACGACCCGACTCGGTTCGGAGACAATGCTGATCGGCGCGCACTGGCCGCCGAAGGAAAGCCCGTAGTCGGAGGAGACCTTATCCATGACGGGCACCAGCGACGGGTCAACCAGGATGGTGGCGCTCTCGGGGCAGCGCTCCGCGCCGGGGCCTCCGTCGCTGCGGTTGCTGCTGCCGTTGACGGCACTGTCGGGTGAGCAGCTCGAGGCGAGCAGCGCCACGGCCATCAGCGTGGCAAGGAACATGACGGAGCGGGGAGCGCATCGGGAACGCACCCGAGCGCGGGCCCGGCGCGAAAAATTGTCCGACACTGTGCCCTCCTGCATCAATGTGCAAACGCACGGTTCACAGCAAACCACGCCGGTGAATGCTTCTACCAGAAAGATTCCATTGGGCGGACCGGACGGTAAGGGGAGTCGGGCAAGGCTGTTGAGGGGCTCTCGAGGATCTGCGGTAAGTTGGGTCTGCGACAAGTGCATATTTTCACCAGGAGATCGCGCCGCTCGGCTGATTCGGGAGGTCCTCGGTCCTCGGTAGTGGTCTTCGGGCGGCAGTCATTGACATGCATTTCCCGCGGACCTCGATCGAAGACCGGCCTCCACGCAGACGGACCAGTTGTGCGTTCATGCGATCGCATACACGAAAGGAATCCCGTGGAGGGATCTGATCTGAAATTCACTGAAGCCATCATCGACAACGGCAAGTTCGGCAAGCATGTGGTCCGGTTCGAATCCGGGCTGCTCGCCCGCCAGGCCGCTGGATCGGCGGCTGTCTATCTGGACGGCGACACCATGCTGCTGTCCGCCACCACCGCGGCGAAGACTCCTCGCGATGCCATCGACTTTTTCCCGCTGACGGTTGACGTCGAGGAGCGGATGTACGCCGCGGGCCGCATCCCCGGCTCGTTCTTCCGCCGTGAGGGGCGGCCCAGCGAGGGCGCGATCCTCGCCTGCCGGCTCATTGACCGTCCGCTGCGCCCCTCGTTCGTCAAGGGGCTGCGCAACGAAGTCCAGGTCGTCGTCACCGTGATGGCTCTCAATCCCGACGTTCTCTATGACGTCGTGGCCATCAACGCCGCGTCCATGTCGACCCAGCTCGCTGGTCTCCCGTTCTCCGGCCCGATCGGTGGCGTCCGGATTGCCCTGATCGACGATCAATGGGTCGCGTTCCCGAGCGTTGCCCAGCTCGAGGACGCCACGTTCGACATGGTCGTGGCCGGCCGCGTCGTGGCCAACGGCGACGTTGCGATCATGATGGTCGAGGCCGAGTCGACCGAGGAGACCTGGAACCTGGTTCAGGCCGGCAAGCCGGCGCCCACCGAGGACGAGGTCGGGCGCGGTCTCGAAGCCGCCAAGCCATTCATCAAGGCGCTCTGCGATGCCCAGGCCGAACTCGCCGCGCAGTTCCCCAAGGACACCACGGAGTTCCCCGTGTTCGTCGATTATGGCGACGACCTCTATGCCGCTGTCGAGGCGGAGGCGGCCGATCGCATCCGGGAGGCCATGCAGATCCCCGGCAAGGAGGAGCGCAACGAGGCCACCCACGGGATCCGTCAGGAGATCACCGAGAAGCTGGCTCCGCAGTTCCCCGATCGGGACAAGGAGTTCGGTGCCGCGCTGAAGGCCCTCACCAAGGACATCGTCCGTCGCCGCACCCTGACCGAGAAGGTACGCATCGACGGGCGTGGTCCGCGGGACATCCGGACCCTCTCCTCCGAGGTCGGTGTCATTCCCCGCGTGCACGGATCTGCGCTGTTCGAGCGCGGTGAGACCCAGATCCTGGGCATCACGACGCTGAACATGCTGGGGCTGGAGCAGAAGCTCGACACGCTGGCGCCCGAGAGCTCCAAGCGCTACATGCACCACTACAACTTCCCGCCCTATTCGACCGGCGAGACCGGCCGGGTCGGGTCACCCAAGCGCCGCGAAATCGGTCATGGGGCGCTGGCGGAGCGGGCGCTGGTCCCGGTGCTGCCGGATCGTGAGGAATTCCCGTACGCCATCCGCCAGGTCTCCGAGGCACTGGGATCCAATGGCTCCACGTCGATGGGCTCCGTGTGCGCCTCCACCTTGGCGCTGCTCAACGCGGGTGTTCCGCTGAAGGCACCGGTGGCCGGCATCGCAATGGGTCTCATGAGCGAGGACGTGGACGGCAAGACCGAATATGTCGCGCTCACGGACATCCTCGGTGACGAGGACGCGCTGGGCGACATGGACTTCAAGGTCGCCGGCACCAAGGACTTCGTCACGGCTCTCCAGCTCGACACCAAGCTCGACGGCATTCCCGCCGACGTGCTGGCTGCTGCACTGCTCCAGGCCCGCGAGGCTCGTCTGACGATCCTCGAAGTCATGAACGAAGCCATCGACCGTCCGGACGAGATGAGCCCGTTCGCACCGCGCATCATCACCGTCAGGATCCCGGTCGACAAGATCGGCGAGGTCATCGGTCCCAAGGGCAAGATGATCAACCAGATTCAGGACGACACCGGCGCGGAGATCACCATCGAGGACGACGGCACGATCTATATCGGCGCGGCCGACGGTCCGGCTGCGGAATCCGCCCGCTCGATGATCAATACGATTGCCAACCCGACCATGCCGGAGAAGGGCGAACGCTATCTCGGCACCGTGGTGAAGCTGACGAGCTTCGGCGCGTTCGTGTCGCTGCTTCCGGGCAAGGACGGGCTTCTGCACATCTCCAAGATGCGTGCCCTGGCGGGTGGCCAGAGAGTGGAGAGTGTGGAAGATGTCGTGTCCGTCGGGCAGAAGCTCCAGGTGGAGATCTCGGAGATCGACGACCGCGGCAAGTTGTCGCTCGTGCCGGTGCTCGAGGACGACGCCGACAAGACGGATGAGGCGACCGACGAAGGCTGATCGTGCGTGACTCCCTCCCGGCGGCCGTCGGTGGGGCTGATGTGTCTGCAAGGTCCGTTCCCGAGGAACGGATCCGGCGCACCAGCCTCCCCGGCGGCCTCCGTGTTGTCTCGGAGCTGGTCCCGGGAAGCCGGAGTTTCAGCGTGGGGTTCTTCGTAGCCACCGGATCTCGGCACGAGGCTCCCCACCTGCACGGAGTGTCGCACTTCCTCGAACATCTGCTGTTCAAGGGCACGAAACGACGCCGGCCCGAGGAAATCTCGGGGGAGATCGAACACGTGGGTGGCGATATCAACGCCTACACCGCCAAGGAGCACACCTGTTTCCTCGCGCAGGTGCTGCATGATGACCGCCACATCGCTGTTGATGTGCTGACCGACATACTGGGCTGGTCGCTGGTGCGCTCGGTCGATGTCGATTCCGAACGGGACGTCATCCTTGACGAAATCGCCATGCACAACGACGATCCGGCCGAGGTCGCGCATGAGCTGGCTACTGCTCGGCTGTTCGCCGGTTCACCGCTCGGGCGGAGTGTGATTGGCTCCCGGGCATCCATCGAGGCACTCGAACGTCGCCAGATCGCCTCGTATTGGCGTCGGCATTATCGGGGCCCGGCGATGGTGGTTGCAGCCGCCGGTCGGGTCGACCACGAACGGCTCGTGGAGGCGTTGCTGCCGTTCGCGGAGAAGGTCTCCGCCAGCACGCCGGGTCCCAGGCTGCCCGCGGGACGGGCCCGGCCCGGAGAGTCCGCGGTGTTGTTGCACCGCCGCCCCTTGGAACACGCGCAGGCAGTGCTCGGGTTCCGGTCGCCGGGGCTGTTCAGCGCCCCCGGAGAGTTCGATGACACCCGTCCGGCCCTCAATCTGTTGGCGATGATGCTCGGTGGCGGCATGAGTTCGCGGCTGTTCGTCGAAGTACGCGAGCACCGCGGTCTGGCGTACTCGATCGATGCCGGCGAAATGGCGTACACGGATGCCGGTTGCGTCACCATCGAATGGGGGAGTGCCCCCGAGCGGGTGCCGGAGATCGCCACCATCGTTCGGGACACGATCGCGGAGGTGATCATGGACGGTGTGACCGAAGAAGAATTGGCCCGGGCCAAAGGACAGGTCACCGGACAGCTTCTGCTCGGTCTGGAAGGGTCAAACGCCCGGATGGGTCGGATCGGGAGCGGTGCGCTGATGGGTGACCACCGCAGTGTGGATGAGGTGATGGCGACCTATCGGGCGATCACCGTGGCCGATATTCAACGGGCTGCGGCCGAGGTCCTGGCGGCACCGCCGGTGCTGGCCGTCGTCGGCGCCAAGGTCAGCCGACCCCGCCTCACCAAGCTCATCGATCGCTGGCTCTAGCGTCATCGTGCGAGGCGCGCGGTTCTGATCTGGTGTGTGCCTCTGGTGTTGTGTGGGCGGCACCTGATCGGCACACGAGGCAAGGAACGAACCACACCCGTGGCGCCCGCGGGCAGCGATCCGCTGATCGGCGCCGTCATCGTCCCCCGAGAGCACGCGGGTTAGGGTGGTCCCGTTCGATCACGAGTGAACGGGAGCGTACGAATATGGATGTTGCTGTCTTTGGGGCCAACGGCAGGATGGGCGCGGAAGTCTGTCGTGCGGTCGGTCGCGCCGAGGATCTCGAATTGCTCGCCGGCATCGATTTCGGTGACCCCAAGGAGGAAGCCGAATCTGCTGCCGTGGTCGTTGACTTCACCCACCCCGATGCGGTCATGGACAATCTGCAGTGGTGCATCGAGCGGGGCATCCACGCTGTGGTGGGCACCACCGGTTTCACAGCGGAGCGCTTGGATCAGGTCAGGGAGTGGCTGGCTGCCAAGCCGGACGTCGGTGTCGTGATCGCCGCGAATTTCTCAGTCGGCGCCTTGCTCATGATGGATATGGCCAAGCGGGCTGCCCCCTATTTCGACTCGGTGGAAATCATCGAACTGCACCATCCCAACAAGGCAGACGCACCATCCGGCACGGCGACGACCACGGCACAGAAGATCGCGGCAGCGCGGGAAGCGGCGGGAGCCGGACCGATCCCCGACGCCACCGAAGCAGAAGTTCCGGGTGCGCGCGGAGCTGATATCGACGGGATCCGGGTGCACGCCGTGCGGCTCCGGGGCCTCGTGGCGCACCAAGAAGTCCTGTTCGGCACCGAGGGTGAGACCCTGAGGGTCCGGCACGACTCGTTCGACCGGACCTCGTTCATGCCGGGGGTGCTGGCGGCGGTGCGGGCAGTGGGCGACCGACCCGGTCTCACGATGGGGATCGAGGCCATCCTCGGCCTCGGCGAGTGAGAGACCGGGCGGGCAACCAGTCATATGCCTCGGAAATCAAGCAGCCAGAAGGGGGTGCGCCAGCGCGAGCGACCCACTCGATCGCCACGGCGGCGGACGGGCGTGTTGCTTCTCCTCCTCGTGCTGCTGGTGGGTTTGGCAGTGGTCGCGGACAGAGTCGCGCTGAGCCAGACCGAAACCCGCGTGGCGGACCTGCTGCGTACCCATCTTGACCTCACCGACCAACCCACGGTGGCCGTCACCGGCGTCCCCTTTCTCACCCAACTCGCGGTCGGTGAATTCGGTCACGTGGAGTTGGCGGCCAGAGGCATTCCTGCGGGTACGCCGGAACGTCCCCTTCTGGTGGACCGGATGGAGCTCGACCTGTGGGACGTGCGGACCTCCGACCGCTTTCGTCGCGCTGACGCCGAACGTCTGACGGGCTCGGCCGGCGTGACTTGGGCGGAGATCACCCAGCAGATAGGAGCTGCGGTGACACCCCAGGAGGACGGGCGGGTCCAGGTGGACATCACCGCTGACCTCTATGGCCAACAGGTCCCGTTCGTGGTCAGCGCCAAGCCGGTGCTGGACCGAACCGCCCAACTCGTGCATCTCAGGGAGCCACGCGTGCTCGTGGCCCGTTATCAAATCCCCGATGATGTGGTCGAGCGTATGGCCCAGGAGTCCGTGCCGCCCATCGAGTTGAGTCTGCCGATGGGCCTCAGCGCGGGGGACCTCCGCGTCGGCCGGACACACCTGGAGCTGGATCTCGCCGGGGAGGCCGTCCGGCTGATCGGATGACCGGGGGTGGGATTCAACGATCCTCCGGCCAATCCGAACGTTTGCCGATTCCGTCGAGCGCGGGTGCGCACACAGTGCCATTGGCGTACTGAAAGAAGTAGCGCTGGCGTCAGCCACTCAGGTTCTTATCAATCGTAGAGATGCCCGCCTCCTGTCCCCCGGACAAATCAGGGCGGAGCGCAGGCTTTTCAACGAGGGTTGACCGGTGGCAGCCTTGGACAGGACGGTCGGCAACCGCTGAACTCGACTCGTGGTCGCCGACCGTCAGCCATTCCCCAGAGCGGCTCGCTACCATTCCGGAGTGACTTCCACAGATTCCCAGGCCACCGATGTTCCGGACTCCGTGCGCTTGGCGCTTCCGCGGGAGGCCGCCGATATTGCCGCGTTGCAGATGGGGGTCTGGGCAACGGAATTTGCAGACCAACCCGAGTTGCTCGCCGAAGTGACAGAGCAGGAAGTGGCCGACGTCTGGGAGCGATCGATAACCCGTCCTCCGCTTGCCGCTTGTCGCGTCCTGGTCGCGGTGAGCAGCGGCGCAGTGGTCGGCTTTGCGACCACGGTTCCGAGCGACGACCCCGATGCCACAGCCGGGGCCGAGGGACTGATCGGCGAGTTCCTCATCTCGCCCGGGGCCCGCGGCGCCGGGCACGGGTCCCGGCTGCTCCACGCATGCGTGGATACTTTGCGCGCCGACGGTTTCCGGCTCGCCACGGTCTGGGTGCGGAGCACTGATGACGAGCTGCGCCGATTCCTGACCGAGTCGGGCTGGGCGCCCGACGGCAGCCACCGGGAGATCGGGCTGGCCGACGGCTCAGTGCGCATCAAACAGGTCCGGTTGCACACCGACATCACCGAGACCTGAGCGGCGGAGCGATGATGTCCCGCAGCGACTCGAGGGTGCCCGGACCGGGGCTTCCGGACCGGGCGGACCAGGAACTCCGTTCGGTGGTGCCGATCGTGCACGCCCACCTGGCGAACCTGGTTGATCGGACGGAAGCCCGACTGGTGGGTGAGCTGCCGGGTTACGGCGACCTGCCCCAACACGCCCTGCGATCGTCCATCCAGGGACAGTTCGAATATTTGCTGGCGTCGATCGCGGGGGGCCGCAGCCCGGCGGGGAGCATCACCCCGAGCGACACAGGGCGGGCCCGGGCGGAGCAGGGAGTGGCCCTGCACGCCGTGCTCGAGGCCTATCGCATCACAGTCGCCGAGCTGTGGCATGACGTCCAGGCCGCCGCGCTGGGACAGGGAACCGACCCGGCGATCGTCGTGGGTCTCGCGGGGGAAATGTTCGGGAGGCTGGAAGAGGTCTCGAGGATCGCGATCCTCGCGTACCAGGAACGCGCCGCCGAACTCCTCGTCGAACGTGAGGCGGAACGGGCAGCGACGCTCGAGGCGCTGTTCAAGGGGTACCTGAGCGGCCGGGACGAGATCTGGCGTGCCGCGACGCGTCTGGAGTTGCCGCTGGAAGGCCGGTTCGTCGCCATCGTGGCGGCGTCCTCGGGGGCGGACCCGCTGCCGGACATGTACGCACGCCTCAGACGCCGGGGACTCGGGTCGGCTTGGCGACTCACCCCGGAGCTGAAGGTCGGCATCGTGTCCCTCCAGGACCAGGACATCAGCGCGCTGCTGGCGTTGCTGCAGCGGATGGACGGGGGACGGGTCGGGGTGAGCGCGGTGTTCACCAGCCTGGGCGACGCGAGCCACGGTGTCTATCTCGCCCGGTTGATGATGACGGCGATCCCGGCGGGGGAGACCGGCGTACGCCAGCTGGACGACAGCCCGCTCGCGGCCCTCATCGCAGCGTCTCCGGACACCGCACGGATGCTGATCCGGGCCGTTCTGGGGAATCTGCTGGCCATGCCGGACAGGGCACGGGACCCCTTGGTCGAGACTCTCGAGCACTGGCTGGAGGCGAAGGGATCGGTCGCGGAGGCGGCGCACACCCTGTTCTGCCACCCGAACACGGTCCGCTACCGCATCAACCGGCTCGAGGAAATCCTCGGCGTCGATCTCTCCGATCCGGGTGATCTCGCCGAAGTCGCATCGGCTGTGCAGGCACTCAAGTTGTTCCCTTCGTGAGTCGGATAACCTGACGCGCATGTCTTCTTCAGGTTTGCGTACGCCACCGAAGCTCCGGCCGGACACCCTGCGGATCATTCCGCTCGGTGGCCTTGGCGATGTGGGGCGGAACATGGCGTCCCTGGAGATCAACGGCAAGATCCTCATCATCGACTGCGGCGTGCTGTTTCCCAGCGATGACCACCCGGGGGTGGACCTGATCCTGCCCGGCATCGACGTGGTGCGCGATCGGCTGGATGACGTGGTCGGTCTCGTGCTCACGCACGGGCACGAGGACCACATCGGTGCCGTTCCCTATCTGCTCCAGCTCCGCAACGACATACCCGTCTTCGGCACCCGGCTGACCCTGGCCCTGGTGCGCGAGAAGCTCCGGGAGCGACGGGTGCGAAACACCGATCTGCGGGAGATCGACGGGGACTCCGTGGTCAATGTCGAGGAGTTCGAGATCGAGTTCATCCCGGTCAACCACTCGATCCCCGACGCGGTCGGTCTGTTCCTGCGCACCAAGGCCGGCACGGTGCTGCACACCGGGGACTTCAAGATGGACCAGCTGCCGCTCGACGGCCGGCTCACCGACCTCCGACGCTTCGCCAAGCTGGGCGAGGAGGGGGTGGACCTGTTCATGGTCGACTCCACCAACGCCGAGGTGCCTGGCTTCACCACGCCCGAGAAGGACATCCAACCGGCTCTGCAACGGGTGTTCAGCGCCTCCACCCAACGACTGGTCGTCGCCTGCTTCGCCTCCCACGTCCACCGTGTCCAGCAGGTTCTCGACGAAGCGGTGCGCCACGGCCGCAAGGTTGCGTACGTCGGACGCTCCATGCTCAAGAACATGGCCATCGCCCGCGACCTGGGCTATCTGCAGGTGCCCGGGAACACGCTCATCGAGTTGAAGGACGTGGAGAACTATCGACCGTCCGAGGTCGTGATCGTGTCGACGGGCTCGCAGGGCGAGCCACTGTCGGCACTGTCCCGCATGGCGAACCGGGAACACCCCCAGATCGAGCTCCAGCCGGGCGACACGGTGCTGCTGGCGAGCTCGCTGATCCCGGGCAACGAGAACTCGGTCTCGCGCGTCATCAACGGCCTGTCCCGGCTGGGCGCGAAGGTCGTCCACAAGGGCAATGCGCTGGTGCACGTCTCCGGCCACGCGTCCGCGGGGGAGTTGCTCTATTGCTACAACATCGTCAAGCCGCGCAACGTGGTGCCGGTGCACGGCGAGATGCGCCATTTGATCGCCAACGCGGACCTCGCCCAGGCCACGGGCGTGCCGGCCGAGAACACGCTCGTGATCGAGGACGGTGAGGTCGTCGACATGCACGACGGCCGTCTGCGCACGGTCGGTCGGATCGACACCGGCTATGTGTTCGTGGACGGCTCCACCGTCGGCGCACTCTCCGACACCGAACTGACCGATCGCCGGATCCTCGGCGATGAGGGCTTCATCACCGTGATCGCGGTCGTCAACCCCCACACCGCGCAGCTGATCACCGGCCCGGACATCCACGCCCGGGGCTTCGTCGAGGACGACTCGGTGTTCAATGGGATCCGTGACGAGATCGCCGCGGCCCTGGTGAAGGCGATGGAGGAGGGCGTGGACGACACCCACCGACTGCAGCAGGTCGTGCGCCGGCAGATCGGTCGCTGGGTCAACAAGTCCTATCGCCGTCGGCCCATGATCGTGCCGGTGGTCATCCACGGCTGAGCGCGGACGACCGACCATCGTGGATGAGTCAACGCGTGGATTTGCGCGGTGCCGGGTGGCTGGTTAGAATCGCCAGGTTGCCGGTTCGCGGTCGCGGGCCGATGTCGATGCATAGACCTGTTCATTACCGAGGAGACTCCAGTGGCTGCCGTATGTGATGTGTGTGCCAAGGGCCCGGGCTTTGGCAACAACAAGCCCTGGTCGAAGAAGAAGACCAAGCGCCGCTGGAACCCGAACATCCAGCGCATCAAGGCGGTCGTCAATGGCAGCGCCAAGCGCGTCAATGTCTGCACCTCCTGCTTGAAGGCCGGCAAGGTCGCGGCTCGCTGACCCAGCCGCTCGTTGAAGAAGCCCGCCCCCTCGAGGGAGCGGGCTTCATTCAATTCCGGACTTCTTGCGCCCCGGCTGAGCAGCGTCAGCGCTTGGCAGCGGCGAGGATCAGGTCGTGCACTGCCGTCGCGGGGACGGCGGCACCGTCGAACCCCGGGAGGTCGTGGGAGCTGATCAGGACGGGCGAATCGTCCGCACCGGGCAGGCGGCCGTGCGTACCCTTCACCCACGTCGGATCCAGCGGCACGATGTTCATCGCATAGCGCAGCCCGGCCTTCTTCTTCAGCAGGTTGAGCCCGGCCTTGGGCTTGACGAGCTTGTCGGCCGGATCGAGGAAGAGCTCGGCGGGGTCGTACCCGGGCTTCTTGTGAATCTCCACCCCGCGCGCGAAGTCGGGGGCGACGGCGTCGTCGAGCCAGTAGTAGTAGGTGAACCACGCACCCGGCTCGGCGATCGCGACGAGGTCTCCGGAGCGTTCATGGTGCAGCCCATAGCGCTCCTGCGCAGCCCGGTCCAGCACCTCGTCGACCCCGGGCAACTCGGCCAGCATGGCCGCGACGCGTGAGCGGTCCGAGGCATCGCGTACATAAACATGCGCGACCTGATGGTCGGCGACCGCGAACGCCCGCGAGGTCCAGGGGTCGAGGAGCTCATGCCCGCCGGAGTTGTACACCTCCAGCAGCCCCGCCCGCCGCAGCAGCCGGTTGATGTCCACCGGCTGGTCGGCCTCGGCGATGCCGTACTCCGACACCGCCAGCACCACCATGCCGTGCTCCGCCGCGCAGTCCAGAAGCTCCCCGATCACCACGTCCAGCTCGGCCGCGGCCTTCGCCGCCTGCGGGGAGTCCGGCCCGAAGCGCTGGAGGTCGTAGTCGAGGTGGGGGAGGTACGCCATCACCAGGTCGTGGGCGTGCTGCTCGATCATCCGCTTGGTGGCCGCAGCGATCCACTGACTCGACTTGATGGAGGCGCCGGCGCCCCAGTACTGGAACAGCGGGAACGTCCCCAGCTCCCTCGTCAGCTCGTCGTGCAGCATCGGCGGCCGGGTATAGCAGTCCGGCGACTTCCGGCCGTCCGCGTGATAGACCGGGCGCGGCGTGACCGTGATGTCGACGTCCATGCCCATCGCGTACCACCAACAGATGTTCGCCACCGAGAACGAACCCAGTTCGGTGCGCGCGGTGTCCCAGACCTTCGGCCCCTGCACGAGCGCATTGTGCTGGCGCCACAGGAACACCTCGCCCAGGTCCCGGAAATACCAGCCGTTGCCGACGATCCCGTGCTCCGCCGGCATCCGGCCGGTGAGCATGGTCGACTGCACCGAGCACGTCACCGCCGGCAGGACCGTGTCGAGACGCATCTGCACCCCGGTCCGCGCCAGCGCCGACAGCCGCGGCATGTGCGCCAGCGCCTTGGTGGTGAGCCCGACGACGTCCAACAGCAGCACGCGTGCCATGTCCTACTCCTCTTCTCGAGCCGCCGCCATCAGCCAGCGCAGCTCCTCGGTGATGCCGGTGACGAGGTCGACCCCGGCGGTCTCGGGCGGCAGGACCGCCCAGGTGTACGTCTCCACTTCCAGGTCATACGCCCCCGCACCCGCCAACTCCCGCAGGCAGTCGACGATCGTCCCGCGCGTCGACCGCAGCGGCGGTTGGGGATCGGCATGCACGGGGATGTGGAAGTGGACGCGCCAGGGACCTCCCCCGGGCAGTTCGGTGAGCGCCACGTCCAGGTCGTCGACACCCAGCACGGTCCCGTCCGCCGCCAGCTCACGGGTCTGGTGCAGATAGCGCGGTTCGACGAACCGGCCGATCAACTCACGCTGCCGGGGATCGCTCGGGTCCGGCACCTCCGGCGCCGCCGAGGCCTGCACCTTGACCACCGACAACCCTGCGGCATGGACCGCCGCGATCTCGGTCACCGGGTCGGCGAAGGAGACCGCGAGATGGCAGGTGTCGAGACAGATCCCTATGTACGCCGGGTCCAGCGATCCGGACTCCACCCGCGGGCGCAGCCAGGCGACGACGTCGGCGACGGTGTCGAGCACGCAGCCCGGTTCGGGCTCGATCGCGAGACGCACCCGGCGCCCGGACCGGGCGTACAGCTCCTCGAGAAACGCGCCCACGCGTCCGAGCTCACGCTCCGCGGCCGCGTCCTCCGCGGGACCCCACCCCTCGCGCCAGCCGAGCGGGACCGTGGAAATGCTGCCGACCCCATCCACCGGGAGCAAATCCGCCAGCACCTCCGCGCAGTGCAGCGTGAACTCCGTGCGCGCGGGGTCGCCCCACCGGGGGAGATAGACGGCGCGCTTCACGACGTCGGCATGGAAGCCTGCATAGGGGAACGCGTTGAGCGTGCGCACGGCGAGTCCGTTGGCGGCGAGTCGGTCCTTCAGGAGTGCCCGCGCGTCCGGTCCCGCAGCGAGTTCGGCGGCGACCGGGGCGGGGAGCCAGAGGCCGACGTCGAGGAGGGGTACGCCGAGTCGCTGCCGGATCGGCCCGGCATGGACGTCCAGTTGGTCGAGCAGACCCGGCAGGTCCTCGGCCGGATGCACGTTGGTGCAATAGCCGACCGGGGTATGGGAGCGGCTCAAGACTTCGGGCCGCGCAGGACGGAGTTGCCCTCGAACGTGTCCGCTCCCGGCGCGGGCGCGAGTTCGTCGGTGAAGCCCGGGACCGGGTCGAGGTTGAGTCGCCCGCTCTGGCCATAGAACTCGACGGGGTTCTGCCACAGCACCTTGTCGACGTCCTCGTCGGTGAACCCGGCGGCGAGCATCGCCCGGCCGGTCTTCACGGTCTTCAAGGGGTCGGAGCGGCCCCAGTCGGCCGCGGAGTTCACCATCACGCGGTCGGTGCCGATCTGCTTGAGGATCTCGACCATGCGGTCCTCGTCCATCTTGGTGTTCGGATAGACGGAGAACCCCATCCAGCATCCGGCCTCCCGGACCGGGGTCAGCGTGACCTCGTTGAGGTGGTCGACGACGACCATGCCGGGCTCGAGCCCGGCCTCGCGGACGACGTCGAGAGTCCGCTGGGTGCCGGCGTGCTTGTCCCGGTGGGGGGTGCGCACCATGACCGGGAGCCCGAATTCCTTCGCCATCTCGAGCTGTGCGGAGAACACCTCGTCCTCGGCGGGGGTGATGTTGTCATAGCCGACCTCGCCGATGGCAACCACGCCGTCCTTGTTGAGATAGCGGGGCATGACGTCGAGCACCGGGCGGCAGCGCTCGTCGTTGGCCTCCTTGGGGTTCAGCGCGATCGTGGCGTGGTGGCGGATGCCGAACTGCAGCGCCCGGAACCGTTCCCAACCGATGATCGAGTCGAAATAGTCGACGAAGGATTCGACCGAGGTGCGCGGCTGACCGAGCCAGAAGGCGGGCTCGACGAGGGCGCGGACCCCGGCGGCGTACATCGCCTCGTAGTCGTCCGTCGTCCGTGACGTCATGTGGATGTGCGGGTCGAAGATGCGCATGACTGCTCCTCTGGGAAGGTGTGCCGTTCAGGCGGGGATGGGCTGGTCGTCGATCAGGGCGGTCAGGTCGGGGGAGAGCGTGCGGCCGGCCGCACGGCGCTCGGTGGCCAGGTTTTCCGCCTGGACCTTCAGATCGGCATCGCGACGCTCCTCGACCGCGGCCACGGCGGCGAGGGGGATCTCCATGAAGATGCATTTGAGGACGCCGCCGCGCCACTCCACCGCAGGCAGGTGACGCCCGGCGAACTCGCCCATCGCCGCCGCCACCAGGCGGGGGTCGTTGGTGCGGAGAGCATCGTTCACGAGGTCGATGCCGGTTGCGACCAGGGGGTCGGGGCCGTCGATGGCGGCCAGCCCGCGCATGACCCCGCGCCGCTCGGCGTCGTCACCGTGGCGATAGAGGTCCGTCAGGATCCGCGCGGCCTTCTCCGGGCCGGCTGCCTGCACGACCGTCGCGACGAGCCCCGCGCGAGCGACATCGTCCACCGACCCGCGCAGGGCCTGCGGGTCGATGTCGGGGTGCAGGGGTGCCCGACCAACCTTGCGGCCGACGGCGGGGAAGTGCCGTTCGATGCGCTGCGGGTCGTCGGTGATGTCGGCAGTGACCTGGTCGAGCCAGTCGTTGCTCATGGGTTCCTTCCGGTCGAGTCGGTGGTCACGCGACGCCACGCCTCGTCGAGCGCGGACATGGAGCTCGCGGCCAGGCGTGGGGCGTCGTGGGAGTGACGGGGGAGTTCGATGGCGGCGAGGCCGCGATAGTCGATCTCCTGCAGCGTGGCGAGCGCAGCGACGAGGTCGAGCTGACCGCTGCCGAGCTCGAGGTGTTCGTGGATGCCGGGCAGCATGTCGTCCACCTGGACGTTGCGGAGCAGGGGTCCGGCCTGGCGCAGGGCGCCGACGACGCCGTCGGGCTCGACCGCGACGCAGTGGCCCAGGTCCACCGTGACGCCGAGCTCCTCGGGGTCGCCCATCAGCGCGCGGAGCGCGAGCGCGTCGGCCACGGTTTCGACGACCATGCCGGGTTCGGGTTCGAAGGAGAGGAGTACGCCGGCCGCTGCCGCCTTGTCGATGACCCGCTTCATCCGTTCGGTGAGCCGCCGCCAGGCCTCGTCGGACGGGGTGTCGGGTGGCAGCGTGCCGGACCACAGGGAAACGCAGTCCGCGCCGGTCCGGGCTGCGATGTCGATCGCGCGGTCGAGGAACCGCAGCCGGGGCTCGGCGTGTTCATCGACGAGCGTCGGGCGGTGCTTGACGAACGGGTCGAGCAGGAAGCGGGTGCCGGTTTCGATGACCAGCGGCCAGTCACCGATGAGCTCGCGTACCGCATCCGCCTGCCGCTCCCAGTCCTCCGCAAAGGGGTGGAGATGCTGGAAACCCAGCGTGAGCGCGAGACCCCCGTACCCTTCCGCACGCAACACCGCCACCACATCGGGCAGGTCGTGATCGGCGAACCCGTTCGTTCCGTACCCCACCGTGAAGGGTGCTCCTGAGACCGGGTGTCCCGTCACGTGGTGTCCCCGCGCATCCTGCGGATCACCTGCTGCTGGGCCGGCTCGAGAGCGGCGACCACGGCGGCCGGGATCAGGTTGCCGGTCCGGGCGATCAGCGCAGCCTGCAGCGGGATCAGCGCGCCGAGGTTCGCGCGGACGGCAGCGCGGATACGGGTGCCGGTGGGCTCGTCGATCGCCCGGTTGAGCGGGGGAATGGCCTTGGCGAGATAACGGTACGCCGACACCGCTGCCCCGGCCCGGCCCAGGACCGTCAGGACCGGTTTGTCGTGCGAACGCCCCGTGACCGTCGCGGCGGCCGCGACCGCGCCGACGGCGATGCGTACGCCTGCGGGCAGGGAGGCCTCCGCGCCGTGCACCTCGGCCTTCGACAGCTCCGTGACGGCCACGGTGTGGGCACCGATCGTGAGCGCGGGAGCGAGTGCGTGGCAGGACCCCGCACCGAGCAGAACGTTGAGACTCCGGCAGGCCGCCATCACCCACGCACCCGCCGGGGTGTCCTTGGCGACGGTGTCATAGGCCGCGACCGTGGCGGCCAGGACCGCCGCCCTGCGGAATCCCCGGGCGCCGTCGAGCAGACCCGCCACCAGGACGCCGGCTCCGATGAGTCCGGTGCTGACCCGGAAGGCCTCACCGGCACTGAGCCGACCGGACGGGATCGGGCGTTCGGGTCGCTCCTCGGCGTCGATCTCGCGGTCCGCCCAGTCGTTGAGCCCCATGCCGCCGGCATAGATCAGGACCGAGGTGAGGGGCAGGAACAGTCGGCGGGTTTCGATGGGGCCGCCGGCGTACGCCCCACCAAGGGGTCACCGATGGCGCTGAACGCCGCGGGCGCCCGCAGCAGCTCGGCGATGACCTTGGCCTTCTCCCGGGCGCTGGTGGGCTCTGGCCGGTCGGCGGGGGAGTGCTCCTCCCGGCCGGTCATCGGGCGACCCCACTGTCGGCGGTGGCGAGCTCCCTGGCCCAGCCATAGAGCTGTTGGGCCTGGACCGCATAGTCGTGGACATCCGAGCCCCAGGGGTCCTTGAAGAAGAAGCCCAGCTCACCGATCGGGCCACGGGCCCGGTGCGATCCGCCAGATCGAGCAGTCGGACGAGGTCGATGACCAGCGGCGCGGCGAGCATCGAGTCATAGGCGGTCCAAGTCGTCTGCAGCGTGATCCGCGAGCCGAGGAATCTCTCCGCATGGATGTGGTCCCACGCCGTCTTGATGTCACCGAGATCCGGCACGTTGTCGATGTGCAGCGGCGTGACCACGTGATCGCCGACGAGGGCGCGGAGGCCGCGGTTCTTGCTGGTCAGCTTGCTGCTGACCGCGTGGGGATCGGCCAGGGTCGCACCGTCACCGCCGCCCAGGACGTTGGCGCCGGCCCAGGACAGGACCCGGAAACCGCGTCGGGTGAGCGTCGGCGCCAGCGCGGTGCGCAAGAGGGTCTGGCCGGTCTTGCCGTCCTGACCGGCGTACGGGATCTGCTCGCGCGCCAAGGCCTGCAACACCGGCAGGCCCAGGGACGCGGACGGGGTGAAGCAGGCGAGGGGGGAGCCCGTCCGGATCGCGGCGAGCGCATAGAGACTGCTCGGTGGCAGCGGCGCACGCTGGGCATCGGCGAGCGCTTCGGTGAGGAGTTGCGAATCGTGGAACTCCGGACGGTCCTCCGGCAGGGGCTCGGTGGAGGACAGGTCCACGACCACGACGCGGTCGAGCTGGTGTCGGGTGCGGAAGTCCGCGATGTCTCCGGCCAGGCGATCCACGATGGTGGCCTGCGGGTGCGAGTCATGTCCGGTCACCCCGGGGCGGATCTCCGCCTCGAACCGATCGAGGTCGGCGCCGGCGGAGGTGACTGCCGCCGTCGGGAGCATTCCACTCGCCGCCAGCTGCTCGGCGCGTGCCTGGACGGGGGTCATCGTGATGTCGTGACCGCCCAGGACGAGTCGATCAGGAGCGAGCAGGTCCAGGTCCGCCAGCTCCAGCGTGGCGGTCACACAGCCGGTGAGGTCGGCCAGACCATGACTGATTGCGGCAATCCCGACTGCTGTGGTCACGCCGATCGAGCCGCGTGCACCCAAGAGCCACAGGCCGATGCGTCCGGTCGTCTGCCATGGATCCATGTGTGTGTTCGGATCGGCGTTCACTGGCACTCGCTCCTCATTTCCATTCGATCGTGTTCTGCTTGATCGAGAAGTCGCCACACGCGAGGCTAACCCGCGGCCGTGCGCGCGGAGGTGAGGTGGGGCCTCCAGCGCTGGGCGTGTCACTGTGATGGATGACACCACAGGGGCGCTGGCTGACCCGGAGGAGGAGTCCGGTGCCGCCGGTTGTCGGCGATGGCGATTAGATTGACCGACATGTGGCAGACCGAGGCGTTCCGGGGACAGGCGGCGCGTCTGGAGACCGTCGTGGGGGGACGGACCGCCAAACTGTTCGAGGCCCTGCGGGTGCGCACGGTCGGCGAGGCAGCGCGACTCGTGCCGCGGCGTTATCTGTTGGGCGCGGAGGATTCACAGCTCAGCTCCCTGCGAGTGGGCGAGGAAGCGGCCTTCATCGCCGAGGTCGTCTCGTTCAAGAAGTTCCACAACCGGCTCAACGCCGTCGTCTCCGACGGCACCGCGCGATTGGACATGACCTTCTTCATCCCGCCCCGCACCCATGGGTGGTATCCGGGGTTCATGGAAGCCCGGCTGCGTCCCGGGCAGCGCGGACTCTTCGTGGGGAAGGTCGGCGAATTCCGGGGGAACCTGCAGCTCACCCATCCGGACTTCGTGACACTGGACGACCAGGGCCGGATCACCGCGGGATCGAAGAAGAACGTGGAGATGGCTGAGCTCGCCGGCCGATCCGGGCTGATCGGGATCTATCCGGCCACCGCCAAGCTGCGCACCTGGACCGTGGCCAGCACCATCCAGCTCGTGCTCGACCACCTCGGCCGTGACCTGCCGGATCCGTTGCCCGAGGACGTCGTGCAGGGAGTGGACGTCCGTGCGCTCGCCCGGGACGACCTGAGCATCGACTGGGAACCACCGGGCGGGACCGCCCTGCCCGATCTGGCGACGGCGTTCGCGTGGGTGCACCGGCCGGACACGCGCAAGGAGGCGTGGCTGGGCAAACAGCGGCTGCTGTTCGACGAGGCCTTCGGGATGTTGTCCACGATGGCGTATCGCCGCCGGCTCGCGAGGGCCCAGTCGGCCACACCGCGTACGCCGGCACCCGACGGCTTGTTGAACGCCTTCGATGCCCGGCTCCCGTTCGAACTCACGGCCGGACAACGGGAGGTGGGCGCAGAGATCTTCGCCGACCTCGCCCGAGACCACCCGATGCAGCGGCTGCTGCAGGGCGAGGTCGGTTCCGGCAAGACCCTCGTGGCGCTCCGGGCGATGCTCTCGGTGATCGATTCCGGAGGGCAGGCCGTGCTCCTGGCGCCCACAGAAGTGCTCGCCCAGCAACATCACCGGACGATCGTCCGGCAGCTTGGGGAGCTGGCCGAGGGGGCTGGCCTGTTCGGGGGCGAGCGGGCAACCTCGGTGGCGCTGTTCACGGGATCGATGTCCGCGGCAGCCAAGCGCCAGGCGCTGTTGCAGATCGCCTCCGGTGAAGCCGGGATCGTGGTCGGCACGCACGCACTGTTCTCGGAGCAGGTGACGTTCGCCGATCTGGGGCTGCTGGTGATCGACGAGCAGCACCGCTTCGGGGTTGAGCAGCGGGCGGCCCTGACAGAGAAATCGCCGACGAAGCCCCACGTGCTGGTGATGACAGCCACGCCCATCCCCCGCACGGTGGCCATCACTGTCTTCGGTGACCTGGAAGTGTCCACGCTGCGGGAGATCCCCGCCGGACGCAGTGAAGTGATCACCCGGGTGATCGCCGAGCGGGCGACACCCCGCTGGGTGGACGCTGCCTGGGAACGCGTGGTCACGGAAGCCGCTGCGGGGCGACAGGCGTTCATCGTCTGCCCTCAGATCACCGCGACCGACGGGAACGGGGTGGCTGCTCCCGGTGGGGAAGAGGACGCGATCATCGAGCCGCGCAATGTCACGGATCTGCATGCCGAACTGGTTGCCGGGCCGCTCAAGGGGTTGCGGGTGGCGGCGCTCCACGGGCAACTGCCCCCGGAGGAAAAAGAAGCGATCATGCGGGATTTCGCGGCAGGTGAACTCGATGTGCTGGTGTCCACGACCGTGATCGAGGTCGGTGTGGACGTGCCGAACGCCACGCTGATGGTCATCAGCGACGCCGACCGATTCGGGATTTCGCAGCTCCATCAGTTGCGTGGCCGCATCGGGCGGGGCGCGCATCCGGGCCTCTGTCTCCTGCTGACCAAGACCGGTCGGGACAGCCTGGCAGCGAAACGTCTGCTCGCCGTGGCGCAGACGAGAGACGGGTTCGACCTTGCGGAGGCGGATCTCGCCCAACGTCGCGAGGGGGATGTGCTCGGTGCGGCGCAGGCCGGTGCCCGCTCAGGGCTCAAGCTGCTGCGTGTGCTCGAACACAGCGAACTGATCAGGCAGACCCGTGACCTTGCCGAGGCGTGGGCCGACAAGGACCCGGGGTTGACCCATCCGGGGGTCGCCGATGCGGTCCGTCAGTTGGAGGAGCAGGCCGCAGGGGAGTGGCTCGAGCGTGCCTGACGCTGACCAGGTCACCCGGCCGGTTCGATGCCCGGGCCGACTTCTTCGAGGTTGAACCGGAAGGAACGTCCCGAGATTTCCTCGACGTGAATGCGAACGAAGACGGTCTTCGGGGTTGGCACCCACGGGTGCAGAGGGAGCTGTTCCGCCGCCTCGTGCTCTGCGATGCTGTCGATCTGCTCCGCGTTCCCGCGACAGACCACGCTCCAGCCACCCAGCCCCTCGCGCCAGTCATCCACCTCGAAGGCGACTTGAGTATTGATGGCGACGTTCAGCAGCTTGCTGCCCCGCTCGGTTTTGAACACGATCGTTCGATCCTTGAGGACGTAATTGACCGGATAGATGTCCGGCTGTCCCGCCACGCTGGTGGCCAGCCGCCCAACAGGCCGGCCGGCGAGCAGAGCCCAACTCTCCGCCTCCGACAGGTGCGTGACGGGGACGATGTGGTTGCTCATGGTGGGCTGCTCCTCCGGGTGCGAAATCTCGCCGAACACCAGCAGTTGCTTGTCCGGACACAAGGGATGTTACGCGGGTCCTTGCCTCCGTGAGACGGAATGTCGATCCCGGTGTCTGCAGGATGGGATGTGGAAGCAGGGGTAGCGTGGCGGAGTGAGTCGCATCATCGCCGGGTCGGCCAAGGGCCACCGGATCGCCACCCCCGCCCACTCCCTGACCAGACCGACGACCGACCGGGTCCGGGAAGCGTTGTTCTCCGCGCTTGAGTCGTGGTTCTGGTCCGAGGGTGCCGCGGACCGGGCTCTCGAGGGGCGCTCCTTCCTCGACCTGTACGCCGGCTCCGGTGCCATCGGACTCGAGGCCGCGAGTCGCGGTGCGGGACCGGTGTTGCTCGTGGAAGCCGACAAGAAGACGGCCGATCTGATCAGAGCGAACGCGAGAAGCACAGGACTGTCGGTGACGGTGCGCACAGGGCGGGTCGACCAAGTGTTGGGCGCGGGACCCGACGGTGCGGGTTTCGAGATCGGCTGGCTGGACCCGCCCTACGACATGGCCACCGACGCGCTCGACAGAACGCTGGCGCTGGTGGACGAACACGACTGGATCGTGCCGGCCGGTCTGCTGGTCCTCGAACGCCCTCGACGCAGTCCCGAGCCCACCTGGCCCCCGTCGGTGGAGCGGACGTGGTCCCGGCGATACGGTGAGACGATCCTGCACTTCGCCGAGCTCCAGGAAGTCTGATGAAAGCCATCTGCCCCGGATCCTTCGATCCCGTCACCTTCGGACATCTCGACGTCATCGAGCGTTCCGCTGCCATGTTCGACGAGGTCGTCGTCGCGGTGGGGCGCAACATGGCCAAGAACGGTCTGTTCACACCGACGGAACGAGTCGAGATGATCACCGAGTGCACGCAGGACATCCCTGGTGTCACCGCCACCACCTTTTCCGGACTCCTGGTCGATTTCTCCCGGGAGCAGGGCATCGGGGTCATCGCGAAGGGTCTGAGGTTCGGTGCGGACTTCGACTACGAGCTGCAGATGGCCCAGATGAACGGACACCTGACCGGGGTCGAGACCATCTTTCTCCCCACATCGCCCCAGTGGTCCTTCGTGTCCTCCAGCCTGGTCCGCGAGGTCGCGACCCTCTCAGGGGACATCAGTGCGCTCGTGCCGGATGCAGTAGCCGACCGGGTTCGAGCAAAATTGGCCGAGCGCAGCGGCTGACCCCGCACAACCGGGGGGCAACCATCCGCCTGCGCGCGTACGCTCCACACCTGACCTCAGGAGGCGACCCAGATGCCAGATCAATCGCTCACCGAAGCCGGTCGAGGACTCGACCAACTGCGCGACATCATCAGTCAGGCCAAGGGCGTCCCCATGTCGGCCTCCTGTGTCGTCAATCGGGCCGAGATGCTCGAGCTGGTGGACCGCATCCGGGCAGTCCTGCCGGAGGAGCTGGGGCGTGCCCAGGGGCTCCTCGCCAACAGCGACGCGGAAGCGGAGGCCATCGTCTCCGCGGCACGTGCCCAGGCAACACGGATGGCCGAGGACCACGAGATCGCGCGAGAGGCGCGGGGCATCGCTGACGAACTGCGCCGCGCCACCGAACAGGAGTGTGCGGACCTTCGTCGTGAAACCGACCTCTTCATCGATTCCCGGCTGGCGGCCTTCGAATCCGAATTGCATCGCACCAGCAGTCAGGTGGCGACCGCCAGACAGCGGCTCGCAGAGCGCTCGGCTCTCGACGACAATCCCTTGGACTCCGAGCACTCGGACTGACCCGCCTGTTTGGGCTCGTTTTGCCTCGTTCCGACGGGGACTGTAAGGTGGTGCGTCGGTTATGACGACGCCATGCCGTCACGTGCTGGGAAGGCAGTGATGACTCCATCAGTTCGCCCGCTCGACCCGAGGCAGAGTCCTCTGGTCATCGACACCCATGATCTGGGGCGTCAGGCGGGGGCGCTTCGGGAGCTCACCACTTCCGTCCCAGCTCCTGAAGGAATCGGCAGCGACATAATCGGCGTACCACCGGCGTCGCCCATTGCTCTCGATCTTCGGCTCGAGTCTGTGGTGGACGGCGTCCTGGTCACCGGCACGGCTGCGGTCAGCGTGGCGGGTGAGTGCGGGCGTTGCCTGGAGCCGATCGAGTTTCCGGTCGAGATCGACATCCAGGAGCTCTATCTCTATCCCGGCGCTGAGGCTGACGATGTCGAGGCCAGTCGGATCGTGGGCGAGTTGATCGACCTCGAGCCGCTGGTTCGTGACGAGGTGGTGCTGGAACTGCCGTTCATGCCGCTGTGTCGGGAGGATTGCGCGGGTTTGTGCCAGACCTGTGGCGCCAACCTCAATGCAGACCCCGAGCACAGTCATGGCGACCGGATCGATCCCCGGTGGGAAGATCTGGCCGCTTGGCGTGACGCGCAGGACAACTGAACTCACCACAGCGCACCGACCGTCCGGCACCCAGCCGGTTGCCGGACGGTGCTCGTTCGACTAGGAGAAAATCGTGGCCGTTCCGAAGCGGAAAATGTCGCGCAGCAACACCCGCCATCGTCGTGCCCAGTGGAAGACCTCTGCGCCCACGCTGGTGACCTGCGTCAATCCGACGTGTCGTGAGAAGCACCTGCCGCACACCGCCTGCCCTGCGTGCGGTCAATACGGCCCGCGCGCCGCTCGCCGTCAGGTCCTCGAGTCCTGACACACCGGGCTGATCTGCTCCAGCCCTCGCCCGGGGAAGAACCCGAGCAGACCGGTGTGGAGCTCTTGTGCGAAGAGTTGGGGATCCCTTTGGATCCCCAACTCTTCGAGCTTGCGCGCACGCACCGATCGTTCGCCTATGAAAACGGTGGTTTGCCGACCAACGAGCGTCTGGAATTCCTGGGTGACTCCGTGTTGGGCGTGGTGGTGACCGAACACCTCTATGTGACCCACCCGGATCTCAGCGAGGGAGAGCTCGCGAAGCTGCGGGCCGCTGTCGTGAACGCGCGTGCCCTCGCCGGTGTCGCGCGAGGGCTGGGGGTCGGCTCACTCGTGCGCCTGGGGCGGGGCGAGATCGCCACCGGCGGCCACGACAAATCCTCGATTCTTGCCGACTGCATGGAAGCGCTGATCGGTGCCTGCTATCTCACCCATGGGATCGAGGGTGCCCGTGTCTTCGTCCATCACCTTTTTGACCCGTTGATGGAAAAGGCCGCCAGCCTTGGTGCGGGCCTCGACTGGAAGACGTCACTCCAGGAGTTGGCGGCTGCGCTGGGATTCGGTGCGCCCCGTTATGACGTCCTGGAATCCGGGCCCGACCACGACAAGCGGTTCGAGGCCTGGGCGGTGGTCGGTGGAGTGCGGCGCGGGCCGGGGCGCGGGCGCAACAAGAAGACCGCGGAGCAGGAAGCGGCGGGGATCGCCTTCGCCGAGTTGCAGAAGGAGACGGCAGCCGTGGCCGAGAACACCTCCAGCCGCTCCGGCGCGGAGGACAGCGGTGCCGGAACTTCCTGAGGTCGAGGTCGTCCGCCGTGGGCTCAGGCCGCATCTCGTCGGTCGCCGGATCGTGGCCGTCGAGATCCTTCACCCGAGGCCGGTGCGACGACACCTTGCGGGTCCAGAGGATTTCGCTGCCACGCTGATCGGCCGAGAATTCGCCGAACCTCGACGACGCGGAAAGTACCTGTGGCTGCCCTTTGTCGATGGCGACGCACTGCTCGTCCATCTCGGCATGAGTGGACAATTCCGCACCGCCGATCCGGGCCTGCCGGATGCCCGCCACACCCGGGTGCGCTTCACCTTCGGTGACGGCGGACACGAGGTGCGCTTCGTCGATCAGCGGATGTTCGGCGGACTGTCCCTGTCGGTCGGTGGCGCCGAACTCCCGTCAGAGATCGCGCACATCGCCCTCGATCCGTTCGATCCGGAATTCGACATCGATGGGATTGCCCGGCGGATCCGTACGAAACGGTCCGGGATCAAGAGACTGCTCCTGGATCAGACGGTCGTCTCCGGCATCGGCAACATTTATGCCGACGAGGCTCTCTGGCGGTCGCGTCTCCACTACGGCAAGCCCGGCGACACGCTCACCAGGGCAAGCGCGGTCGGAGTGTTGTCAGCCGCACGCGAGGTGATGCAGGATGCACTGAGCGAGGGCGGCACATCATTCGACGCTCTCTATGTCAACGTGAACGGCGAGTCGGGATATTTCGACCGGTCACTGAACGCCTATGGTCAGGAGGGGCTGCCCTGTCCCCGATGCGGCACTCCTATCCGGCGGGAGGCATTCATGAACCGCTCGTCCTATCGGTGTCCGCGTTGCCAGCGTGCGCCCCGGAGGCACGCGACAGCCGGAATCCGGCCGGTGGGGCATAGATTGGGCCAATCGTGAAGAAGCTCGGCAACTATGTTTTCGTCCGCCATCGCCACAACTGGATCCAGTTGTTCAAATTCGGCATGGTCGGCGGGTCGGGCGTTCTCGTCAACCTCGTGGTGACCGTGATCGCGAACAGGCTGTTCCCGCTCTATCACGGCATCGCCGTGGATCTGCCGTTCACCGCATTCAACATCCGCTGGTATCACGTCATCACCACCATCGCCTTCCTGGTCGCGAACATCTGGAACTTCCAGCTGAATCGGACCTGGACCTTCAAGTCCGGCAAGCACGCGGGCTGGTTCAAGGAATTCTTCCCGTTCCTGACGACGGGCCTGGTCGCCTATGCGGTCGGACAGGTCCTGATCACCCTCATGCTGAAGCCCGGGTCCCCCCTCGAGCTTCAGCACTGGTTCGGGTTTCTCGATGATTCGACCGGATTCCGCACCGCGCTCTATTGGGCCAACCTGATCCAGATCATCATCACCATGCCCGTCAACTTCATCGTGAACAAGCTCTGGACCTTCCGCGCAGTCCGGGAGAGCCGTGGGAAACCCGACGCCGAACTGCCCATGGTCGCCTCAGCGGTGGCCCCTGAGGTGGTCGACAGGACCGGGCGTCCCATCCCGGAGGAGGAAACGATCCGACTCCGGATCCGGGATAGGGAGAAGCGGCCCGAGCACCCCGATGAGCAGACGGCCGAGGATCACGAGGACTGACCGGTGCACCTGAAGTCCCTGACGTTGCGTGGCTTCAAGTCCTTCGCCTCGGCCACGACCCTCAACTTCGAACCGGGCATCACGTGCGTCGTGGGACCGAATGGCTCCGGCAAATCCAACGTTGTGGATGCTCTTGCGTGGGTGATGGGTGCCCAGGCGGCCAAGTCACTGCGCGGCGGCAAGATGGAGGACGTCATCTTCGCCGGCACATCCGGGCGGGCACCGCTGGGCCGGGCCGAAGTCTCCCTGACGATCGACAACACCGACGGTGCCCTGCCGATCGACTACACCGAGGTCACGATCTCCCGGACGATGTTCCGCAACGGCGGCTCGGACTATGCCATCAACGGTCGCAGCTGCCGGTTGCTGGACGTGCAGGAGCTGCTCAGCGATTCCGGCATCGGCCGCGAGATGCACGTCATCGTGGGGCAGGGCCAACTTGACTCCATCCTGCAGGCGACCCCGGAGGGCCGTCGGGGTTTCATCGAGGAAGCCGCAGGCGTACTCAAACACCGCAAGCGCAAGGAAAAGGCCCTCCGCAAACTGGAGTCGACCGAGGCGAACCTCAACCGACTCAACGACCTCATCGGTGAGATTCGCCGCCAGCTCAAGCCCCTGGGGCGGCAGGCGGACGTGGCGCGTCGCGCGGCGGTGATCCAGGCGGAGGTACGCGACGCCCGGGCACGTCTCCTGGCCGACGATCTGGTCCAGGCACAGCTCGCGCTGGCCTCCGACCTGAAGGACGACACGGCGCTGCGGACGCGGCGCGACGACGTGGAGCGGGCACTGGAGGCGGCCCGCGAAACGGAGGCCGAGGCCGAGGAGTCCGCCCGGATGGCGCAGCCGGCGGTCACGGCGGCGCAGGAAACCTGGTACGCGCTCGCCGGGCTCGCGGAACGTGTGACCACGACGATCCAAGTGGCGGGTGAACGGTTGCGCAGCGCATCGGCGGACCCCGGGGACGTGCGTCAGGGGCGGGATCCCGATCAGCTTGAAGCGGATGCCAAGCGCATCGAGGCGGAGGAGCGCGAGCTCCGGGCCGAGACCGAGCGTTTGGCCGCCGCCCTCGCGGACGCCGGACAGATCCGTGCGGACTCCGAAGAGGCGCACGCGAACGAGGAGAAGCGGATCAACGTCCAGCTCCGAGCGATCGCGGACCGGCGGGAAGGGTTGGCGCGGCTGCAGGGGCAGGTCGCGTCCGCGCGCACCAGGACCGAATCGGTCGTTGCCGAGCTGGGCAGACTCGCCGAGGCCAGGGACGCAGCCCTGCAGCGGGCGGATCGAGCGCGGCGGGAGTTCACTCTCCAGGAGACCCGGGTCGCCGGTCTGGACGCCGGTGAGGGGAACCTGGACGCCGACCACGAAGCGGCCGAGACCCAACTCGCCCAAGTGGAGGCGGAGCTCGCCCACCTGCGCCACCAGGAGCAGACCGCCAACGCCGACCGCGCTGCCGCAGTGGCCCGGCTGGAGGCCCTGCGCCTCGGTCTCGAACGCAAGGACGCCTCGGCGGCACTGCTCGCGGCCACCGATCGCATGAGCGGGCTGCTCGGATCCGTGGCCGCGCTGGTGCAGGTCGAAGAGGGATTCGAAACCGCCGTGGCGGCCGCCCTGGGATCCGCCGCCGACGCGGTCGCCGTGACTGATGTCGATGCGGCGGTCGCCGCGTTCGATCTGCTGCACGCCGAGGACCTCGGGCGTGCCGGGCTGGTGCTGCGCGGTGCGGAGGGCCAGAACGACGCGTGGCCGGCGTTGCCCGCGGGTGCCCGGTATGCCATGGACGCATTGACCTGTGACGACCAACTGCGTGCGCCCCTGGCCCGGGTCCTGCACAAGGTCGCAGTCGTGGACGACCTGCCCGCGGCGCGGCAACTGCTTGAGGAGCTGCCGGAGGTCACCGCCGTGACGCGGACCGGAGATCTGCTGTCGCTCTGGTTCGCCAGCGGGGGTTCTGCGGGCACCCAGTCCCTCCTTGAGGTGCAGGCGGCTGTCGACGCCGCCGAACAGCAATTGGTCGAGGCCAACCACACGGTCGAGCGGCTGCGCTTCGGCGTGAGCGAGCTGGAGGCCCGCCATGCCGACACGCTCGGCGAGGTGGAGCGAACGCTGGAGCGCCTGCACGAGTCCGATGCCGTCATGGCCGCCCTCGCCGAGGAGCTGGGGCAACTCCAGACCAGTGCCGCCCAGGCAGCCGGGGAAGCCGACCGACTCACGGTCGCCATGACTAGAGCCGAGGAAGCACAGACCGCGGCCACATCCCAGCTCGCCGACCTCGAGGAGCGGCTCGCGGCGGCGGCCGCCGAGGAGATCGACGAAGACGTGGACCCGAGCGAGCGGGACCGCCTGGCGGAGCTCGCACGCGGCGCCCGACAGACCGAACTGGATGCGCGCCTGGCGTTGCGTACGTCCGAGGAGCGGGTCCGGGCACTGTCCGGACGGGCGGACTCGCTGCGCCGTGCTGCCCAGGGCGAGCGTCAGGCCCGTGCCCGCGCGGAGGAACGCCGGCGCCGCCTCCTGATCGAGGCGGCCGCAGCGCGCACCGTGAAGGAGGCGGCCGAACAGCTCGCCCGCCACGTGGCCGAGTCCAAAGCGGTCGCGGACACCGAGCGAGCCAGGGCCGAAGCCGATCGACAGGCGGCGGACCAGGCCGTGCAGGCCGCCCGCCTGCGCACCCGGGAACTCAACGAGGAGCTGCAGAAGCTCGTCGACTCGGTGCACCGCGACGAACTCGCCCGTGCCCAGCAACGGATGAAGGTCGATGCGCTGGCCGAGCGGGCCCTGAGTGAGCTCGGCCTGGACGCGGAGACGCTTACGGGTGAGTTCGGTCCGGAGACGCTGATTCCGGTGCTGACCAAGCCCGATGGCACCGCCCTCACCGAGGACGATGAACGCCCCGCGCCCGTCCCCTTCGTCCGGGCCGACCAGGAGAAGCGGCTGGCCAAGGCCGAGCGCGGCCTCAAGCAGCTGGGCAGGATCAACCCGCTCGCGCTGGAGGAATTCGACGCGATGCAGGAGCGGCACCAGTTCCTGTCGGAGCAGCTGGAGGACATCCGGCGTACGCGCAGGGATCTCCTCGACATCATCGAGGAGGTGGACAACCGCGTGCAGCAGGTGTTCGCGGAGGCGTACGCGGACGTTGAGGTCGCTTTCACCCACGTCTTCGCCCGGCTCTTCCCGGGTGGAGAGGGCCGGCTGGTCCTGACCGAACCGGGGGAGTGGCTCACGACCGGTGTGGATGTCGAGGCGCGCCCACCGGGCAAGAAGGTGAAGCGGCTGTCACTCCTGTCGGGTGGCGAGCGCTCCTTGGTGGCGGTGGCCTTCCTCGTCGCGTTGTTCATCGCGCGGCCGAGCCCGTTCTACATCCTCGACGAGGTCGAGGCGGCGCTGGACGACGTCAACCTCGGCCGGCTCCTGGAGATCTATGAACAGCTCCGGGAGAACTCGCAGTTGCTGGTGATCACCCACCAGAAGCGGACGATGGAGATCGCCGACGCGCTCTATGGGGTCACCATGCGCGGTGACGGTGTGTCCACCGTGATCTCGCAGCGGCTGCGGGACTGAACGTTACGCACAGTGGCACGGAACGCGGGTAAATAAGAGTTCTTCAGCCTAGACTGGGCGTCGGCCGCTCGGGGCGGCTGTGTGAGACTTCACACGCGCGTAATCGGATCGTGACCGACACGCATTGGTCACCTGATCCCCGTTTGTCACACTGAATGCCAGTCACGGTCCTCGTGACTGACCCCACCCAAGGACCGGAGGGCTCGTCCACATGAGCGTGTTCATCTTCACCGCCATCGCGCTGCTGGTCGCTCTCGGCGTCTGGGGCGTGGTCGCGATGGGACTGGGGGGCAAGGGCAAGCAGAAGCATCCGCGGCTGGCCAACCGGTTCGCCCGCGCAGCGCAGGCACTCAATGGTGAGGGTGAGGTCCCGGAGCGGCTGGAGAAGCTGTTCCGCTGATGCCGGGCCCGGTCAGTCGGCGACGGGCTCCAGGATGAAGACCGGGATCTGCCGTGTCGTCTTTTCCTGATAATCGGCATAGGGCGGGTACGCCGCCACGCACCGCTCCCACCACTCATCACGTTCGGCACCGCTCAGTTCGCGGGCCCGCATCGTCCGGGTCGAGGCTCCGTCCATGAGTTCGAGCACCGGGTTCTTCCTGAGATTCGCATACCACTTCGGATGGGTGGGCGCACCGCCCTGCGAGGCCACTGCGGCATAACGGCCATCGTGCTCCACGCGCATCAGCGGAACCTTGCGGATCTTGCCCGAGATGCCCAGCATCGTGAGCAGCACGACGGGGCGATCCATCATCGTGGCCACGTCGGTGGTGCCGGCTTCGAGAATCTGCTCCACATGGTTGCGGGCCTTCGCCGAAGGACTCGGGACGTATTCACCTTTGAGCGTCATGGTTCCCCCTGACCTGGCTTCTTGCTCGGTTCCATCGTAGGTGGCACCACTCCCCGGATCGAGCGGGCGTTGTCGGAGCCGCTCCCTAGGATGGGTGCGTGGATTCGACTTTGCTTTACATCATCATCGGCGCGGTCGTCGCGCTCCTGCTCATTGGCGTCGGCATCGGTGTCGGGGTCAGCCGCAAGCGTGCGCTTGAGCGCCAGCGTCGTGATGAGCTCGGCGCCGGCCCGTCGGGTGGCGGCGGTGTGGGCGAGGGCACGGGCACCGCCACCCTCGAACACCCGGATCTGGGGGCGGGTGCGGGCNNCCCTTGTCGAGGAGCGGATCGAGACGCCGGAGGCACCCCGCACCCGGCTGCGGCGGCTCCGGGAGCGGTTGGCGGGAAAGAACAACCTGCTTGCGCGGGGGCTGCTGAATCTGTTGTCGGGTGGCACCGTCACCGAGGAAACCTGGGACGACTTCGAGGCCACCCTCATCACCTCCGATCTGGGTGTCGGGCCCACCACCGAGCTGGTCGACAAGCTCCGCACCCGGTTCAAGGTCGAGGGCGTCCAGGATCCGCAGACCGCGCGCAACATCCTGCGCGAGGAATTGCTGGCTCTTGTCGATCCGACCATGGACCGCAGCCTGGACACCGCGCGCCGCGGGGAGAATCCGTCCGTGGTGATGGTCGTCGGGGTCAACGGCACAGGCAAGACCACGACGGTGGGCAAACTGGCGCGTGTCCTCGTCGCGGAGGATCAGGACGTTCTGCTGGGGGCCGCGGACACGTTCCGCGCGGCCGCGGCAGACCAGCTGGAGACCTGGGGGGCCAAGGTGGGTGTGCCCACCGTGCGTGGCGCGGAAGGCGCCGATCCGGCGTCGGTCGCATTCGAGGCGGTCCAGGCGGGCATCGAACAGGAGGTGGACTGCGTGATCGTGGACACGGCGGGCCGCCTCCACACCAAGACCGGGTTGATGGATGAGCTGGGCAAGGTGAAGCGGGTCATCGACAAAAAGGCCGAGGTCACCGAGGTCCTCCTGGTCATCGACGCCACCACCGGACAGAACGGACTCACCCAGGCCCGGACCTTCCGGGAGGTCGTCGACGTCTCCGGCATCGTGTTGACCAAGCTGGACGGGTCCGCCAAGGGCGGCATCATCGTCCAAGTCCAAAGGGAGCTCGGGGTGCCGGTCAAACTCGTCGGACTGGGTGAGGGAGCCGACGATCTGGCACCGTTCGAGGCCGAGGGTTTCGTGGACGCCCTGTTGGGCATCTGACGCTCGCGGGGTCGTTTGGGCCCCCGGGAGCCATCTCGGCCGCAATCGTCGCCCAAGAGAAGGGCGGGTGGGATGTTGGCGCGGGCGATGTTGTGGCAAGGTCACATGTCATGCAGTCTGCGATCGGGCGCATCGCCATCGTCAACCGCGGCGAAGCCGCCATGAGGTTGATCCATGCCGTGCGCGACCTCAACGAGCAACGAGCCCTCGCCGGCTCCACCGAACCCCGTCTTCGGACCATTGCGCTCTTCACGGATGTGGACGCGAATGCCGCCTTCGTCCGCGAGGCGGATGAGGCGCATCTGCTCGGTCCAGCGGCAGCGCGGCCCTACCTGGATCACGCGGTGCTGGCCGAGGCACTGCGGACCACGCGCGCCGATGCAGCATGGGTCGGGTGGGGCTTCGTGGCCGAGGATCCGACGTTCGTGGAGCTGTGCGACAGCCTCGGGATCAGGTTCGTTGGTCCGAGCGCGGCAGCGATGCGCAAGCTGGGCGACAAGATCGGCTCGAAGCTGATCGCGGAGGAGGTCGGCGTACCGGTCGCGCCTTGGAGCCGCGGCGGCGTCGACACCCTCGAGGCAGCCCTGGCGAGCGCCGAGGAGATCGGCTATCCGATGATGCTCAAGGCGACCGCCGGCGGTGGCGGCCGGGGCATCCGCAAAGTGGGCTCCCCCGAGGAACTGACCGACGCGTTCCAGCGCACCCGGGACGAAGCGGAACGATCGTTCGGCAGCCCCGTGGTCTTCCTCGAGAAGTTGGTCACCGGTGCCCGGCACATCGAGGTCCAGATCATCGCGGACGGCCAGGGGACGGCGTGGGCGCTCGGCGTCCGCGACTGCTCCGTGCAGCGCCGCAACCAGAAGGTCATCGAGGAATCCGCCTCCCCGTTGCTGACCCACGACCAGACCGCCGAGGTGCGGGCGTCGGCGGAACGGCTGGCCTTGGCGGTGGGGTACGCCGGCGCAGGCACGGTTGAGTTCCTCTATCAACCCGAGACCGGGACGTTCGCATTCCTCGAGGTCAACACCCGGCTGCAGGTGGAGCATCCGATCACCGAGGCAGTGACCGGCTTCGACCTCGTGACGGCGCAGCTCCGGATCGCCGCGGGTGAACCGCTGGCCGGTGACCGTCCGGTCGAACGCGGGCATGCCGTCGAGGCCCGGCTGAACGCGGAGGATCCCGATCGGGACTTCGCGCCCGCTCCGGGCCGGATCGCCCGCCTCGAGTTCCCGTCGGGTCCGGGCGTACGCATCGACACCGGCGTGGCGGAGGGCGACACCATCCCCGGCGATTTCGACTCCATGATCGCGAAGATCATTGCCCAGGGGGATACCCGCGAGCAGGCCCTGGCCCGGCTGCGACGGGCCGTCACCGAGACCACCGTCGTGATCGACGGCGGCGCCACGAACAAGAGCTTCATCAGCGAGCTCCTGAACGCCCCCGAGGTGACCCGGGGCGAGCCGGTCTGGGCCGACACGGGCTGGATCGACCGGGTGCGGGAGGAAGGCCGGCTGGGTGCCGGCCGGCACGCGGGGGTGGCGCTGGTCGCGGCCGCCATCCAGAACTACATCGAGGCCGAACGCGGTGAGATCACCACGTTCCTCGCGACCGCCAGCGGCGGCCGACCGCAGACCCGTCACGAAACGGGTCAGGCCGTCGAGCTCAAGCTCGGTGCCACGAGCTTCGTGACGACCGTCCATCAGTCCGGTCCGGGGCACTTCACGGTCACGATCTCGGGCGAAGGTGTCGAGCCACGCACGCTCGCGGCCCGGCTCCAGCGGATCGATGAGGTCCACAGCAGGATCACTGTGGATGGCCGTCGCCACCGGCTGGTCACCGCGGCCCAGGGGACCGTGCACCTCATCGAGGTCGACGGCGTGGCCCATCGCGTCAGCCGGGACGAAGGCGGCATGCTGCGTTCGCCGGCGCCCGCGCTGGTGGTCGCCACGCCCGTTGCGGTCGGGGACGAGGTCGCGGCCGGGGCGCCGGTGCTGGTGCTGGAGTCCATGAAGATGGAGACGGCGCTCAATGCACCCTTCGCCGCGCGCGTGAAGGAAGTGCTCGTGCGCACCGGAACCCAGGTCGAGACCGGCGTACCGCTGATCAAACTCGAGCCCACGGGTGAGGCGACAACCGCGCAGCAGCCAACCACGATCGAACTGGATCTGCCGGAGGGGTCCGGCGCCGACTCCGCACCGGCCGCACGCGGGCAGATCGCGCTGCACCAACTGCGCGGCCTGATCCGGGGCTATGACACTCCGGACCGCGCAGAGGTGCTCCGCACCTATCTCGACTGTCGTGAGGCATTGGCCGCCAGCGGAGTGGACGTGGTGGCGGGGGAGGAAACTCTCCTGGCCATGTTCGCCGATTTCGCCGAATTGAGTCGCAACCAGCCTGGCGAGGCCGACCACCTCGAGCTGCGCGTCCACAGCGCGAAGGAGCACTTCCACACCTATTTGCGCTGGCTCGACCCCGAGCGCGACGGGCTGCCCTCGCAGTTCCACCGGCAGCTCGGCCGGGTCCTGCGGCACTACGGTGTGCACGACCTGGACCGTACGCCGATCCTGGAGGAAGCCATCTTCCGCATTGCGCTCGCCCAGCAACGTGGCTGGGACGTGGAGGTCGCGATCGCGATTCTGGGCCGGTGGGCCATGGAGACGCCACGCCCCGAGCGCGAACCGGAGGTGCGGGCACTCCTCGAACGCCTGACCAAGGCCACCCAGCGCCGCTATGCCGTGATCGGTGACCTGGCCCGTTCGATCCGCTTCCGGTGGTTCGATCAACCTGTCGTGGATGCTGAGCGGCGGGATGCGTTGGCGGGAGTACGCGAGGAGATCGATGCCCTCGCCGATCCGGGTGCACCGGACAGAGCCGCCAGGCTGGCCGCCCTCGTCACGATTCCGGAGAAGCTGGTCGGCTTCCTCTCCGAGCGGTTGGCCGATGGGCTCCCCGAGCACGAGCCGATGCTGGAGGTGCTGATCAGGCGGCATTATCAGGAGTACGCGCTCCAGGACCTCACCAACGCGGTCGGGCCGGGACCCGACGGCCGATCCAGGCCGATGGTGTACGCCAACTTTCTCGCCGAGGGCCACGGCCCCACTCGTGCCGTGTCCACGATCGCCGATATCGACGAGCTGAGCGATCCGGACAGCACCCTGTCCCCCGCTCTCGAAGGGGCGATGAGCGATGCCATCGACAACGTGGTGGAGCTCTATGTGCGGTGGCCGGAACCACCCGCCGAGGAGAGCGCGATCTCCGAGACCCTGCTGAGCTGGTTGTCGGGTCAACCGTTCGCGTCGCGCGTCCGTCGCGTGAGTGTGGCGATCTGCCGGGCGGACCAGGGGGAGGTCAACTATGTCACCTTCCGGCCCCGCAGCCGGGATCCGCAGGAGCCCTTCGCGCTGGTCGAGGACGGCCTCATTCGCGGCGTGCACCCGATGGTGGCCCGCCGACTGGATCTGTGGCGCCTCACGGAGTTCGACCTGACCCGGTTGCCCGCACCCGAGGACGTTCTCCTCTATGAGGCCGTCGCCCGGTCGAATCCCGAGGACCGGCGCCTCGTGGCGATGGCGCAGGTGCGCCAACTCGCCGTCACCCGGGACGCGGAGGGCCGGATCACCGGCCTCCCATTGGCGGAACGTGCTGTGGAGCACTGCCTGGAGGCGATTCGCCGCGTCCGGACCACGCGTGGTGCGGCCGGTTCGCGGCTCGATGTGAACCATGTGTGGGTCACGGTCTGGCCCCGGGTCGACGCGGATCTGGGCCAGCTCACCAGGCTGCAGACGAAGATCACTCCGCTCACCGAGGGCGCGGGGATCGAGGAGGTGCTCACCTCCGGGCGGGTCACCGGTCCGGACGGCCAGCCGAAGCCGCTCGCGATCCGCTTCCACCAGCGCCCGGGTCGGGGTGTCGTCGCCGACATCATCGACCCGCCGGACGAGCCGCTCAAACCACTGGACGACTACGCCGCCCGCGCACTGCGGGCCCGACGCCGCGGGCTCACCTATCCCTATGAACTGGCTCCCGTGCTCGCAGGACCGGGTGGCACGATCATCGAATACGACCTGACCGAGGCCGGCGTACTCGAGCCGACGGCCCGGCCGTTCGGACAGAACACCGCCGGGATGATCACCGCCGTGGTGACCACTCCGACGAAGCTCTATCCGGAGGGGATCACCCGGGTGGTCCTCTGTGGCGACCCGACCCGGGCACTCGGGGCGGTCTCGGAACCGGAGTGCCGGCGGGTGATCGCGGCGATCGACCTGGCGGAACGGCTGCAGGTGCCGCTCGAATGGTTCGCCGTCTCGGCGGGCGCCAAGGTGTCGATGGACTCCGGCACCGAGAACATGGACTGGGTGGCCGCGGCGCTCAAGCGGATCGTGGACTTCACCCAGGCAGGCGGTGAGATCAACGTGATCGTGGCGGGCATCAACGTCGGTGCCCAGCCCTATTGGAACGCCGAAGCGACCATGCTCATGCACACCCGCGGCATCCTGGTGATGACCCCGGCCTCGGCGATGGTCCTCACCGGAAAGCAGTCGCTGGACTTCTCCGGTGGCGTCTCGGCCGAGGACAATTTCGGCATCGGTGGCTATGACCGCGTGATGGGCCCCAACGGTCAGGCGCAATATTGGGTGCCCGATCTGGCCGGGGCGTTCGACGTGCTGCTGCGGCACTATGCGCACACCTATGTGGCGCCGGGTGAACGCTGGCCGCGGGCTGCGCGGACGACGGACCCGGTGGACAGGGACGTCTCGCCGTTCCCGCACGAGGGAGAGTTCGCGACGGTCGGGGAGATCTTCTCGAACGACAAGAACCCGGAACGCAAGAAGCCCTTCGACATCCGCACGGTCATGCGTGCCGTGGCGGACGCGGATGCGGACCTGTTGGAGCGCTGGGCGGGGATGGCGAACGCCGACACGGCGGTGGTGGTGGACACCAGGATGGGCGGACACTCCGTCTGTCTGGTCGGCATCGAGTCGCGTCCGGTGCCGCGGCACGGTCACCTGCCGGCCGATGGTCCCGTGACCTGGACCGCCGGCACGCTGTTCCCGCACTCGTCGAAGAAGGTGGCGCGCGCGATCAACGCGGCCTCCGGCAACCGCCCGGTGGTGATCCTGGCGAACCTGTCCGGGTTCGACGGGTCACCTGAATCGATGCGCTCGCTCCAGCTGGAATATGGCGCCGAGATCGGGCGGGCGGTCGTCAATTTCCGTGGCCCGATCATCTTCTGCGTGATCAGCCGCTATCACGGTGGCGCCTTCGTCGTGTTCAGCAAGCAGCTGAACCCGGCCTTGCGGGTGCTCGCGGTGGAGGGTTCGTACGCCTCCGTCCTCGGCGGCGCACCGGCCGCGGCCGTCGTGTTCGCGAACGAAGTCAACAAGCGCGCGGCCTCCGATCCGCGCATCACGAGCCTCGATCGTCGGATCGCCCAGGCGTCCGAGAGCGAGCGCGGTGGTCTCATGGTGGAGATGACGGACGTGCGGGCGGAGGTCCGGGCGGAGAAGATCAGTGAACTGGCCGCCGAGTTCGACGGTGTCCACTCGATCCATCGCGCCGTTGAGGTGGGGTCTGTGGACGAGGTGATCCCCGCGGATCGACTGCGTCCGGCGATCATCGAGGCGTTGGTGGAGGGGATCGGCTGACCGGTCCGCGAACGCGCCCGACCGCCTGACGGGGGCGGGCGGGCGTTCGCGGGTGGCTCGCGGGGCGCGGTTTCCGGCGGGGGCCGGTAACCTTGACGCGCAGCGCATTGCGCCTTCACGCTCCCGACCGATGGACCGAGGATTCACCTTGTTCGACACACTGCAAGATCGCTTGGCCGCCGCCTTCAAGAACATCCGTGGCAAAGGCAAGCTGAGCGACGCCGACATCGACGCGACCGCGCGTGAGATCCGGATCGCTCTGCTCGAGGCGGATGTCAACCTCAGCGTGGTCAAGGAGTTCATCGCCGCGGTGAAGGAGCGGGCCAAGGGCGCCGAGGTGTCCCAGGCGCTGAACCCGAGCCAGCAGATCATCAAGATCGTCAACGACGAACTCGTCGCGGTCCTCGGCGGGGAGACCCGCACCATCCGGTTCGCGAAGAAGCCGCCGACGGTGATCATGCTCGCCGGTCTGCAGGGCGCCGGCAAGACGACTCTGGCGGGCAAGCTGGCATCGTGGCTGAAGTCCGAGGGCCACTCACCGCTCCTCGTCGCCGCCGACCTGCAGCGGCCCAACGCCGTGACCCAGCTCCAGGTCGTCGCCCAGCGTGCCGGCGTGCACTGCTTCGCCCCCGAGCCGGGCAACACCTCGGAGTCGGGGGAGACCATCGGAGACCCGATCCGGGTTGCGCGTGCGTCCATCGCCGAGGCGGAACGCAAGCTCTATGACGTGGTGATCGTTGACACCGCGGGTCGTCTTGGTGTCGACGAGACGCTCATGCGGCAGGCCGCGGACATCAAATCGGCCGTCAACCCCGACGAGGTCCTGTTCGTTGTCGACGCGATGATCGGTCAGGACGCGGTGAACACCGCACAGGCCTTCGCCGACGGTGTCGGCTTCGACGGTGTCGTGTTGACCAAACTCGACGGTGACGCCCGGGGCGGTGCGGCCCTCTCGATTGCCCGGGTCATCGGCAAGCCCATCATGTTCGCGTCCTCCGGTGAGTCGCTGAAGGACTTCGACGTCTTCCACCCCGAGCGCATGGCGTCCCGGATCCTGGGGATGGGCGACATGCTCACCCTCATCGAACAGGCCGAGAAGACGTTCGATGAGGAACAGTCCCGCAAGGCCGCCGCAAAGATCTCGTCGAAGGGCGGCTCCGAGTTCGGTCTCGGTGACTTCCTGGAGCAGATGAAGGCCGTACGCCGGATGGGGCCCCTGTCGAAAATCTTCGGCATGCTGCCCGGCATGGGTGAGCTGAAGGATCAGATCGCCAATATTGACGAGCGGGAGGTTGACCGCATCGAGGCGATCATCCTGTCGATGACCCCGGCCGAACGTGATGACCCGCGCATCCTCAACGGTTCGCGCCGGGCACGCATTGCCGCGGGTTCCGGGCGTGCGGTGTCCGATGTCAACCAGCTCGTCGACCGCTTCTTCGAGGCTCGCAAGATGATGTCCGCGCTGGCGAGCGGACAGATGCCGGCCGGCATGCCCGGGATGCCGGGAATGCCCGGAGCAGGCGCCGGCGGAGTGAGCAAACGCGCGAAACAACAGCAGCGGAAGGCAGCCAAGAACAAGCGTGGCGTATCCGGCAACCCGGCCAAGCGCAACGCCCCGGCCCCCGTCGAGAAGGAGCCCGCGATTGATCCCGCAGCAGCCTTCGGCGGCGGACACGGCTTCGATCCGAACCAGTTCAAGGGCATGGGCAAGGGCTCGGCTGCGGACTTCGAGCTCCCGCCGGAGCTGCAGAAGATGTTCAAGAACCAGGGCAAGTAGCTTCGACGAACCCACGCCGCGTGCCACTCCGCTGTTGTGATGGCAGCACCTGACAGGCACGCGGACGGGGTGTGTCCGCTCCTGCCTGCCGCCGCGGAATGCGCACAGGGCAGACTGGCCGACATGGCAGCGACACACTCCCACGGTGGTCACGTCCACTCCCACGGCCCGGGTCACGTGCATGCCCATCCGCAGCCCCACCTCCGGATCGATCCGACGGCTCCCCAACCGCGGCTGCACCTGCACGGGGTGTTGTTCCCCGATGGCGAACCACGTGACCTGTGGGTGGTTGACGGGCTCATCCGTTTCGAGCCCGTATCCGGTGCGACCACGATCTGCCGGGACGCGTACCTGCTCCCCGGCTTTGTCGATGCGCACTGCCACGTAGGTCTGGACAACAAGGGCGAGGTGCCCCGGGAGACCGCCGAGGCACAAGCGCTCGTCAATCGCGATGCGGGCGCTCTCCTCCTGCGTGACTGTGGCCAGCCGGGGGACACGCGATGGATCGACGAGGTCGAGGATCTGCCCAGGATCGTCCGCGCCGGACGCCATATCGCACGGCCCCGCCGCTATATCCGGGACTACGGCGAGGAGATCGAGCCGGACGATCTGGTGGCCGAGGTCGAGCGTCAAGCCGCCCGCGGCGACGGGTGGATCAAACTGGTGGGGGACTGGATCGACCGCGACACCGGCGACCTCGGACCCCTTTGGCCGGATGAACAGGTGACCGCAGCGATCGCACGGGCCCATGAGCTCGGTTGTCGAGTCACCGCCCACCACTTCGGTGAGGAAGGGCTCGACACCTATCTCGAGGCCGGCATTGACGGGATCGAACACGGCACCGGTCTCACCGACCCCACGATCGCGACGATGGCAGAACGCAACGTGGCGCTGGTCCCCACGATGGTCAATCTCGAGAACTTCCCGGGCATCGCCGACGCGGGGGAGGAGAAGTTTCCGCTCTATGCCGATCACATGCGCGCGCTCTATGCCCGTCGGCACGAGACCTATCGAGCCGCGCTGGACGCCGGTGTCGAGATCTTTGCCGGGACCGATGCGGGCGGCGTGGTTCCCCACGGGCTGATCGGCCGCGAGATGGCCATGCTGGGGGAGATCGGCGGCGCGGACTTCGCACTCGGTGCGGGATCCTGGCGGGCCCGCGAATGGCTGGGGTTTTCCGGCATCGCGGATGGTGCCGCTGCGGATCTGGTCGTGTTCTCCAGCGATCCGCGCGCGGACCTCGGCGTGCTGGCCGCGCCGACCCGGGTGATCCTGCGTGGTCGGGTTGTCCTCTGATGACTCCGTGTTCAGGCTATTGGCTTAATATTAGGATATGAAGGATAAAGCCTTAACGAACGTCTGGGCGGTCAACATCGACCAACGCCACAGCCGTCGCGAAGCGGACCGTGTCGCGGAGGCGCTGCGTTTCCTGGAGACACTACCGGGGATCGCCCTGGCCTTCGAGCGCACGGCCGGGGATGAAGTTCAGGGGCTCCTTCTGCATGGTTCGGCCATCGTTGACCTTCTCGTCGGCCTCGCCCGACTCGATGCCGCCCACCGGCTCGAGGAGCCCGGTTGGCGGATCGGGATCGGGCTCGGCGACGTGGAGGATGGGGGAGCCCCCAGCACGCGTGCGGCGCGCGGGACCGCGTACCTCGCCGCCCGGCAAGCGATCGAGGAGGCCTCCCGGGCGCCCGCCCACCTTGCCCTGCGGACCGCCGACCCTGCCGCCGCGGCCGCGGGATCGCAGGCCGAAACCGCACTGATCCTGCTCAGGACGCTCCTGTCCCGCCGGACCGGGAAGGGCTGGGAAGTGGTCGACGCGATGGCGGGGGAAGCCACCCAGGCGGACGTTGCGGTGAAGCTCGGGGTCTCCGAGTCGGCGGTCAGCCAACGTCTGGCGCGGGCCGGGTGGCGTGAGAGCGTACGCGGCGCCGAGCTCGCAGTCAGCCTGCTGACCGCAGTCCAGTGCGGCCAGGAACCCCGCTGACCACTTTTTGTCAGAGCCTCCCCCTAACGTGGTGAACGTGAACGAACCTTGGTGGACGCTGACCCGGTGGGCGATCGTCGCTGCCTGGACACTGCTCGCGGTCTTCGCCGGGGACCCTGCCGTGCGCTGGGTTCTGCGCCGGGCCGGCACGCTGACGGCGAAGACCTCCACCGCACCCGGCGCCGCCCCGGAATCACCGGGTGAGGCGGCGACGCCGAGCGGGACCGCAGCGCCGAGTGGGACCCCAGCGCCGAGCGGGACCGCAGCGGTCTCACCGATCGAGGCGGCCGGGGAACAACTGCGGGGCGGCCGCGTCATCGGGTGGCTGGAACGCCTGGGGACGGTCGCCGTCCTGCTAGCTGGATTTCCTGCGGGGATCGGGGCGATCGTTGCGGTCAAGGGGCTCGCGCGCTACCCCGACCTCAAGGCCTCCGACGGCACTGCGGAGCGCTTCATCCTCGGGACATTCGCCAGCCTGCTCATCGGTGCGGGAGGCGCCGGTGCGGCGCATTGGTGTCTCGGGCTCCTGCCCTGAGCAGCACTCAACGCATTTCCCTTCCGGATGTGCCATGTGGCACGCATTTCCCTTCCGGATGTGCCATGTGGCACAATGGCGGGCGCGTCTGTGGCGTTTGTGGTGCCCTCTCATCCCGCATCGTCCGGATCCATCCGAGTCCCGCACTGCCGTGCCCCACACGGTGGATCGAGCCTCACCCGATTCCCCCGAAGCATTTCGGGGACCCATACCAGGAGATTCCACCCACGTGGCTGTCAAGATTCGTCTGAAGCGGATGGGCGCCATCCGCTCCCCGCACTATCGCATCGTCGTCATGGACTCCCGCAAGAAGCGGGACGGCCGGGCGATCGAGGAGATCGGGCTCTATCACCCGAAGAATGATCCGTCGTTCATCCAGGTCGACTCCGAGCGCGCGCAATACTGGCTGAGTGTGGGCGCCCAGCCCACGGAAGCCGTTGTCGCCATCTTCAAGCGCTCCGGCGACTGGCAGAAGTTCAGCGGCGAGGACACCCCCGCCGGCATCGACCCGCAGGCCGAGAAGCCGAACAAGACCGAGATCTTCAACAAGGCCCTCGCCAACAGCGCCGGGTCGCCCACGGTTGAGGCGTTCACCTCGAAGAAGGCCGACGCCAAGGAATCGGCTCCCGCCGAGGACGAGGAGACCGCGACCGAGGCCACCACCGAGACCCCCGCCGCCGAGGCGGAGGCCGGCGACGCCGAGCAGGCCTGAGCATGCTCGCCGACGCTCTCGAACACCTGGTCCGGGGCATCGTCGCCAACCCCGATGACGTGCGGATCCGCGACAAGGATCTGCGGCGGGGACGCATGATGGAGGTCCGCGTCCATCCCGAGGACATCGGCAAGGTGATCGGCCGCCAGGGACGGACAGCCCAAGCCCTGCGCACGGTCATCGGTGCCCTAGCCGGTCGCGAACAGGTCCGCGTCGACTTCCTCGATGTCGACCGGCGCCCCCGCTCCGGTGGGCAACGCGGCCGAGGCCGCCGCTGAGATCAGTTTCACGCACGCCCCGCTGCCTTGCCCGCAGCGGGGCGTGCGCCGTTCCCGGCCCCGACCATTCCGCTCACCGTGTCCCTCCAGGAGGCTGTTGTGACCAGTTCTGAACCCACCGTTGAAGTCATCGTCGGGCGGATCGGCAGGGCCCACGGAATCCGCGGTGAACTCACCGTCGAACCCCGCACCGATGAGCCGGATCGCCGCTTCCTGGACGGAATGGTTCTTCGGGAGGAGGCCGGCACCCGCGCGTTCACCGTGGAGGGGGTCCGCTGGCACTCGGGACGGCTCCTCGTGCGTTTCGAGGAAGTGCCCGACCGGACCGCCGCCGAGGCGCTGCGCGGTGTGGTCCTCGTCGCACAGGTTCCGGAGGACGAGTCACCGGTGGGGGAGGACGAGTTCTGGGATCGCGACCTTGTCGGACTGACCGTGCTGACCGCTGCCGGGCAAGTCGGCGGGGAAGTACGCAGGGTCCAGCACGGACCGCAGGATCTGCTCGTGATCCGCACGCCGGAGGGAGAGGAACGGCTCGTGCCCTTCGTCGAGGCTCTCGTCCCGGCGGTGGACCTCGATGCCCGCACGCTGACGCTGGCCGACGTGGGCGGCCTGCTGAGTGACGAGGACGACGAGTGACCCCGCCCCCTCTGCGTCTCGACGTCGTCAGCATCTTCCCCGACTATTTCGCCCCGTTGTCGCTCTCCCTGGTGGGGAAAGCGATTGAAGCCGGGAAGGTGAGGGTCGGCGTACATGATCTGCGGGACTGGACCCACGACCGCCACCGCACGGTGGACGACACGCCCTATGGCGGGGGCGCGGGGATGGTCATGAAACCGGAGCCGTGGGGTGAGGCGCTCGACGCGCTCGCGCAGCCCGACACCGTGCTCGTGGTCCCGACTCCCTCGGGGGACCGCTTCGATCAGTCCGCCGCCTATGAACTGGCCACCGAGTCGCATCTGCTCTTCGCCTGCGGCCGATACGAGGGGATCGATGCGCGGGTGGTGAGGTATGCGCGGGAGCGCATGCCGGTGCGCGAAGTGAGCCTCGGCGACTATGTGCTCAACGGGGGAGAGGTCGCGGTCCTCGTCATGGTGGAGGCCATCGTGCGGCTCCTTCCCGGGGTGATCGGCAATCCGGAGTCCCTGCTCGAGGAGTCCCACTCGGAGGGGCAGGACGGCCTGCTCGAATATCCGGTCTTCACCAAGCCACCCACGTGGCGCGGACTCGACGTCCCGGAGATCCTGTTCTCCGGACACCACGCCCGGATCGCCGAATGGCGCCGCGAACAGGCACTCGCCCTGACGAAGCTCCGGCGTCCGGATCTGTTGCCGAAGCCCGACGAGCCCACTGGATCGTCCGGGAGAGCGCTCTAAGATGTCCCGCAGGTTGGTGACCCATTCGCCGACCCGAGCGAGCAGAAGGAAGAGCTGTTGATGCCTGGCCAGTCCACCCGCTCACGCGCCCGCACGTCGCTGGTGGCCATCATCGGCACTCTGCTTGCTCTCGCACTGCTCAGCGGGTGTGGCCCGGTGACGCCCCAACGAGCCGCCGAGGCGAGGGCGGCCACGAGCGGGCCGACCGGGCCCATGACCTTCCAGCTCCCGGCAGAGCCGACCGGATTCGATCCCTTTGCCGCACCCGGGACGGCGGACCAGCTGCTGGCCGCAGCGCACTTCGAACCCCTCGTCAGCGTGGTGGACGGCCGCATTCGGCCCCGCATGGCCGACTGGTGGGGCAGCATTGACGACGACCGTTCGATCCTGCTCACGATCAAGCACGACTTCTGGAGCGACGGGGTCCGCATGGGAGCGGACGACCTGATGTTCACGCTCGAGGAACACCTCAAGCCGGGCAGCCGATCCAGCGCGCTGCCTGCCCTCCTGCGGATCGAAGGGGCACGCGAATTCCACGAGGGCCGCGCGCCGCACGTCGGAGGCATGGTCGCCGAGACGTCTCGTGGTGTCGTCATCAAACTCGTCGATTCGGATCCGAACTTCCTCGCCCAGCTCACCGGGGTGCTCGTCCTGCCCCGGCATGTGTACGCCGGCCAGGACGTGAACGAGCCCGGCTTGTTCCGCACCCCGAGCGTCGGCTCGGGGGCTTATCTCTTCGACTCCTGGGAGGGCACGGACCGGGTCGTGCTCCGCCCCAACCCGAAGTTCACGCCGTTCACCCGGCTGGACAAGGTCACCGTCCGCGTGGTCTCCCCGGATCGGGCCGTGGCTGCTCTCGACCGCGGCGAACTCGACCTCGCCCTGGATGTGAGTCCCGGGCAGCTCGATAACGTCCCGGAGGGCTATCGACTCCTGCAGGCCCCCGGGGACAGCGTCGTCGGACTGAGCGGGCGGGGTCCCCTCGCCGACGTTCGGATCCGACAGGCGCTCATCCAGGCGATCGATCGGGAGGCGATCCTCGACAGTGAGTTCGGTGGCCGAGGTCGAGTCGTCGACTCGGTCATGTTCACCCCCGACTGGGCCAATTCTCCCGACCGGGCGCGGTGGACACACGATCCGGAGGCAGCTCGCTCGGCTCTCGCCGGGGCCGGCTGGGATGAGGCTCGTACGCTCCGCCTGGTCGCACTCACCCACGATCTCGACCGGGGCCCTTGGGACGCGGTGGTCGCGGATCTCGCCGAGGTCGGGGTCCGGGCCGAGATCGCTGTCCGCCCGGTCGCCGATCATGCCGAGGTCTGGGCCGACCCGGCCGTCGACGGTGTGATCGAGACCTATCGCGTGACGCTGGCTGATCCCGTGCAGATCGAGCCATGGGTCGAGTGCGGCGTACCGTCCGGCTATTGCAACCCCGCTCTCGACGCCCTGTTCGAGCGGGGCCGCTCCGAGCTCGTCGCCACGGATCGCCGCGATCTGATGATCGAGGCCGATGAAGTGATGGCGACGGAGCTGCCGGTCATCCCCCTCTGGGTGCCGGACGCAGCGATCGTCGTCGTGGAGGGTCGCGGTGGTGTGAGCCCATTGCTGCACCCGGCCACGGGAATGATCGACGTCTGGGGCCCGGCCTGACAGATTCCGCCCTGAATTGGTTGCCAAATCAGGAGTGGCGTGGTCCAATTCCGCGCCACGCGCAGCCAATGCCACCGGGCGAGACGGTGTCGCACTTACGATGACTCGAGGTCGAGCATCGGAGGATCAGTGTTTTTGCGTACCCCCCTGCGCGGGTTCGGCGCGACCCTTGCTGTTCTGACCCTCACTCTCTCGGCGTGTGCCCAGCCCGGCGAGGGGACCGGTGCGCAGGAGGTCGCGGAGCGAGCCGATGACGTGGTCGCGGCTTTCGCCCCCGGTGATCCCACCCTGGTCGCCGGGCTTGTCCCGACGGTCTATGAGGACACCGCGCGGGGCGTACGCGCGGAGGTCCCCGTGGTCACCACCGCTCGCCGGATGACCTCGGCGATGGAAGTCCTGCGGGAACGAGGACTTCGTGAAGCCTCCTGGGATCAGGCCACGGACGTCGACATCACCTATCGGGTCGTCGCCTCCGGGCCGGGCACGCTCGGGATCGTGGTGGTCCCGACGTGGGAGGCCGAGTCGGGGACGACCACCAAGCCGGCGCTGGTGTGGTACGACGCGGGCTCCAAACGTGTCCACACCTCACCCGTGCTGATCCGTGAATCTGCCTGGGGAGACTTCGTCGACGAGATGACGAAGGCCGCGGACCGCAAGATCAAGAAGGACGAGCTCCGTGCGGCCCTCGCCGACGAGGCCGCGCCCCAGGGAACCGGGCCCATGCTCGGGTTCGACGCGGACGGCAACCTGATTGCCCACTTCGCACCCGGCGTGCTCGCCAGGAAGGATTCCGCTACGGTGCGGCTGAAGGCGGACAAGGCGCGACCACTGCTGTCGGACTTCGGGGTACGCGCGGCGGCCGCTTCCCAGTCACCGTCCGTTTTCGACGGCGCCCCGTCCCCCGGCGGAGGGACCGTGGCCGCAGAACCCCCTGCCGAGGACCAGTCGGCGACCGAACGGGTCTCGGCAGACCCGACGACACGGCCCTCCACGGCGGTCGGCCCGGACTGCGCGACGCTGAACTGTGTGGCGCTCACCTTCGACGACGGGCCCGGCAGCGAGACTCCGAAACTGTTGGCCACCCTGCGGGAGGCCAAGGCACCGGCCACCTTCTTCCAGCTCGGGCAGATGATCAAGGCCAACCCCGAGATGGCCAAGCAGGTCGCGTCCGGCGGACACGAGGTGGGCGCGCACTCGTTCAGTCACCCCAACCTCGCGCAAGTGGACCGGGCTCGTCTGCAGAAGGAGATCGTGGACAACGCCTCGGTGATGGAGGAGGCGTACGGACGGAAACCCATGGTTTTCCGCCCGCCCTTCGGTTCGCGCAACCAGACGGTGGACGAGATCATCCACAGCACCGGAGCGGCGATCATCCAGTGGGAGGTCGACACCCATGACTGGCAGACCAGGGACGCCGGCGCGACGACGGAGGCCGCGGTCAACGGCAAGGACCTCCAGGCCGGATCGGTGGTGCTGATGCATGACATCCACCCGAGCACGATCGCGGCCGCCCCTGCGATCGTCAGCGGTCTGCAGGGCAAGGGCGTGACCCTGGTCACCGTGTCGGAACTGTCCCTGAACGCCGAGTCCGGATACAGGGCCGGGCGGGCGTACTGCAACGGCACCGACCGGGCACAAAAAGGCGCCTTCTGCGCCGGCTGACGCCCGCCCCCTGTGACGTCGATTACAGCGTTGGTAACGAATTCCGATACCTGACAGAAACTGTTGGGATGCGCCGCACAGAGTGGGGCCGGGCGATTATGGTGGCCCCGTGGCGACAACAACACTCACAGTTCAACAGAGGGCCGCGCGCTCCTCTGTGATGCGAAAATTCTGGATGGCGCTCAGCGGTCTCATCATGGTGGGATACCTGCTGCTGCACATGTACGGCAACCTCAAGATGTTCTCCGGCACCAAGGTTGTGGACGCGCCCGGCGGAGGCACTCAGGAGGTCTACGCCTATGACGCCTATGCGGAGCATTTGCGGGTCATCGGTGACCCGCTGCTGCCCGAGGAAGGGCTGCTCTGGATCATCCGCGTAGTCCTCGTGCTGGCGATCCTCGTGCACATGTGGTCGGCGTTCACGCTGTGGTCCCGCGCCAAGAAGGCTTCGGGCGGCAGCCGGCGGTACGCCAACAACAAGGCGATCCAGCGCTCCTATGCCTCCTACACGATGCGGTGGGGCGGGGTGACCATCGCGCTCTTCGTGCTGTATCACCTGCTGCACTTCACCATCGGCGGTGCGGCCAATCCCGTCATCGACACAGCCCAGGGCGCGCAGACGATCTTCCCGCGCGTGGTGGAGAGCTTCCAGAACCCGCTGGTCCTGATCAGCTACATCATCGCGATGATCGCGGTGGGTCTGCACATTCGGCACGGTTTCTGGAGCGCCTTCGCCACCCTTGGTGCCAACACCAGCATCAAGGCGCGTGCGATCTGGAACACGGTCGCCATCATCATCGCGTTGGTGATTGTCCTCGGCTTCCTCGCCGGACCGATCGCCATCTTCTTTGGAGGGATCACGCTGTGACCGAGACACTCGAACCCCGGGGCAGCCTTGACGCGGACGCCGTGTATGTCGAGGGCGATCCGATCTTCGATGCCAAGGCCCCGGCCGGTCCCATCTCCGAACGGTGGGACAAGCGCAAGTTCGAAGCCAAACTGGTCAACCCCGCGAACCGGCGGAAGCTGTCGGTCATCGTGGTGGGGTCCGGCCTGGCCGGCGGCGCCGGTGCCGCCACGCTGGGCGAAGCCGGCTACAACGTCAAGTGCTTCTGCTATCAGGACAGCCCCCGCCGCGCGCACTCGATCGCTGCCCAGGGCGGCATCAACGCGGCGAAGAACTACCGCAACGATGGCGACTCCGTCTACCGGTTGTTCTATGACACCGTGAAGGGCGGCGACTATCGCTCGCGCGAATCGAACGTCTATCGTCTCGCACAGGTGTCGGTGAACATCATCGACCAGTGCGTCGCGCAGGGCGTTCCGTTCGCCCGCGAATACGGCGGCCTGCTCGACAACCGGTCGTTCGGCGGCGTGCAGGTTTCCCGCACGTTCTATGCCCGCGGCCAGACCGGGCAGCAGCTCCTCATCGGCGCCTATCAGGCGCTGGAGCGCCAGATCAACGCCAAGACCGTGACGATGTACACCCGTCACGAAATGCTCGAGGTCATCGTCCACGAGGGACGGGCCCGCGGCATCGTCACCCGTGACATGGTGACCGGCAAGGTCGAAGCCCACGTCGCCGACGCAGTCGTTCTCGCCACCGGCGGCTACGGCAACGTGTTCTTCCTCTCGACCAACGCCATGGGCTGCAACGTCACCGCGACGTGGCGTGCGCACCGCAAGGGCGCGTACTTCGCGAACCCCTGCTATACCCAGATCCACCCGACCTGCATCCCGGTCTCTGGCGAGACGCAGTCGAAGCTGACGCTGATGTCGGAATCGCTGCGCAACGACGGTCGCATCTGGGTGCCCAAGTCGGCTGCCGACTGCACCAAGGATCCGCGTCAGATCCCGGACGCCGATCGGGACTACTACCTGGAGCGCATCTATCCATCGTTCGGCAACCTCGTGCCCCGTGACATCGCGTCGCGTGCCGCGAAGTACGTCTGCGACGAGGGACGCGGTGTCGGTCCGGAGGTGCCCGGCCAGGGCCGCCGCGGTGTCTATCTCGACTTCGCGGATGCCATCAATCGACTGGGCCGCAAGGCGGTCGAGGCGAAGTACGGCAACCTCTTCGACATGTATCAGCAGATCACCGGTGAGAACCCGTACGAGGTGCCGATGCGCATCTATCCGGCGGTGCACTACACGATGGGTGGCCTCTGGGTGGACTACGACCTGCAGTCCAGCATTCCCGGGCTCTATGTGGCCGGTGAGGCCAACTTCTCCGATCACGGTGCCAACCGGCTCGGTGCCTCCGCGCTCATGCAGGGCCTGGCGGACGGATATTTCGTGCTGCCGAACACGATCGCCGACTATCTGGCCGATGTGAAGCATGAGGACCTGGACCTCTCCTCGCCGGCGGTGACCGAGGCCGTCTCGTCGGTGAACGAGCGGATCGAGACGCTGCTGTCGATCAACGGTTCGAGGACCGTCGACTCGTTCCACCGCGAGCTCGGCCACATCATGTGGGAATACTGCGGCATGGAACGGACCGAGGAGGGACTCCGCAAGGCGATCGGACTCATCCGTGAACTGCGTGATGAGTTCTGGCGGGACGTCAAGGTCACCGGTGAGGCCGAAGAACTCAACCAGACCCTGGAGCGCGCCGGTCGGGTGGCCGACTTCCTGGAGCTCGGTGAGCTCATGTGCATCGACGCCCTGGTGCGTCGCGAGTCCTGCGGCGGTCACTTCCGGGCCGAATCGCAGACCGAGGACGGCGAGGCGCTGCGCCATGACGACGAGTACGCCTTCGTGTCCGCGTGGGAGTTCACGGGCGGCCAGCCGATCCTGCACAAAGAACCGCTCGAATACGAGTTCGTCGAGATGAAGCAACGGAGTTACAAGTGAAGGTCACTCTCAAGATCTGGCGCCAGAAGAACACCGAGACCCAGGGCCGGATGGAGGAGTACTCACTCGACGGGGTCTCCGATCACATGTCCTTCCTGGAGATGCTGGACCTGCTCAACGAGCAGCTCACAGCCGAGAACAAGGACCCAGTGGCATTCGACTCGGACTGCCGCGAAGGCATCTGTGGCGCATGCGGTGTGGTGATCAACGGCGTGGCGCACGGCCGCGGCCAGACCACCTATCAGACCACCACCTGCCAGCTCCACATGCGGGAGTTCAACGACGGTGACACCATCACGGTGGAGCCGTGGAAGGCCGAGGGGTTCCCGGTGCTGCGCGACCTGGTGGTCGACCGCTCCGCGTTCGATCGGATCATCCAGGCCGGCGGGTACATCTCCGCACCCACCGGGTCTGCCGTGGATGCCAACAGCCTGCCCGTGGACAAGAAGGATGCCGACCACGCGTTCGACAATGCCACCTGCATCGGTTGCGGTGCCTGCGTGGCGGCGTGTCCGAACGGATCGGCCATGCTGTTCACCAGTGCCAAGGTGACACACCTCGGTCTGCTCCCGCAGGGTCAGCCGGAACGCTGGAGCCGGGTGCTCGGCATGGTTGCCGCGCATGACGAGGCCGGGTTCGGCAACTGCACGAATATCGGCGAGTGCACGGCGGTCTGCCCCAAGGGCATCCCGCTGTCGAGCATTTCTCGCCTCAACCGCGAGCTGTTCAAGGCCCTCCGCAAGGTCTGACAAAGCCGCAGACGACAACACAACGGGCGCTGGTCCTCCTCATGAGGCCAGCGCCCGTTGTGGTCCCCGGCGGTCCTATTGCGCGAGCCGGTCCGCGACCGCCGGCAACGAGCGGATCATCGGGTGCACGTCGCCGACCGGCCCCCCGGGTTCAAGGTCCCAGCTGTTGTCCTGGCCCTGGACCCGCATGATCACGAACGCCATGCGGTCGCCGCTGCGCACCAGTCCCTGGCTCTCGAACTCCGCATAGTGCCCGCCGCTGTCGGGCGGTGAATAGATCCACTCCGTGACCTGGGATTCGCCGTCCGCGAGGGCCGGGAGGGTCACCGCCGCTGCCGGAAAGTGCTGCCTCCCGTCGGTACGCTGCTGGGCCGCCAGCACCTGTTCGCAGTCGCCGACCCACTCCTCGGCGAGCGCGTACCCTTCCTCCGCCACATCGGGTCCGTCGAAACTCATCGCGATCGCGACGGCCTCACCGTCATCGCCGAGCGTGAAGGTGCGTACCTGGATCGCGTTGGCGCCCAGCGACTCGATGCTGTTCTGCTGGCAGACGCTGAGCTGCTCCGTGCCACCGCCCGTGAACGTCTCCTCCACCTGCCAGGAGGTCTCGTCGCTCCACTGCAGGTCCTGGGCCTGGGGAAGATTCGCTGCAGTGACAGCGCCACCGGGGGGTGGGGTCGGCGCGTCCGGGCTCGGGGCTCCGGTCGGGGCCGGCTGGATGGAGGTGTCCACCGGGGCCGCCTCGGGCCGCGGGGCCTCCTGCGGGTCGCTGGCCTCACCGGCGCACGCACTCACCGAGAGGACGGCAGCGAGAGCCAGGGACGGGAGCAATCGGGGCTTCATGGTGGGAGCCTAACGTGCGCGGGCACTCGTGGGGATGGGTCCACGGGCCCATCCGGGACCCGGTTGGACCACCACCCAAAAGGCCTCCGGACCGGGCTTGGGGAAGCACCGGGCCAGAGGCCTTGGGCGGTCGGTCAGGGTTCCCGATCCTCCAAAAGGAAGCCCCGCACCTC
>LSQX01311581.1_pt1 | contig 61455 bp, 55 predicted proteins | sample 654561 | NCBI WGS metagenome assembly LSQX01 (sample SAMN04489861, study PRJNA283612) | anaerobic digester metagenome | isolation source: 4 biogas reactors fed with cattle manure at either 37C or 55C with and... | place: Denmark: Kongens Lyngby | collected 2014
AGATGTGTCTAAGAGACGTTCTTTCAGCATCTGATAGCAATCTATTTGGGTATCCTTCCTTATTCCGGTATAGCTGCAGCCGAACAAATCACCAAGCCCAAAGTCCTCCCTCTTATTACCCTTCTCATCATACAGGGAGGTCTCATAGGAGGCTATAAGGCCGCCGCCCATGGAAACATATTTTCTGATTATCTCTATATGCTCATCTGATAGATATGCACCGTTTGGTACTATTAGCAGCTTATACTTGCTTACTTCATCCAGACTAAAGTTTATATCGGGACAGAAACCGTACTGTACATGGTTATCTATAAGAACATTTTCAATTCCCTTTATGAATACTCCATATTCGTCCTTGTCTTCATCATCGTCGGCAAGATAATCACGACTTGCTTTGGAGAAATATATTCCAACTTCTTCCCTTGGAATCTGGGTTTCCAATATTTCCTCATTATCCGACAGGTAATGGTAGACATCCCTTTCCAGGTATGAGTTCCTGTTGTCAAAGGTTGCACCGGGATGTTGCCCGTTGAACATGCAATTCCAAAGTCCACCGCCTACGCTTACGGTCTCCCACAGCCATAGCCTGGACTCCAGATGTGGCTCTTTAACATACCTCCACTTTCCTCCGTTGTTGCCGTATAGTACCACCGCCTGTTTATCCCTATTTACGGATTTCATAAAGCGTATGGCTGAGGCAGGAGTTGTCAGTTGGTGGTAATGCCCTTTGGTTGCACTATGGGTGGATAAAAAGTTCGGGCTTACCAGAAAATCAAAGTGTTCCCTGGCATTGTACAGGTCGATCCCCGTGGACTTTGCCCTATGGGCATGGAACATTCCAAATATTTCAGCACAATAGGCCTTTTCATCTCCATATTCCTTTACGGTATTTCTCAACAGCTCTATGTGTTCATCTGCGCATTTTGCCTTCCAAAGCCTATACTCATCGAATTCTCTGGAATAGTAGTCTACACCCTGGGGTATCTCCTTGTTTTTATCCCTTTTATAACGATCTCTGCAAGCCTTACAATAGCATGGGCCTACGCCAAACCCTATTGCATTCTCCCAGATCCCGTCTATATCATATCTGTCCATCAAATCCCTTATATAGTCAACGGCATATTCATTTACATAAAAGCTGTTATAACAGGGTACATACAGGTCAAACTCCTTTGCGTAAACAGGGGTGCCATCGGCGTTTAGAGCAAACCAGTGTGGATACCTATCGTACCTTTCCCTTTGTACTCCTCTGAAATCAACCCTGACAATAACCTTAATCCCATTTTTGTGGGCCTCTTCAACCAAATCGGCAAGAATATCCTGCTCCCCTAAAAATGGGGTTGGGTTTGCCAGCTCCAGGTTGCTTATAAAAAAATCCGTATCCCCTCCCCCATGGGTAATAATACAATTGGCCTTGATCTCCTTGAGATATTCCACCACTGCTTTAGCATCATAATTAACTGCATCCGGCTCCCTGAGGACAGTTTGAACCATTCGCAATTGCTTTTGATACCACTTTTCCTTTCCCATACTAGCCCCTCCATTTTATGTCCTGTCTATATTCTGCAACAAAAAACCATACATCTGTTTCAGATGCAGTGAATCAACTCAGATAGCCTCCTGCAAATCCTTCATACTCGTCCAAAAACCATTCAGCTACTTTTGTCATAAATATGGATATATCATCCCCCTTAAAGGCAAAGGTGATTTTTAAGGTACCCAGGTAAATATCGGTTATATATACCAACATGTTCAGCTTATGATCTTCCACCCATGCGGCTGAGGCAAGGCATTTATACCGTCGACCTGATGCAGTCCCGATCCTTTCATCGAAATAATTCCGCTGGGGAAAGTCCCCTGGAACCTTTTTGCCTAGACCAAAGTTAAGGGTATGATGCCCTGATGCATTTTCATATTCCCATATGCCCTCATCGCCATTAAAGGTCAAACGCATCCTGGTGATCCCCATGGGGTTTTCGTTTAGTGTATACCATCTGTTGCTAATCCTTTCTGCATAAGGTGATGCAAGATTTCCCCGCTGTGGCAAAATCTTGAGATCTAGAATTTTTCCCTTCAAAGCTGTATGGGATTTGGCGTCCTCTGGTAGAGGGCTATCCTTAACCTTATAGAATATTTCATCATAGAAGGGTTCTATAACACCCGTTCCTGTTGGTCCAGCACCTTGGGTATCGGATATGCAGGCAAATATTAGGTCCTTGTCCGGGAAGCATAGTGCATATTGTGACCCCATTCCTATAAAGGCAAATCCGCCTTCCCTTTGCATCCATATCTGATATCCATAGCCCTGCCTGCCTATGATGGAATTGTCTATTTGCTTGGAAGTCGCCTCCCTGATGTACTCTTCCGATATTAACTGGCGGTCCTCCCAGCGGCCTTTATTCAAACATACATATGCCAATTTGGCCATATCCCTTAGGGTGCATATTACTCCTGAACCACCCCAGGACGTGCCCTCAGGTGTTTTAATACACCAGGCATCCCTGGAAAATCCAATAGGGTTAAGGAGTTTATCCCGCATATATTCAAGGAATGGAACTTTGTTTATCCGCTCCACAATGGTATTTAGAATGACTGTGGCCGCTGTATCGTAGGCAAATACCGTTCCCGGCGGATGTGAGGGTGTCTTATAAAAAAACGTTGCCGCCCAGTCCTTATCGTATCGTGTATAGGAGTTTTCGCTATGGGGTGTTGCCATCATCAAAAGATCCCTTACGGTGGACTCAGCCAGGTAGGGATGCAGATTATTCGGTAACTTATCCTCGAAGAAATTTACTACTCTATCCTCAAGGTTTAGTTTTCCTTCGTCAATCATTAAACCTATGGCCAGGGATACCATACTCTTGCTTACAGAATACATCCTGTGCATGCTATCCTTTGAATAGGGTGCCCAATAGCCTTCAGCTGCTATTTGCCCTTTTCTTATCAACAAAAACCCGTGCATGCATGTTTGCTCCCTGTCGATCCTCTCCAGAAAACTAAGGATAGCCGAAGATGGAATCCCGAGGCTCTCAGGTGATGAAGCAGGTTGGAATAATTTAACCTTATCCAAAATAACCACCTTCCATTTATCTTTGTCTATGCTCTACTCATAGTCCTTTATATCTATCAGGGAAGCAGAATCCTCATCCAGGAACAGTGTCCAGTTGCTATGGGTTTTAAGTAAGGTTGCAGGAACCTGATTGGTTACGTCATTCTCCAGGGTAGCTTTGACAGCTTCCGCCTTAACCTTGAATGGAACACAGGATACAATGGCCTTGCTTCTTAGAATCTCATAACAGGTCATGGTAATGGCCTGTTTTGGCACATCATCGACAGTGGGGAACCATCCTTCTCCCACCTGTTGCTTTTTGCAGCGCTCGTCCAGATCCACTACAAAAAAGGCTTCTTTGGTATCAAAATCCGCCGGCGGGTCGTTGAAGGCAATGTGTCCGTTCTCCCCAATGCCTATTAAGGCCAGATCCACAGGCTTGCGCCTAATCTCTTCGGTCAGTTCCCTTATGGTCTTTTCAATGTCCCCTTCTCCGCTTATAAAGTGGGCTGCCTTAAGCCCCACCAAGGAGGTGAATCTTTCCTTAAGATACCTTCTGAAGCTTGCCGGGTGGGATTCAGGTAGGTCTATGTATTCGTCCAAATGAAACATTTCTACCCTGGACCAATCAATATCCATCCCTACCAGATGCTTCAATGTGTCCATTTGAGATGCTCCGGTAGATAAGATTAATCTGGCTTCTCCATTTTTAGCAAGGGCATCCTTTAGAATCTCCGCACTGTACTTGGCGGCTTCTCTGCCCAGTTCATTGGAATCCTTAAAAACTCTTATCATAACCAAAGTCCCCTTTCTATTTTTTTATTAGTTCATTTACATCGACAGTCCTTCCCTCTGCTATGGATATATTAGAGGCGATCCCTATGATAGCGGACATGGCACCTGCCCACGAATCCGCCCTATGGCCCAAGGGATCCCGGACATCGCCTACAAAAATCATCCTTCTTATTCTTTCGTCTCCGCCACCGTGGTCCCCGGTAGCTTTCTGTATATCGTATGTAATCACTTCGCCCTTTCGGTTATAGTGCTTTACCTGCTGGCTGGGTTCTTTAGTCCTTGGTCCGCTATGTATTTCCTCAAGCTCAAGCCTGCCCTCTGTCCCGTTGATAGCAGCTCTCCAACCCTCATAAGGGCTATGAGCTGTAAGGGAATAGCTCAACATCCCCCCCTTGGTATACTCAACGTTTACCGACATGGTATCGTAAATGTCTATATCGTCTGCGAAAACGCATCTATCCCTAAAATAGCCGTCCTCCCCCTCAGCCTCCAGATAAAATCTTTTGGTAAATTCATTGTCGGTTATATCCCAATAGAATTCACAGTCACCCTTATACTGACATGTCAGGCACCGCTCGCCCCATTTTATTCGAGTCGGCCCATAAAACCTTCTGTTTCCAAAAGCGCTGACCTTTTCAGGCTCATCCTCCATCCACCAGTTAATCAGGTCAAAATGGTGGGTTGCTTTATGGACCAGGAGACCTCCGCTATTTTTCATATACCTGTGCCATCTCCTGAAATAGTCGGCCCCGTGAACGGTATCCAATATCCATTCGAAATCTATATTCAGAATCTCCCCTATTATTCCATCCCTTAGCATTTCCTTAACCCTGGTAACATAGGGGGTAAAGCGGTAGTTGAATGTAACGATGACCTCCTTGCCCGTCCTCTTCTCCGCCTCCAATATCGCCCTGCATTTTTCTGCATCAATGGTCATGGGCTTTTCGGTGATGGCATCACACCCCGCTTCCAATGCTCTTATAATGTATTCGTGGTGAAAACCATCAACAGTAGTCACTATTACGGCATCTGCCCTGGTCTCCTCCAGCATAAGATTAAAATCGTCATAAACCGGAATACCGCCACACTCCTCGCTGACTATATTGGCTCTGATCGTATTTACGTCAAATACCCCTACAACATCGGCATATTCCCCCAGTTCTGTAACCAATGGCTTGGCATACATATATAGAGCCCTGCCGCTGGCTCCTGCCAGAGCATATCTTTTCACCTGTCCCCGCCTCCCCCATTAAGGATTTATTTTCCGTCCTTTCCATACTCTTCCCTTTTACATTGTATCATAAGTGCAAGCCTTAATGCGCTTACTTCACACCGATTCAATAAATGCATGGGATAAAACCCTATGGGTTTTATCCCATGCATTTATTATACCATATAGATTTGTAATAATTAACCATAGGCTATAAATATGTCCCCTTTTTATTGACAAAGCTAGCCTTTTTATATAGTATAATCTTAGATATATTAGGTTTTTTCATGGGTTATACAGAACAACACATTTGTATATTTTGAAATGTCTTTTATCGGTGTAGCCAGGAGTTGTACAGGACAATCTGTCGTCCTTAACCAAAAATCACGAATATAGCCTGCACTGATCCCAGCTTTTTATTGGAATCGTCTGTACCATGACCGGTAAAGGTCCCAATGATTATTGGTCATACAGAATATTTATCCTCAACAGCTACAGAATACCAGAGTATAAGTCTTTAAAACAGTAAATATTATTCTACATAAAGGAGGATTCTGTCATGTATAAATCTTTAAATCCAGGGCATTTAAACATTAAAACCAATGGCTTTGAAGAGACCTTGGCCCTTGCCAAAAAGCATGGTTTTGGTGCTGTAAGCTACAATCCCAGTACCTTGGAGGCGGAGGGAATAGATACCTACAAAGCCCTTGATCTGATGGGCCAGTACGGTGTAATCATATCCGATTTTGGTCTGCCTGTACAGATAACAAGTAGGGACGCCTTCAATGACACCTTTCCCACCCTGGAAAAAGTCGCCCGGGCAGCTGCTAAATTGGGCATTCATCGCTGCTGCACCTGGATGATGAGCTCATCGAAGGATTATGAATACGCAGAAAATTTCGATTTTCATGTCTGGATGTTTAGGCTTATTGCCAAGGTACTGAAGGATTATGACATTCTTTTTGGAGTGGAGTTCCTCGGTCCCAAACATATCATAACAGCCAATAAATATCCATTCATCCATACCATAGACGGAATGCTGGAGCTATGTGATGCCGTTGGTACCGGCAACATGGGGCTGCTTTTGGATTCCCACCACTGTTATAGTTCCGGTTTACCCGGCGGAGAGTTTGCCAAATATATCCGCAATGAAAAGGATATCGTTATAGTCCATATAAACGATTCTCCAGTGGGTGTACCTATTGACGAAGTTAAGGATTCCCCACGCTTCTATCCCGGAGAACCGGGTGGCGGCGGCAACGATCTGATTGGCTTTATGAATGCGCTGAAAAGCTTAGAGTATACGGGGCCTGTGGTGGTCGAACCCTTCAGCAAGACCCTTAATGGTATGTCTGATAACGACGCTATCGCAAAGATAGTCTCCGACAGCATAGATTCCGTATGGCCTAAATAATATAAGGAGAGGAATGATAGTCTTATGAGTATTAAACCACTAAAGGTTGGTTTGATAGGTAGCGGTGCAATTAGCTATACCTATCTTAACACCTTAACAAGCGGCTTTGCAGCTGTGGAAGTTGTTGGTTGCTCCGACCTGATACCTGAAAGGAGCAAGGCACGTGCCGAACTGTTCGGTATCCGCCAGATGACCACAGAGGAAATCCTGGCCGATCCGGAGATCGAGCTTGTGGTCAATACGACACAGCTATGGAACCACCACCATGTAACCAAAGCAGCTCTTGAGGCTGGAAAACATGTCTACTCTGAAAAAGCCATGGACCATACCTGGGAAGGTGCAAAGGAAAACTACGAACTTGCCAAGAAGAAAGGCCTACTGCTTGGCGCCGCTCCCGATTGCTACATGGGTTCTGCCTGGCAGACAGCCAGAAAGCTGGTTGATGATGGGTATATCGGTCAACCGCTTATAGCCTATTCCATGTGCATGAGGGGTTATAGTTCCCACGAACGGGGTCCTCTGCCTGAAGGTTTTGTCTTAGATCCGATGATGGGCGCCCGCGGTACCACAATCACCTATGATATGGGTGGATATTATATCAATGTCCTCATCAACCTCTTTGGTGCCGTAAAACGGGTTAGCGGTTATTCCCAGGTATTCACCGGGGATAGAGAGTACTACAATACCAAGAACCCCAACTACGGGAAAAAGATCCCGGCAGAAGGTGGCGAAAACGTCATGCTGGGTGCCCTGGAGTTCGAAAACGGAGTTTATGCCTCTCTGGTACTCTGCTCCGAGGCCTTTAGTCCTGAGGTACCCAGGGTTGATATCTACGGTACAGAAGGTCATCTTTCCTTACCCGATCCCAACTACTTTGGCGGCTGGGGCAACGATGTAATTATACTCCAAAGAAAGGGTAACGGAACCGAAAGCTTCAAGGTCCCCTTTACTCACGGATTCAGCGATACCGATCCCAGCATTATGCCAAAGAGCGGCAAGGGAGAGCCCTGCCACAACAGCTGGCGCGGAATTGCCGTGGTAGACATGGCATATGCCATCCGCAGAGGACGTAAGCCCCGCAGCAGCGCTGAGCTTGCACTCCACACTGTTGAAATCATTGATGCTATTGATAGAAGCAATGAGGACAATCGAGTGCATACCATGATCTCACGTCCGGAAAGACCTGCACCCTTAAAGCCCGGATACTACGGAAGTGTCAACGTCATGGAAGCATCTTTGGATACCTGATGAAAGAATTGGTTTCATAACGGACAGTATATGAGTCCCAACTGTATATAACAAGAATTAAATATAGCATTTGACGGTGGTCATCCGGTTCGAACTATAGATAAGCGGCCACCGTCATTTGTATATAATTAATATTTTTACACTGCTACATTAAACTCCAAGGTCCAATTCAGTGAAATTGTCCACTTTTTATATCTCAATACCCCTTGTTGGCCGGTAATATAATAAACCGGCCCAGGACATTATATAAGATAATAGTGATTATTCGCATGAAAACATGTTTAATTATATACATATGATATTAGGATTAAGATAAGAGATTGGGTTATCATTTAGTAGTTTATAGGTTAATTTAATTTACTTTCTACCAAAGAGTCAAGATATTAATACAATTAAAGAAGGGTATACGGGGCATCTTTATGAAAGGTTTTGGTGGTTTTTTGACTCGTAAACTTCACTTAATAATGGATAGTGCAAAAGAAATCAGGATCCAAAGTCTTCCTATGAATACGAGGCTCTTTTTGTTTAGAATAGTTTTGGTTTTTACCATAATTATGGGAGCTGTCTTTATTCTCCTGGTCTCCGGGGTCTTCACCGCAGGCCTTTCACATGATGAGAGGCTGGTTAGAAATGACCTTGCCTGTTTGACCAGGGACATAAATATAAGCCTGCAATCAATATCCAAGAATACGGTCGCTTTTTCAAAGTCGGTGTCGGAAAGCATAGAAACCCAATTGCTCAGTCAGGGCAAAGATGTTTCCGACCTAAAAAATGATTCGGAACTGATAGATAGTGTTCTTACCAAGACCTTTGGAAAAGCCCTGCTAGGATTGCTAAGTTCCAAAAGCAGTGGAGTTGTCATTATTTTGGATGGTACTATGTCTCCAATAAGGCTGGCTGCAGAAATTTTTAAGGCAGGGCTGTATCTTAAGGATATGGAACCAACGGAAAAGGACCCCTTCATCCCCAATATCCAAATGCTTAAGGGCTATCCGGACATTGCACTGGATAACCCCCTGCCCTTGCATGCAAAGTGGAGCCCGGAATTTGATATCCGTGAAACTCCTTATTACAAGATACCAATACAGGCGACATCCCAGAAAAATCTACCCATATCGGACTCCTACTATTGGACCCCACCCTTTACTATGGATGAGACAAACGAGCAGGTCATTCTGTGTGTGGCCCCTCTGATAGATTCTAAGGGTAATGTCTTTGGAATATCCGGTTTTGAAGTAGACTCCACCTTCTTCAGCCAATCATACCCACCCAGAAATACCAAATACAGCCGAACCTTAGGCATGCTTTTCACGCAAACGGGCGGGGTAAACACCGTGCAGAATCCCATGCTTTCCGGAAAGCACTCCCCTGATAGCGACTCAATAAGGGATGGGACTCTAGGTATTACCAATAATAAAAAATCCTTTTCTACCTACCAGGAAAATAAGGGAGAAGAATTTCTAGGCTTCCACAACTATATCTCCCTCTACCCTCAGGGATCCCCATTTTTAAATGATAGATGGGCGGTAGCCGTAATCATCCCCAAAGGAGATATAGTAAACTCCGTATCCCGCCTAAATCTTGTCCTCTCCTCCTTGATAATCATCCTGTTGGTAATAGGAATTGTGCTTTCCCTTCTTTTAAGCAGGGGCTATACCAAACCCATCTTCCAAGGGATTGATAAAATAAGGCCCACAGGGAGCGGTGGTGACGCCAAGACCAATATTCGTGAAACAGGCGGCTCTGTGGAGTTTCCGGCCAGTCAAAACAGGACACCGGTCAGGAAGAAAGGCCAGGCCCAGCAACAAGCACTTCCGCCTATGCTGAGCCAATTTATGGATAACATAAATACCCTTTCCCCTGCTGAACGGGACGTCTTTGATCTCTATGCCCAGAACTATACCGCAAAGGAGATAGCTGATACCCTGTCCATCAGTATAAATACCGTCAAAACCCATACCGGTCGTATCTATTCCAAAATCGATGTATCATCCCGTAAAGAATTAATCCTGTACATCAACATGCTGAGGGATTTCGGTCAACAACTGGTGTGACCACTATAATGTAAATGAACTTTGCCAAATTCCTGTATTTAAATTAAAACTCTACCTGTCTGCCGGTTTTCAGGGACTCCAGCACCCCATTGACAAAATACACCGGTTGGACCAGGGCTTCATAGCTCTGGGGCATAATGCCCGTCCGCAACATATCGATGAAATATTTGACTTCATACCTATAGATCATCGATATATCCACTTCCCGGTAATAGTTTGACACCTTTCCGAATAGCAAACAACCGGACATGGCACTGCCTTTGGTGTAGTGCAGGGTCACATCACAATCATCGTAATGAGCAACTGCTATTACAGACCCGTTGTTTTCGCTGGCCCTTACTCCCCTGACCCTATCTCCGAACATAGTCAAAGCCATCTCCGTTAAATGGGGAGCATAGAAGTGAAATCCATCGTATTCACTTTCCAGATCTGCAGCAAAGTTCACGGAAGCGCCTAGTAGAGCATTTTTCTTTCTTAACTCTTCTACCCGGTTTTTTAATATGAGCACATCCCACGCGTACTTACAGCCTGATCCACCGGCCAATAATGCTCCGGTTTCCCGGGCCCGCCCTACCAACTTCTCAGCTTGAACAACATCTGTGGTAAATGGCTTATCGATAAATACGGGCAGGCCCTTATCGATAAAAGGTATGGCATAGTCGTAGTGGACGGAACCCCTCCTAGAGGTGATCATCATAGCATCCACCCGCCCTATAAAATCGTCCGGCGATTCCGCGATAAATTCTGCCCTGCCCTCTTCGTATACAGCCTGAGCTGATTCCAGATCAGGTCCATAGACCCCAACTACCCTGGCATCCTCCCAAGGGCGGTGTCCGGTAGCTTCATCCGGCAGGTTTATGAGGCGTGCAAATGCCATAGCATGGCTGTTTTCGGTTCCAATAATCCCAATTCTAAACATGACGATAACCTCCTTTAAATTTAATATGAGTTAGACTACTAAAAATCCCGCTCTACTAACCCCATATTGTTTTATCCTATCAAGGAGACTAATTCCTTTAGTCCCTCTAAAGGTTCTTCCAAGGGGAAGTATTCAAGTCCGACAAAGCCCTTGTAGCCCGTTTCCCTTATAGCCTTAAATACTTCGGGATAATTGATTTCCCCGGTCGTCAGTTCATGTCTTCCCGGATTGCCAGCTGCATGAAAGTACCCAATCCTGTCTATATTCTTTGTAATCCTGGAGATGAGATGTCCTTCCATAATCTGTTGGTGATAGATATCGTAAAGTACCTTTACATTATCACTCCCTATCATACTTTGGATTTCAAAGGCTTCCTCCGAGGACCATAGAAAATATCCCTTATGATCGACCAGGGTATTCAGAGGCTCAAAGACCAGGGTTACCCCAGCCTTCTCAAGCATAGGAACACATGACCTTAGGCCTTCCACTATATTCAGCCTTTGGGTTTCCCTGGGGATACCGGGAATTTCGTCCCCAACTTGGGAAATAATAGCCTTACATTCAAGAATCTTTGCCACTTCCAGGCTGTCCCTTAGAGCATCCCTGTATTCCTGCCTCTTGTCTGGATCCACCAGACTTATAAATTTTGTACAGATAGCTGTTGTTTCCAATCCCAAACTGATTCTTGCCCTGTCTATTTCATCTATATCCCTATCCCACCATGTCCAGAATTCGAAAGCATCCAGCCCAGCCTTCTTAACAGCCTCCATAGCCTCAAAAAAATCCCAACCATTAAAGACAGCTCCAACATTTACAGAAATACGCATTATTATTCCCCCTATGTGTTTTTTTCGCAAAGCTAAACTCATCCAGACTCTATACAAAAAGACTGCTTCTACTATTTCCACAATGGTATCCTTGTATATAGTACGTTCCTTCTGTATAGGTTGGGTTACATATATAATTCAAGGTTATCTATCCTAGACCTTCATTTTATAGCATATTGCTCAAAACATATAGTATTATCTTGTTCTTTCCCCGGTCTTTATCTCCTGAATGCGCTTATCCATTTTTTCCACGATATCCATATGCAACTGAGCGACATTTTCCCGCTGACCTATATCATATTCCATATTATAGAGCTGGGGATCAAGGGATGTACCCAGTTCCGTATCCGTATGGTAGTTTATCGCGATGCCTTCCCCAGGCTGCAGGTATGTCCACTTGCCCTGCCTTAAAAAATGGCTTTTGGCTAAATCCTCCGCAAAGATTTCTTCCCTGACTATATGGGATTTGCCCAGTAATACGTCTATCATATGCAGGCTGTCCGGGGCCCAGTCACCCAGGTCTACTCCCAGCATTGATGCAAAGGAAGCCACAAAATCCACTTGGCTGACCAGAGCAGAAGAGGTTTGTGGTTTGATATGGGAAGCCCAGGAGACGATTAAGGGCACCCTGGCCCCACCTTCAAATTTGCTGTACTTACCCCCACGAAGTGGTCCGGCAGGCTTATGCCTGCTGGCCCTGTTAAGCCTTGGGGAATCATCCAGATAGCCGTCATCCAAGACAGGCCCGTTATCGCTGGAAAATATGATAATGGTGTCCTCCAACAGGCCTTCGGCTTCCAGATGACTGACCAGTTCCCCTACACACCAGTCCAGCTCTGCGATCACATCTCCCCGGGGGCCAAGCCCACTTGCACCTACAAACCTGGGATTGGGGACCCGTGGCACATGGGGCTGATGCAGGGCATAGTAGATAAAAAACGGATTTTTATTGTTTGCACTGATAAAACCTTTCACCCTATGCAAAAAATCTTCCGTCAGGTCCTCATCCCTCCAGAGGGCATCCCTACCGCCACGCATATAGCCAATCCTACCAACACCATTTACTACGCTCTGGTCATGGCCGTGGCTGTGTTTCATCCTCAAAAGCTCCGGATTTTTGGTCGCTGTCACAATATCCTCGTAGGGACACTCGTCCGTATAGGAAACCTCTATGGGATCGTCAGGATCAAGCCCTTTCACCCTTCTGTTCTCTATGTATACGCAGGGGACCCGGTCATTGGTAGCCGGGAAGATAAAGGAATAGTCAAAGCCAACATCATTAGGAGTGTGGGTAATCTCTTCATTCCAATCCAGGTTCCCCTCCCCCAAACCCAGATGCCATTTTCCTATGACCGCTGTGTTATATCCCGCACTTTTAAAGACCTTTGGCAGGGTTAGCTTCTCCTTGCTTATGATACAGGAGGCATCCCCTGGCAGGATGTGGGTCTTAGGGTTTCTAAAGGGATATTCCCCCGTCAGCAGGCTGTACCTTGCCGGTGTACATACAGCCGATGTGGAATACCCATCAGTAAATTTTATACCGTTCTCCAAAAGCCTGTCCACATTGGGGGTTTCTACTCCCACACCGCCATAGCAGGATAGATCCCCGTAGCCCAAATCATCGGCATAGACCAGGATCACATTGGGAGTTTTATTTGCTGACATAAAATCACTCCTTCTTATATGCATGTATATATAATTCTACTATTATCTACCATATACCTTCATCTATACTTTATATCCTTTAGTCCAAGTTAGGATTTCCATCGAACTTTTGACCCGGGTCTATGAGCGGATTCATTCAAGTGATGTAGTATTTCGAAATGATAGGAATAGTGTAATCAGTGTCAACCAGAATAACTGTAGGGTTCTTTGCAGCTGGGAAACGTATTTGTTAACATCTGCCTGAAGACTGGAGTATATCGTATTGTTCAATATCAGATAAAAGGGACAAATCCTTTTCAAGACATGTAAATTAATGAGTTTATTGGTCAGGTAAATTGGCAATGGCTATGGCTATTGATAAGCCAATGACTGAAGTAGCCATCAATAGCCATTGTCTTCGTATGCAATAAGATAATGTACCCTCACAAGGGGTTGATTTGTTGTACTGCAACTGATGAGAATGAGAAACGGCTATAGAAAATCTAATTTTTCAGGTAATCAACATACTCTTCCAAGCAGAGATCGTATGATTTCATTATTCTGGCATGGACAGGGCCTACATATCTAAAATGCCAGGGCTCATACTTAATCTTTGTTATAGATTGCTTGTCCCTGGGATATCTTAAGATAAACCCATATTTGTGGGCGTTTTTTTCCAGCCATTTAAAGGCTGGGGTGTTTTCAAAGTCCAACGTCAGAATATTGAAATCCACTGCAAGGCCAATCTCGTGTTCGCTGGTTCCCGGAACAGCGATATAATTCCTGGTCAGTCTTTCGGCCTCTGTCCTGGATTTACCCCTATTTAAATGACTCCTTATCTTTGTCCTGTATAGGCTTTCCTGGAGTGTATAGCTCCTATATCCTGTACGCACTTTAAGCTGGTAATTGGTTTCCTGTCTGCAATCTTTAATAAGATCCTTGAGATCATTGGCAGCTCTCTCATCAAACAAGAAATAGCCTTCTATATTGGTAAGTCTCAGGCTGTACCCCTTCGGGACCGGATTGTCCGCATTCACCAACATTATTCGCCAATCGTCCAGGGGACTCGGGGGCTTGTCCAGGTCTTCCGGATTTATAACCATTGTCATGCCTTTCCTATCTCCCCTGCGTTGGTTATTGTCCTTATATCCCCTATCATTGGTTTTAATCTTATATCCATCCATTGTACCATTAATCCTGTCAAGACTGCCTGTCCTTGTGGCATCTAGAGCAACGTTATTGCCTGCTTCAGCCAGGTTTGCTACATTTCCTGATATCCTGGGACTGCATGCCATTATGGCAGACCCATTTGATTCCATAACACCAGCCTGGACCGAAATGGTTATTTTATCTTCGGGTTCTTGATTTTTTATCGAATTATTTTGATCTGATTTATGGTATTGACCACCCATGAGCATAAACACCGTACTGAAAATCATTATAAAAATAAAGGCACCGATCCCAAGGCTAAGATACCCTGGTTTCTCTCCTTTAGATTCTGACCCCAAATTTATTCTTCCATCATATTTGGCTGGCACTAAATCCCCTCCCCTTCAGTAGTATCAGCTATCCATATGCCAATTATATACTTCATCAGCCTGGATGGTCAAGAAAATGCACAGAAAAGGTACTATGAGAAAGAATAACCAGGGATTTGATTGTGCTTTCCCAAAAACTCAAATGCTGAATCTCTGTCAAGAGGTCTGCTTATCAGGTATCCTTGAATCAAGTCACATCCGTTTTCCAGCAGGTATTGCTTCTGCTTTTCATGCTCTATTCCCTCTGCAACAACATTATGATTCATTTTATGGGCCATTGATATAATATCACCGGTTATGGATCCCTCTGCCAATGACAGAAGCTCATCTACAAAGGACTTATCGATCTTTAGATAATTGGCATTTATATCTCTGCTCCGTACGAGGGAGGAGTATCCGGTGCCAAAATCATCCAGGGCAATTCTTACTCCACAGTTCTTCAATTCATCAACTATAACATTTATGTTTTCATAGTTGGAGGCAAAAACCGATTCTGTTATCTCCAGAATTACGTTTTTAGGATTTACCCCCACCCGGCTCATACAACCGCACATAAACTCAGCAAAATTCTCCCTGAACAGCTGGATTGCAGAGATATTAACAGACACGATAATATCTCTGTACCCTCTTTGCATCATCTCCTTTTGAAAGTTAAGCGCTTGGATGATAATCCTTTCGCCCACAGGTATGATAAGCTTGGTTTTTTCTGCAACCGGTATAAACTCCAATGGGGACACAAGCCCCAGATTGTCGACCTTTAACCTGGCCAGGGCCTCAAAGCCGTATACCTTGTTTGTTCTTAGATCCAATATAGGCTGGTATTGTACAAATAGCCCATTGCCTTCCTTATCGGCTGCGGCCTTGGTAAGTTCATCCTTAATCGTCTCTTCCCGAGTCACCTGGGTCTCCATCCCCCTATCAAAAAATCGGATCCCTATCATCTTATCCAGATTATTTATAGCTGCCTCAGATGCGATAAGAAGATTCTTTAAAAGATCTTCTATATGGGCCTTACTATCCTTACTATCAGCTTCTATCTGGAAAACCCCAATACCACCGCCGATTCTTTCAGCGGTCAATATTGATCCCAAGGTATCAGCTATGTCGCCACAGAACTTCTTCAGCTCCTCCCTGCCCTCATAATCCTTTATATAAAAGAGAAATTGGTTTTCCTGTACCCTGAATAGTATACGATTTTCGCTGCAATGGAATCTTAGGGCATGGGCAAGATTCTTAATCAGCTCCTGACTGTAGTGAAAGCCGTAAGTCAAGGTTAAAGACTGCACAGTACTTAAGTTTATATTTACAAGTGCGATTTTTTCCCCACTTCAATACGTTTCTATCGCGTTTTAGCAGATCTACCAGATACCTGCGGTTATAAAGTCCCGTCCAAGTATCGTGTTCATAATTGAATCTTAGATCGTACTCCATCTCTTTTAGGTCCGATATATCTAAGATGACCCCTTCAAGAGCCTCCACCTCTCCCTGTTGATTATAAACACCCTGACCTCTTTCCAGAACCCATTTCCTTTCACCACCGGCAGTGATTATCTCGTATTCGTACTTAAATAATGACCTATCAGCGAGAACCCGCTCCCATTCTTTCCATAGATGATCACGGTATTCATATGCGATTATACCATTATAGGATATATCCCTGTTATGTAACAGGCTTTCGGATGGGTATCCGGTTAATTCAAAACAGCCCGCGGAAACGAATTGCATAGTCCAATGGGAATCATAGTTACACCTGTAGGCCATACCCGGAAGGTGGGATAAAAGTACGGTCTTACTGCGTTCACTTTCTGCCAAGGCCCTTTGAATAAGCTCTATTTGATCTTGATCTTTGGGTACTGCATATTTATTTTTATCCAGGGACTTAATAAGGGCTCCGACTTTGATCTTTAACAGCTCGCTATCAATGGGCTTTACGATCCAGTCTGTATTATCATTCTCTGCTATCCCGATGCCTTGTTTAAACCCCTCGGGATCTGTCAAGACAATGGTCTTCTTTTTTCCAAGGTATCCCTTTGAATTTAATCCATCAAGGATCAAAAGAGTCTCCCCGTCATGTATATTCAAATCAAGGATAATCAAATCTATATCCGGATTAACATCCAAATAATGAAAAGCCTCATGACTGCTGGAGGCCAGTAAAACCTGATGTTCATTCAGAGTACTAAGTATTAAATGACGATGGGTTTCCGAAGTGCTAACCGCCAAAATACTAAAAGTCATAAATTCACCCTCTTGCTTATATTGGACCGATTTTCATTTCTAAACCCCATTATTCATCAGTCTCATGGTATGCTTGAAAAATGGTCATACCTATAATCAGTCATATTTATACCTCATATCCTCATCCCCAAACAGGGATTTTGGCCATGGACCGGGTACAAACCTCCGCAAGTCAAAGCCGATCTGCCATAATTGCATCAAGCGTGGCTTTTTGTGTAGTTGCAGAGGATGGGATTAATGTATATAATATATAAGGGATAAAAATAGGGAAATTCGGAAAATATCGGTTAGCTTTTCTGATGTGCTGACAATTAATTTTTTAGTGCCCGAATCGGTAAGCTGTTATTGAATATTACCTAAGGGGTAGCTAAATAATAATTTAATAGGAGGAATAACTATGCTTTTTAGGAAATTAGGTTCTAGTGATTTAAACTGTTCCGTAGTCGCACTGGGGACATGGAGTATGGGTGGCGACTTTTGGGGCAAGTCAGATGACGATGCCAGCATAGAAACCATTCGCACGGGCCTGGATGCCGGTATTAATACCATCGATACGGCGCCGGTTTATGGTAATGGTCACTCTGAAGAAATTGTAGGAAAAGCCATAAAAGGCAGAAAGCGCGAGGATATAATCATCGCGACTAAGTGCGGTATTGACATAGTAGGGAAAACCGGTAGAAATTCCTCTCCAGAGTTATTATATAAAGAGATTGATGCATCCCTCAAACGGTTGGGAACGGATTATGTGGATCTATACCAGGTACACTGGCCAGATCCCAATACCCCCCTGGAAGAGACATTTACCGCTTTAAGTAAAATAGTGGAATCGGGTAAGGTTAGATATGTTGGCGTATCAAACTATTCACCCGAGCAAATGGAAGAGGCATCCAAGTATTGTGATATTGTCAGCCTGCAACCTCCATATTCACTACTCCAGAGGGAGATCGAAGATGAAATCCTCCCCTATTGTATCGAGAAGGGTATAGGAGTGCTTTCCTATGGTTCCATAGGTGCCGGAGCTTTGACAGGCAAGTTCAAGACCCGCCCCATCTTCAATGATGATGACAGACGGGACAAGTTCTATGATTTCTTTAGTGAAGAGAACTGGCCCAAGACAGCTGCCCTGGTTGATGTGCTTAGGGAGATTGCAGATTCCCGCGGTAAACCCGTTGTCCATGTAGCAATTAACTGGGTACTGAAGCAAGAGGGCATTACAGTAGCATTGGTAGGAGCAAGGACACCAGAGCAGGCCATAATGAACGCCGAAGCCGGCGAATGGTCCTTGTCGGATGAAGAAAACAAGATAATAAATGATGCGTACAAGAGAATATTTGGATAGTTACATAGGCAATAACTACTATAAGGTTCATGCTTGATAAAGTGGTAATATGACATAAGAGTAGCCGCCATTTGGGAATATGGATTCTCAAATTGACGGCTACTTTTTATCCATTGATTGTACTGCATCAATACCATGTTATTATAGGAGCCTGTTATAACCGTTAAAGCTTTTCTATCTCCTTTATCAGCTCTTCAACCAAGTCCTCCTGCTTAACCTTTTTGATGATCTCACCCTTTTTAAATATTAATCCTTCTCCACTACCTCCGGCTATACCAATATCAGCTCTCCTCGCCTCTCCGGGACCATTGACGGCGCACCCCATAATGGCAACCTTAATGTTCTTATTTAGGTTCCCTAACCGTTCCTCGACTTCATTAGCTATCCTTACTAAATCGATCTGGGTCCTGCCACATGTAGGACATGAAATGAATTCGATACCGCCCTCTAAGAGTCCCAGGGATTTTAAAATCTCCTTCCCTACTACAACCTCTTCAACGGGATCTCCGGTAAGTGATACCCTCAAAGTATCACCTATACCCATAGCCAGAAGGGCACCAATACCTACACTGGATTTTATTGTCCCCCTCTTTACGGTTCCTGACTCGGTTACGCCTATATGAAGGGGATAATCCGTCCTTTGGGAAAGGAGCCTGTAAGATTCGATAGTTTCCAGAACATCCGAAGACTTTACGGATATAACGACATCCCCAAAGTTTAGCTCGTCCAATATCTCGACGTGTCTTAAGGCACTCTCTACAAGGGCCTCCGGACATACCTGTCCATGCTTTTCAAGGATATCCTTTTGCAATGAGCCGGAGTTAACCCCAATCCTTATTGGTATACCCCTATCCTTAGCCGCTTCTACGACCGCCTTGACCTTATCCCTACTACCTATGTTACCGGGATTTATCCTAAGCTTTTGGGCTCCGTTCCTTATAGCCCTTAAGGCAAGCCTGTAGTCAAAATGGATATCTGCGACCAAGGGAATGTTTATTTCCTTTACTATATCCCCAAGGGCCTCTGCCGCTTCCATGTCCGGGACTGCACACCTGACGATATGGCAACCTGCCTCCTCCAGATCCCTTATTTGGGACACTGTTGCAATTATGTCCCTGGTGTCAGTATTGGTCATTGATTGGATGCTTATAGGCGAATCTCCACCTAAGGCAATATCTCCAACCCTTACCTTCCTGGTTTTTGCCCTATTCATCCTTAATTTCCCTTCCTATCCTTTTCAGTCTCTCGATAACCTCATTTATAACCCAATCAGGGGTAGAGGCACCCGCCGTCACCCCGATCCTTTCAATTCCATTCCTCATTATTTCCCTTAATGCTTCCTCTGACAGTTCAGAGCCGTTCTCGATAAATATGGTGTTACCACAATTTTTACTGCAAATCTCGTAGAGCTTTTTGCTGTTGGAGCTGTTTTTACCCCCGATAACAACCATCAGGTCCACATCTTTCGAAACTTCATGAGCACTTGCTTGCCGTTCCTTGGTGGCACTGCAGATGGTGTTAAAGGAGACCACCTCCTTGCATTTTTCTGAAACCACCTTAAGGGCCTTCTCATAGTTGGACAGCTTCTCCGTGGTCTGAGCTACTATACATACCCTCTGGGGCAGCTTATCCAAATCGCTTCCATCCTTCGTTATAATGGCGCTATTGTAAGACCATCCATTGATTCCAATGACCTCTGGATGGTCTTTATTACCCACGATTACAATCTGGTAACCCTTATCATGATACTTTCGAACTTTCCTTTGTATGCTGGCTACATATGGACATGTAGCATCTATAATCTTTGCATCAGTCGTCTTAATTTTGTCTATTGTTTCCGGGGTTACCCCATGGGACCTAATTACTATAGTATCATCTTCCTTTAGCTTGTATATCTCATCAATGTTTAAAGGATATATCCCCTTTGCTTTCAGGGAATCCACAACATCCTTATTATGGATTAAGGGACCCAGGGTATACGTCTTACCCGATCTTTCCCCATCCTTCTGCTTAAGGGTAATATCAACGGCCCTTGTCACACCAAAACAAAAACCGGCATTATCTGCGATTATTATTTGCATAGATGGGTTTCCCTCTTAACTATCCTGTCCAGAATCTGGGCAGCCTTTAGTATGACATTATTGCACTTCTCTTCTTCTGTTCTATATTCCTTTTTCAAAGGTGTACAGTCGATATAGCCCATTTCCTTTCCGTACTCCTTAAAAAATTCCCTTGTCAGCCTGCCGATTCTGTCGCTTTCATGGGCCTTCTCCTTTACAAAAAGTTTCCCCAGCACCATCAGGGCCCCGGTTAAAGCCCCGCATTTATCCTCAATGCCCATTCCTCCGCCGAAAGCTGAAGCCAGTTTTAGCGCCTCTTTATCAAGTCCTAATTTGTATGCAACATTTGCACCATGTAGCATCTTTTCTGCACAATTCAGGCCTTCCTCTTCGCCAAATCCATTCTTTATAAGTTCACTCAACATATGAGTATCCATCCTTTCTGCTCTTATTCGATCCTTACATATTATAGCCACCGCTTTCTTAGGGATAGCCAAAACTCATCCATCCCCCTAATTACACGGTATCGCCTTTTAATGATTATATCATAAGTGCAAGCCTTAATTGGCTTGCTTCACACCGATTCAATAAATGCATCAGATAATACCTTAAAGGTTTTATCTCCTTAGTCGCATTTATTATATCATATGAAGGAGATGAAATCGCCCCGGCTTCCGAATTAAATTCATAGAACTCAAATCCGGTCCCGGGGCTTGGAAATAAACGGTTTTCAGGGATTAGTTTCATTATCCCATGGGTAACCCATACCTTCTAAATACGGCTTTGGCTTTTTCCATGTCTTGTTTGGTGGGCACGGCCACACCCTTTAAGGGGTAATCGTAACCAAGCTCCTCCCATTTATAGGCTCCCATGTCGTGATAGGGCAAGATATCAACAAGCTCTATATTATTATAGTCCCTTAACATCATGGCCAGCCTGTTAAGATCCTCAGGATCGTCGGTATAGCCGGGTATAATAAGATATCTAATCCATAGGGGTTTGTCTATCTCCCTTAAATAGTCCAGAAATGAGATTATCTTCCGGGTACCTACACCGGTTATCTCCCGATGTCTTTCCTCCACTACATGCTTTATGCTTAGAAGTACCAGGTCCGTAACCTCTAAAAGTTTCTTTGCCCTGTCTATATCAATAAACCCGGAGGTATCCACAGCAGTGTTAAGGCCCATCTCCCGTACCCTAAAAAACAGCTCTCTAACAAATTCCGGTTGCATTAAGGGTTCACCGCCAGTCGCGGTGACCCCCCCGCCCGATCCTTTGATAAAAACCAAATATTTGTTTATGTCCTCCACCAATTCATCCACTGTAATTTCCCTGCCACCTCTGGGATCCCACGAATCCCGATTGTGGCAATAGATACACCTTAAGGGACAGCCCTGCATAAATATTACATATCTGATGCCAGGGCCATCCACGGTTCCCATGGTTTCAACGGAATGTATTCTTCCCTTTATGTCCATGTCCTCAGATCCCTTCAAAGAAGGTGCGCTTAATAACATCCTCCTGTTGCTCTCTTGTCAGTTTTACAAAGTTAACGGCATATCCGGAAACCCTTATAGTAAGCTGAGGGTATTTTTCGGGATGTTCCATGGCATCCAGCAAGGTTTCCCGTTCAAATACGTTGACGTTCATATGGTGGCCCTTTTTATGAAAATATCCGTCCATCATAGCAACCAGATTATTTACCCTGGCTTCCTTATCCCTGCCCAAGGCCTTGGGCACTATGGAGAAGGTATAGGAAATACCGTCCTCGGCATACCTGTAGGGCAGCTTAGCCACTGAACTGAGAGAGGCAATAGCTCCTTTTTTATCCCTGCCGTGCATGGGATTGGCCCCAGGCGCAAATGGATCTCCGGCCTTCCTCCCGTCGGGGGTATTCCCGGTCTTTTTACCATAGACCACATTGGAGGTAATGGTTAGTATGGACAGGGTGGGTTTGCTGTTCCTATAGGTCTTCTGCTTTCTCAGCTTTCTCATAAAGCTTTCCACCAGGAATGTAGCAAGATCATCCACTCTTTCATCATTGTTACCGAACATGGGGAAATCCCCTTCTATTTCAAAGTCCACGGCCAGCCCGGCTTCGTTGCGGATGGGCTTTACCCTGGCATATTTTATGGCACTGAGGGAATCCACCACTACCGATAGCCCGGCAATACCGCATGCCATGGTCCTGAGAATATCCATATCATGCAGGGCCATTTCCAGAGCCTCGTAGCTATATTTGTCATGCATGTAGTGGATTATATTCAAAGCGTTTATATAGGTCCTGGCCAGCCATTCCATAACCTCATCAAACTTCTCCATTACTTCATCAAAATCCAAATACTCGGAAGTGATGGGGGCAAAATGAGGGGTAACCTGAAGCCCAAGCTGTTCGTCCCTTCCCCCGTTTACAGCATACAGCAATGCCTTGGCAAGGTTCGCCCTGGCCCCAAAGAACTGCATCTGTTTTCCGGTTCTCATAGCGGATACACAGCAGGCTATGGAATAATCGTCCCCCCACATGGGCCTCATGATATCATCATTTTCGTATTGAATGGAACTGGTTGCAATGGACATCCTGGCACAATATTTTTTAAAGTTTTCCGGTAGAGCCAGGGACCATAAAACCGTCATATTGGGTTCCGGGGCTGGCCCCAGATTGGTCAGGGTATGAAGGAATCTAAAGGAGGTCTTAGTTACCAGAGTCCTTCCGTCCAGGGTCATACCCCCGATAGCTTCCGTTACCCAGGTGGGATCACCGCTAAACAGTTCATTATATTCAGGTGTTCTTAAAAAGCGTACCAGCCTTAATTTTATTACAAAATGGTCGATTAGTTCCTGGGCTTCCACTTCCGTCAAGGTTCCTTCAGCAATATCCCTCTCCATATAGATATCCAGGAATGTAGAAACCCTGCCCAGGCTCATGGCCGCACCGTTCTGCTCCTTAACAGCACCTAAAAATGCAAAATAGGTCCACTGTACTGCCTCAAATGCGTTTTTAGCCGGCTGGGAAATGTCAAATCCATAGCTTCCTGCCATCTCTTTCAGGGCTTCCAAGGCCTTTATCTGCTCAGTGGTCTCTTCGCGTTGGCGGATGATTTCATCCTCCATCCAAGCTGTCTCCAAGAGGCCAAGTTGCCTCTTCTTTTCCTGAATCAGTCGGTCTACGCCGTATAGAGCAACCCGTCGATAATCGCCTATTATCCTGCCCCTGCCGTAGGCATCGGGCAACCCAGTTATAATACCCGCCTTTCTAGCCCTTCTTATTTCAGGGGTATAGGCGTCAAAAACCCCCTGATTGTGGGTTTTACGGTATTCTGTAAAGATCTTCTCTACTTCCGTTTCCAGCTTGTACCCATAGGCATCACAGGCGTTTTTTACCATTCGAATGCCGCCAAAGGGCATAATAGCCCTTTTTAGAGGTTCATCCGTTTGCAGTCCCACTATGACTTCCAAGTCCTTATCTATATGTCCCGGTTCATGGGAGGTAATGGTCGAGATGGTATTGGTATCAATGTTCAATGTACCGCCCTTTTTATTCTCCTCATCCAATAACACGGTGGTCTTTTCCCACAACTTTTTGGTCCTCTTGGTGGGTCCCGGCAAAAATGATTCATCCCCCTCATAGGGGCTATAGTTTAGCTGAATAAACTCCCTAACATCTATTTCAGATTGCCAATAGCCTTCTGTAAAATTTCTCCATGGATCCATTATATATATCAACTCCTTCTTTGTTACCTACTTCATCTTTAATATAACCGGAATCCATTACCTTCAATCTGAATAATCTCCTTGTGGAAACTGATAAAGAAAAATTCAATATAAAAAAGGGGCTTGCGCCCCTTTTTTCTTTATCCCTTTAGTTTTTCTTTTCTTCCCATCTCTATATATTCTTGCATGCCCTGCTTCCCTTGTACTGGATCTCCCTTGGGACCTTCAAAGCTACGACCCCAACCGGTTATGACCGAGGACAACAGCACCAGGAACAGGGTAAAGCAATAAAACATGTATATGCTGATCCGAGTAATGGATAGTGGTTCCACAAAATCATACCCCTTTGTAAGCAAGGCACCAATAAATACAAATACACTCAGGAAAGGCACCGCCAATACGATGGCGTTGGCAAATCCGTCTAAAAGGTTAGCACGACGGTATGGGTGAAGCCCCACACGCTTTCCAATCTCATTTTGCACCTTTCCAAAGGTTGTCATTGATGCGCTGGTAACACCCCCAAACACCAATGTGGTTATGGAAATACCAAGCATCATAGCAATCTCCGCGCCGCGAGCAGTCTTGCCCAACTTGCTGTTCAGAATGCCATCGGTGATTTTATCCAGTATCCCTGCACCGTTTAATACTCCCATAATACCGTATACAGAAAGGACCAATGTTGCCGTAGACATCATACCGTTGATGCCATCGGTCAGAAATCCTGATGGTGCCCCATCCGTAACCGATATAACATCATCAAAGGTCATTAGCTTGAAGTTGATTCCTACAATCGTACCGACTATGATCCCTACCGTGATAGCCTTGTAGATATTGCGAGTTATAACTGCCACAAATAGCATGATCGCAACGGGTATCAGCATTACGAGAGTTATGGGGTTCATATTCTGCCCCAGGATTTCACCGGCTCCAGCACCCACTGTCCCGCCTCCCCCGAAGATTAAAAACAGAATTAGCGCTGCGATACCGGCAACCAGGGAATATTTCAGCCTGCTGGCCACACAACCGCCCACGTCTGCGATACCTGGTTTCTTTGTATATTCCTGGGTGGCTGCAGATATGATGGTCGTATCCGAGATAGGAGCCAGGTTGTCCCCAAAGATACCCCCACAAACTATACCGGCTGCAAGAGCTGCAGGGTTGCTTCCCAGCAGAACTCCTGCCGGGTAGAAAATCGGAAAGCAGGTGAATATGGTCCCGATGGATGAGCCGGTAGCAGAGGAAATAACACATACCGCAAAAAAGGTAAAGCCGGTAAAGAGGCTACCCCTGACCCCCAAAGTGTCTGCCAGCCATACAAAACCCGAGGAGATATTGGTAGTTTTTATTAGCTCGGCAAATATTCCGATAGTAAAGAGTAAAACCACCACCGGCACAGCTTCCTTGGCACCCTCATATACCGCATCCCAAAAGCCCTCATAATAACCCCTCTTCACAAATATGGAGCTGACCAACAATGCAACAAACGCGCCCATGGCCAAGGCATGCATCTCAAATGCCTTGTAAACGATAAAATACAGAACACAAAAGAACAGAAAGATACATACCGGAAGAAAAGCTACGACCATTCCACCCTTGAATTCAAGCCTTTGATCATTATTCATATCGGAACCTCCTTCTTTTAAACAATAAATATTTATTATTCGTTTAGATTCATTTTCATAATATTTCTATACTTGGATCCGATGGTGCGTTCCAGTTCAAAGGGCTCACCGCTTAATATCGGATACCCATCCAGAAAACTCCTGATCTCATCGATCTCTGCATCTTCCAGATCAAACTCAAATACTTTTGTATTGGATTCAACATGCCTGCTGTTTCTTACCCCTATGATTGCCGCACCTACCCCTGGCTGGTTGAGGATATATTTTGCCGCTACATGGGCTATATTAACGTCGTGCCTATCGGCGATTCTCTTAAGGAGTATAAGTAAATCCTGATAACCATCCCATCCCAGGGTATCCTCGATAACCTGAAGGTATTTTACCTGGGAGCGGGTTTCAGGTGCCTCCACAGTCCTTCCCAACCATTTATCTGACAGGAATCCCCCCGCTATTGTGCCATAACAAAGCAGGGAAATATTTCTGGTTTTGCAATACTCTATTAGGGCCTTTTCCGGACGTCTGTCAAAGACGGAATACTGGGTCTGAATGGAGACGATTGGAATACCAGCCTCAACAATTTCCGCAAAATGCCTGGTATCAAAATTAGTGACTCCAACATTGCGAATCTTGCCCTTCTCCTTCAACCTATACAGATGCCCTGCAGTATCCAAACAGCCCGGAGTATCGTAATCCCACCAATGAAACTGCACCAGATCCAATACATCTCTGTTCAGGCGTCTGAGACTGCGGTCAATAATGTTCTCAGTATATTGGTAATCCACCTGGCTGAGCATATTGATATTGGGCACAAATTTGGTGTGAATCTGGATATCATGTGGCGAAATCCCGCTGCCTCTTTTTAGTTCATTTACGAACTCACCCAGAAATTCCTCAGTGCCTGTATAGATATCAGCACAGTCAAAGGTTGTAAATCCCCTTTCCACCAGCATATGGAATGCCTGCATGACATCTTGCATATCGAGACTGCCCATGAGATTGTGTCCCTGAGATAATTGCCAACAACCATTAATAACCCTGTTGATAGTATAGCCTTCAGTAAGCTCGATCCTTTGAGTCATTATCCTTCCTCCCCATCATAAATTTTTTCTACCGTGCATTCGGCATGACTAAACTCCTTGGTTCCTATACGGGTGATCTTAAATTTTGCTCCACAATTGGGATCCGGGCAGGCTATGATACTGTCGGACAACATCCAATCGTTTGGATGCAGCTGCCGCTGCTTTGCAGGAAGCAAAGGCAAAATAGCGCTGAGGGCATACATGGAAAAGGAATTGTTCTCCGGAAAGATTAAATCCTCTCCTACCACCAGAAAGTAGTCACCCTTCCTATGACGACACACCATGGGTTTGTCCGATGGGACAACCTCCACTTTTAAATTATAGAGAGTAAATTTGTCCCCCATATTCTCCTCATCCTCCTTTCCATTTTTTCATACCTGTTACCATTGTTTTTTCGAAGAATACAAAAAACGCCTGTCCTTGAAAATATTCAAGGACAGGCGCTAACCTGCGGTGCCACCTTGTTTGACATAGTAAACCTATGCCCACTCTGTCGGATGCCATCACACCCCCAGCCCTATAACGCCGGCTTTGCGTCTCGGCTACTAAAAAATTCTTTCGCCTTGCCCTCAGAGGCCCACATACCGCCACTGGCATCTGTCCGGCTCACACTACCCCGGATTCGCTTGAGATCGTTCTAGCGGTATAAATTCCCCGTCAACGGTTTACATGAATATACCATCCATGGATTTGGCTGTCAAGCCCTAAATTAAAAAATAAACCATTTTCCTCAGTAAATTATGCCCATGATGGTATTTGATTGTTAATCTCTATATCTATATGGATTAACCAGGGTTTATCTCCGATACTACACCTAAATATCCCCTATTTGACTAACCTTGATAAGGTTGGTTGTGCCGCTGATCCCAATAGGTATACCCGCCGTTATTACAATGGTATCTCCAGGATCTACAATTCCGGCTTGCGTAGCTACCTCTACCGATTTTTCAAACATCTTGTCCGTATCGCTCATATCAGGCGATATATATGGGCAAACTCCCCATACCAGGGAAAGCTCCCTATAGGTTCTATCACTGGTAGTGGTAGCAATAATCTGGGATGCCGGCCGATATTGGGATACCATTCTGGCAGTACGCCCGCTTTTGGTCGCTGTTACAATGGCTCTGGCATACAAGCTATGGGCTATTGAGCAGGTTGCATGGCTAATGGCATCGGTGACGTTCGTTTCTTTATCGGCTAGCCTTTTTTCAAATTCGGTGACATAATCTATGCTATTTTCTACTCTCCTGGCAATCCTGCCCATTGTCAGCAATGCCTCTACCGGATACCTGCCTATGGCGGTTTCCCCGGACAGCATAATGGCATCGGCTCCATCATAGATGGCATTGGCTACATCGCTGGTTTCGGCCCGTGTTGGTCTGGGATTTCTGATCATGGAATCCAGCATCTGGGTAGCAATAATTACAGGCTTGCTTGCCTCGATACATTTCTTGATTATCCCCTTTTGATAGATGGGAACATCCTCGGTTGGAATCTCCACTCCCAGATCCCCCCTGGCCACCATGATGCCATCTGAAACCTTTATTATATCGTCTATGTTTTCCAGACCCTCCTGGTTTTCAATCTTGGCGATAACTTTAACCCTATCTCCCTGGTACTCTGATAATAGCTCCTTTATAGCCAATACATCCGAGGCTCTCCTAACAAAGGAGGCTGCAATATAGTCTATATCCTGGGATATGCCAAACTTAATGTCTTCAGCATCCTTGGCCGTAATAGCAGGCAGGCTAGTGGAAACTCCTGGAATATTTACACCTTTCTTACTACCCAGTGTGCCACCATTTATGACCCTGCAATGTACCTCATCCTTTACTATGCTTTCTACAACCAGAGCGATCAATCCATCGTCTATAAGTATGGTGGTCCCGACGCTGACATCCTTGGTTATTTCCTTGAAATGGACCGTAACCACGCTTTCGTCTCCATGAATCTCCCTGGTGGTCAGGATGAACCTCTGGCCTTCCACCAGGTTAACTTTCCCGTTCTTAAATTCACCAATGCGGATTTCGGGACCCTTGGTATCCATAAGAATGGCTACGGGCAGGTCCATTTCCTCTCGCATTTGTTTGACCATGGCTATCCGATTCCCATGTTCCTCATGGTCGCCATGGGAAAAATTCAGTCTTATAACATTCGTTCCATTCTTTAACAGGGCTTTCAGGACTTCGGGATCATCGCTGGCAGGCCCCAGAGTGCAAACAATCTTTGTCTTTCTCATCTTATACCTCTCTTATACCTGTTATCTATAATTGAGTGCTGGAGATATACCTTCTCTACTATGCTTCCAATAACCTGGCAGCATTATCGTACATAATAGCCCTTGCGTATCTTTGGGCATCGCATTGGCGCATCCTTCCCAGTTCCACCCTTTCGTAAAGTACCTGTGACAGCACCTCCAGGAAGGCCAAACGGGCACCGTAGCTTTCCTCGCTTGTCCATGTGTCACAACCCCATACCACCCGATCGGCATTACATACATCAATGAGTTCATGCATAAGGCGGTATGCTGCATTCGGTGATATCAGAGGTAGCCAGCATAGATCCGCCCATACATTTGGATACACATGGGCCAATCCGGCGATATCGTTTACCCATGGATAGCTTCCATGCATAAGCCAAAATGTCGTATTCGGATTCCGTGCTATTAATGGCTGTAATTGCATGGCATTGCTGCCGGTCATCAATCCCAGTCCGGTATGTATTTGTACGGGCATGGAAAGTTCTGCGGCAATCTCACATATTTTATCGAACACATAGTTTTGAAATACCCTGATATCGCCCTCGTCAGGATCGTCTATCATGGCTTTTTGCGCACCCTCTCTTGTCCCACTCCCAAAACTCAGGGAGCGGTCATAAGCCAGAGCGCATTTTATAACAGTAGAGCCGGCTTGTTTCTTATTATGTATTACATCCCCAATAAGTCTGACGTATTCATCGATATCCGTTATGGATTGGTTATGCAATACTTGAAAGTTGTTTCCATTATGATCTTTTGCCGTCCGGTTATATCCATAAAAAACGCTATTCACCCGATAGGCCGGCTTAAATAAATCCGGATGGCCGTTGTCATCGCCGGGCTTCCAAAAGGCGTCAAGAAAAATAGCTTTATAATTGCATTCTTCACGGAGTATACTTAGATGCCAGGCTTCTTCACTGTGGCCCTTACGTATCGCTTCATCGAATATATCCCATGTTTCCACATCCAAATGCTCCTCGATATTATACAGCTCCATTAAAGCCTTTTCAAGCCATAAAAAATAGCTGCGGTTTCTAACCGAATCCAGCCACAGGCCTATCTCATCTTTAGAGTTCCCGTCAGGAACAGGTTTATGACACCAGTTGACATAGGAGTTGCGAAAAACATTATCAAGATTCAAGGAATGGTGATCCCTGTCATGTAAATGGTGGGAGTGAGAGTTTATAATTGCCTCCCTTTGTAAGCTTGAAAGCAGGTCTTTTTTATTCATGGGTTCTCCCCCTGTAAATAGTAATAATCCTCCATATTCATCTGAAAAGTGAAGGATCCTCAAAGCCTGAATCTATCTATACCGATGCATCCTAAAGGGAAAACACCCAACCCTGGAAGATTGGATGTTGTTATTTCTTTAAATAATTCAGGTTTGATCATATTGTATCTTTCGTCTTAGCCTTTTCTTAAACTTGTGATTATACATCAACTGGTCGGACTGCTTTAGCAGATTATCAATATCGATTATGCCATTTCCGGAAGAACTGAAGCCGATGCTAATCGAAATATCAAAGGGATAACCTGCATATTTGTTGATAGCTTTCAGGTTGTTAAAAAGATGATTTCTTATGACGATTTTTGTTGCCTCTTCGTCTTCACATAAGGTGCATATCAAGAATTCATCACCGCCTAAGCGGACACAGATCTTGCTCTCTATAGGTATTGTTTTAATGATATTGGCCACGGCGATAATAGCCTGATCACCAGAAAAATGTCCATAGTTGTCATTTATTTGCTTCAGCTCATCCAAATCAACTAAAGTAACCACAAAGTTCCAAGAAGCATTATTATCCATCTCTGCCTTTAGTTTATCTATTTCTTTATAAAAGCCTGTCCTGTTTAGTAAACCAGTCATAGAGTCTTCTCCGGCAAGCTTTTCATAGCGCCTGGATAAGTCCTCCAAATAGCGGATACTTCTGTATCCGTTTAGAGCATCGCTCAAAAACACTGTAAATTGCGGAAGAAGACTGTATTTTTCTATATCAACTTCAAAGGCAGCACATAAAAAACCAAATGGAAGCCCTCTTGAACTGAGGGATGTAAAGATAATGGGCTTCATCTCTTCAAGCAATTTATCAATGTCCGGCAGAATATCCTTCCTGTCAAATTCCATTGGATAATTATCAGCATTCGATCCAGACTTATATAGCAAATATAATCTATTGCTAAACACCCGATCCTCTATAGCCTCAGCCAATTTAATTGACTCGTCAATAAAGTCATCGTTAACGACAATATAGGAATCATGTAGATCATATGCTTCTAAAATATGGGGAACTTCCTCAAGGGTTTTTGCGTCAAATATGCGCTCCGTCATTTCATGGAGTTCGTCATTATATTGCAGGAGCCTGTCATGCCTATCCCTCACTGCCTTTAACAGACTCCCAGGTTCCATATCAGGCACCTTGTTACAGCCACAGGAGGAATAAATTTCTATGGTTTGTTCTGTATAATTCTCATTATTAACTTTTTGGCCGGCCAGCAGCCTCTCTATACATAGAACAATATCAGTAACCTGTTTATCAAAATCTATGGCACAGGTGGTTATAGGAGGAATATTGTACCTTGTATCCCTCGTTCCATCAAAACCTGTAACTATTATATCATCGGGAACAAAAATATTATTCTTATGTAAGATATCGATAGCGGCAATGGCCATAATATCATTTGCACATATTATTCCCCTTGGCAGAGCATTGTTGTCGATTAATTCCTGTACTATCTCACATGTGGGTTCTGACCAAAATTTTCCATAATACAGCATGGAATCATCAAATCTTATGTTGTTCTCCGCCAGAACCTTCTTATAGACTTCTATTCTTTTGTTGGAGTAGTAGTTATTCCTCCGCCCTGCAATCATTATGGTGTCTTCTATTTTATGAAACTCTATGACATGACGTACAACCTTTTCAAATCCCTGTTCCAGATTTAAAATGAAGTTTGCGTCACTTTGCTTTGTGGCACCAATGGTTATAACTGGGACAGAGTTTGATTTCGCCTTTTTGATAATATCATCAGAAATCCTTTGATTTCTGATAGACTCCTCATGAATTATTATGGCATCAACTATGTCGAAATCTATGAGATCGAATACTGCTTCGTTGCCTTTTTGATTTTGTCTCTTTCTGTAAAAATCCAAGTGAGAATGATAAACAAAAAGCCTGTATCCACATTTGTTGAGTATATTGTTTAAGGCATAGACAAAATCATAATTCATTTCATTATGAAGCTGTGTAATACAAAGGGCTATTATCTTATGATCCTTATACATCTTATCGCTCTCCTGTTTTTACATCCTTGGATTATCCGGCTTACTAATTCCCGTCATGCTTAATTTCCCAGTTAATGAATAAGACCATAGCAGCTCTCAAAGCAAATAATACCCCTACAACTAAGAGCTGGTTCAATGAATGGGCCATAACGGTCTCCAATACCTCTACAAATAAGAGAAAGCTAAGTGCCATTAACAGAGGCTTCAACCAATGTTTTTTGGGTTTTTTCTTGGTAAAGAGAATATAAATTCCCTTTAAGCCGGTAAATATTATCAAAATAACCCCAATCACTTCAAAGAACAGTACAGATACTTCAATAACCAATGATAGCGCTCCACGCACTGCATCCACCCTATATACCCCTTTCCTTATCTGATGCATACAAAACTATTGCTACTGGAATAGCAGCACTAGGGTTTCAACGATTTGATCGGTTTATTCCCAATTCCTGATTTCTTGTCCGGAACTCACAAGTAACATAAGCCCGGGCCGTTTCCTACATCGTCATAATTCCCCTAAATTATTGGTCTATATAAATACTTCTACTACTATCTAGTCGATATGTCAACAAGTAAAACAAGGCAGGCTATGTAAATATCCACTTTTGGCAGAATAATAAGTTAACACCGTGAAATTTCTCTATTATGTATGAAATCAGTATGAAATTGTATTAATTATAGCATACTTTTAGCATATCTGTAAAATTTTAATTACAGATGGAACCAACTTTCAACCTGTGTTCTTGGGACTCTTAAAAACCACCGCATATCAAACCATTTGTAACCGTATCCAGATCATTTTGCGCCCTTATTTTGCCATTGGTTTCAGCAAAGTCAAGCAGAGCTTGATAATTATTATCTGCATCCAGGGTAAGCACCGACAGCTGGTCCATTGCCCTATAGTCTTCCCCGGTCCATTCTTCCGTGGGCAGGCTCTTGTATCCATCCCATAGACCCCATGGCTGCATAGGTGTACCCAACAGCGAATTGACATCAGGAAGGTTGTGCCAGTCAATCAAGGGCTGGTAATGGCTATTGACTGTTACTTAACATCATCAGAGTAACTGTATAGCCGAAGTTTTTTAGAAAAATTAGCCATTAGTATACTACAACGGCGACACCGCGTTGTATATGTTCAAATAATATCTTTGCTGCCTTCGGGGGCATATTGATGCAGCCATGGGACCCTTTGGTCTTATATATGTCCCCCCCAAATTTACTTCTCCATGAGGCATCATGAAAACCTATACCTCGATAGAAAGGCATCCAATAATCTACCGGAGTGGAATAGTCTTCTCCGTTTAAGGTAGCATTTCTTTCCTTATATTGAATCGGAAAGGTCCCAGTCGGGGTGCCATGTCCCTTAGCAAGGTTTCCTGATACAATGTCCGTTTCCAGAATCAGCTTGCCATTTTTATAGAAGAATAAATGCTGGGCTTTTAAGCTGACCTCCACATATGTATTTCCTATATCGTCGGGACCATATTGCTGCGCAGTTTGAAAATAGGCAGGCTCCTTCTTTACCTTTTCCCCGGCAAGGATCAATTCTGTAAGCTCCGTAACTTCCAAGGGCCTGTTAAGCCACCAGCCATAGTCCCCACCTTTGACCTTTATGGTAGTGCCATAGGAGGTCTTAAAGGTACGTGTCCTGCCAAAGGAATTATAAGTTTTCCCTATATAATCCACATACTCCTTCACACCGTTTTCATCCAATATCACATTATAGTCTTCGGTAACGGAAAGCCATTTACTTATTAGTGTTCCGTCTAAAACCTCAGTATCCTTACCAAATTCATAGACTATTTCTGTCCCGGCAATTTTGTTTAATTCATTTACTACTCTCAGCAGTTCTGGTGTATCAGCAACGATTTCCGGTTTCTTATAGCAGTCGATCTCCTCCAAGGATATCATGGGCTCTAAATTGTCTATCGCTGTTTTTATGGACTCAAACAAAATATTAAATTCCACCCAGGCCCCGAGGTCTTCCGGAATTATCTCATAGCCTTTATCCTTATTGTATTCGGAGATATAAGCATTGACAGGCTCTACCATATTCTCTTCTTGAAAGTAGCTTAGATTGTAAACCAGATCCCTCAAAAGGTCTTCATCGTACTCCGGTACAGTCTTGATCCCCAGTTTGGGATTAATAAATAGAGCGCTTATCCACAAAAAACCATTCTGTGAATCCAGTAAATTCTCCAGGCTCCCATCAAACCTGGCATATATATTAATATCCCTACCATGCAATTGATCGGTCAAATCATTCCGTCCTGTCAGGTTCAGGGAATAGCCTTTAAATTCTTCTTGTATCAGCTCTTCCGCCTGCTCTGCTGTCATGTTGGAGATGTCTAACCCATTGATAGTTGTATTCATATAGAAATGGGTATTGTAATACAGGCTTATGGATATGTATGATATAACTAAAATGATGAAAAAACCCGCCATTATAAAGAGCAGCTTTCTTTTCGTTATTATATTTGTTTTGTTCTCGCTTAATAAATCCTTCCCCACACCGGACCTCCCTTTTTCTCTGCAAGGCCTATACGGACCTTCTCGACGATTCTTACAGGATAAAAACCATCTGTTCACCCTTCAGACTCTTCATGTTTGTCTGGTTATATGATAAATATCACTCAACAGTTTGGAATAGAATCCCATTTTCGTCAATCCCCACATTTATAGAGATCTCCTCTAAGAATGAATATAGCTTTTCCCTTTCTGATTGCTCATCAATAATTGTGGTCCTACAATCAGCCTGCCTTGCAGGAATTATCTCCAACTCTATATTTTCATTGTTATCGTCTCCAAAGAAGTTTACATTTAGCAACATGGTGTCCAGGGTCTTATTGTTGAACCAGAAGTTGCCCAGGCTATATACAATAGGCTTTCCTTTATAGTACTCCATGCCCTGAAGGCAGTGAGGGTGTGCCCCTATAACGACGTCCGCACCGGCATCTATATATTCCTTACCGGAGTCAAGCTGCGCCTCTTCCAGTTCGTGACTATATTCGGTACCCCAATGGACATAGGCTATAACATAATCTGCGTTTTCTCTGGCCTCTTCTATAACTTGAACGAATAGATCCGTATCGTAACACCTCAATATACCGGGTGAATTCTCAGTAGCCTGGGGTGTTAATCGGTACTTCTCAGCTCTTGAGGCTCCAACATAGGCGATGGTCTTGCCCTGCACCTCAAAATATACAGGAGCCATTGCCTCATCAAGGTCATGGCCGGCTCCAAAATAAAAAATACCGGCCTCATCCAATGTTTCCATAGTATCTATAAGGGATTCTGCACCATAATCATATGAGTGATTATTAGCAAGGCTTACGATATCAACCCCTAACTCCTTTAGGATATTTACCCTCGACGGGTGAGCCCTAAACGTGTAGGCCTTGTTTTCCAGAGGAGCGCCACCGGTGCTGTATGTAAATTCGTTGTTGAGACACATGATGTCTGCATCCTGCATTATCTGTATCAATTCAGGAGAAATACAATCGTATATGCCATTTTCGGTCCTGTTGTAGTAATTCATAGTGCTCCAGTTTTCATCAAAATTGATATCCCCTGCAAATGTCAACACAAAATCGTAGGGATTCAAGTCCTCTTCTATTTCTTCCGATTCTTCCAGAGATTCGATATCTGCTTTATTGTCCTCTATTGTTTCCTCGACCGGCTCCTGGTCTTCAACATGATCAGCCTGTGGAGTCGGAAAGTCATCCCCTGGTAGTTCATGTTGTTTTGTGCAGCCTGTCAACATCAACGCAATTGATAAAGCTAATAATAAACACAAGCGCCTGAATTTGCCGTTTCCTCTTCTGTTATCTTTCATCTATGAATCCCATGCCCTTTTCTTATTTTCTTCATTATACCCAAAATGCTAATTGATTCCAATATACTTTATAGCTAAGCCGGTTTATAAAATCATCCTAATCATCTTCAAGTCAATTGTTATAGTATTATCCCCCAATCTATGTACCTGGCATGAACCATTTCAGAAATCAAAATAGCCGCAGAACTGTCTGTTAGACAGTCCTGCGACCATTTTTATTCCAGTATCTTTTTTATCTCATCCAGTTTTGCCTTTGCTTCTTCATACAGCTCTTTATAATTGGGTGTCGTCCCTTTAGTCATTATGAGTTCTTTTATCTTCTCCTGAGTTGCAGGGCTCGCAATTCCATCCACAATCAGTTTGTTGTCCCTTTGAAACGCCTTTACAGCCGATTCAGTAGCAGGGCCAAAGCTTCCATCCGCCCCATAGGGCTCCATTAAGTGACCATATCCGAGTTCTATCAGATCCTGCTGCAGCTTAACCACCCCTGATCCCTTATCACCCCTTCTTAAGGTCATACTTTCATCTTCCCCTCCCGACGCAATCATGCTTTTTGCTTCTGCTATCATCCTGGTCTTGTCAAGGGAGGTCCCCGGGCAGGTTTTTACAACCCCCGGCCCTTCCCTGTGGAATTTAATACCCGTATAGCCGAAACGACGTCCATAATAGTTTATTAGCCTTAATATGCTCTCCTTCTGCTTTCCCTCCAGTTGGTCATAGCCTGAAGAATTGAAAACTCCCGTACCTGGCTTGTCAAAATTCCCCACCATCTCAACGGCCAAAGCCTCAGTATTCCAGCCCTTTATGCTGGCAGGTGTCAAATTGAAGGGCCTGCCGGTCACCCACTTTCCGTCCGGCATTAAGGCCAAATGATGCCCTATATCCTTCCACCCTCTTGTATTTACATGAAAGTTTCGCATTCCCTGCTGTAATTGAAGGTGGTTTTTGTCGTTGAAGTCACTGTGAGCAGGCTTCCAGGTATGATGAACGTGAAGTTGCCTGAAAGTATATTTGTCCAGTATATTGAAAAGTTCCTCTGTGGATATAATTTTGTCAGCCATCCATATCCCCCCTTTATGGTTATCTTTATTATAGGCGTTTATATCCAGTCGCTTCCCCTTTTTGATATGCTTTGGAATACAGCCTGATAATAGTATATGGTTATATCCCAATCTTCGTTCTTTATCGATTATTATCAACCTACAATAAATGTCCTGTGTAGTATAGGTTCATCTATATTATAACAAGGATAAATGTCTGTAGAACATAAATTAACTTCGTAATGGTCTATCTTGATTTTCCAGGCATATATTCGGCAGTCTATTTAAAATTGCCCAGCTGTTTCAGCTTTACTTCTACATCCAGGTTGATCTTAACATCAGGGTAGATTTCATCCCAATCTTCCTTTATCTCCTCCCAATAGGCAGGTTTTGAAGTACGCAGTATTTTATTGAGTTGAAAGACGTCCGCCTTATATTCCTCTTGCATTTTCTTAATAGTCCTATTGCACTGTTCCCTTACCACCTTGGTGAATTCCTTCTCACACTTGTCCATATAGGCCTTGTCTGCCTGCTTATCGCTAAGAAACCCAATCTGCCCATCATATTCTCCCTGGATTTTAATGAATATATCAAAACTCACCTGGTCTCCTGTAATTATGGGCTTTATCTTCCCTTTAGACTTGGTTACCTCCATGCTGATAAGCCCCGGTTCATCACCGGGTCTATCACCTACAATCACACCTCCACGATAGAGATCCCGGATAAAGTTAATGGATTCTATGTCCATTTCGTCAGCCCAGCCTACCATCTTTGCCTTTTTAAATATCGCTCCGCCCTTTATCTTAATCTCCTCTTTATTAGCCTCCACCTTGGGCAAAACAAAGTCATTCCCGGCACGAATAAAATTCATAGTTGCCCTTAAGTCGGCCTTGTGAACTATCCTGGAGCTTCTATCCGAGTTCATAAGGAGTTGTTTTAGATAAGTCGCAGAATGATCCTCAATTTTTGGACTTACATCCAATATCTTTTTCGCAGAGCCTTCTGCAATATATATATCTACCTTTGGCCGAATCTCCCTATGCCTTAGAAAAAAATCTGCTATTTTGTCAAGTCCATCCCTGGCCACACTGTCGGATATAACCAATACCTGAAGGTGTCCATAGAATAGGGTCAGGCTGGTCCTGGACTCTATCTCCCTTTCCATGCTGAGAAAGGTATCCCCGGTTTGGGTTATCTGCCAGGTCTTGGACGGACTGCCGCTTTCAGGCCCTCCTCCACCGCCCGATGCTGCCAGGGATGGGGACTCCTTTATTATTGGGAGCTGTATAGTCATATCATAGGTGGGTTTATCAGCGGATATATCCATCTGCCGAAACCCTGCTGGTGCTGCTCCCTCCTCTCCCTCCTTGCTGCCCGTGCCTTTCCCTAAGGTAGGGGGATCAACCGCTATACCAAGAACATAGCCCCATTGTTCAATTTCCTTTTTATCCCAACACCCTGTGCATAATAGTAAGCTCATTATGATCATTATATGAATAGCTCTCTTCACTTTGGTCTGCCTTTCCTCCTTCTTATACCCACCCATAGGGCCATTAATGGTACAAATATCAGGAAGACGAACGTGTCTATGTATTTTGAATTTCGATAGAACTCCAGGACATCCCCATCTTTGGATATTGCAAAGGCCACAATGGGTAATATGATCAAATGGGCGTATATCACATATTTTTCCCCCTTGGGAGGGATGGAGAAAAACTCTGTAATGTTTCTAACAGAACCATAGGTAAATATGATCATGGATCCAAATACCATGGAAATAAAAAATGTAGCCATAAAAGATTCCAACCGGTCTAGTATACCGCTCTGAAATTCCACGGACTTTGCAAGTCCCAGAGTTGGATAAAACGTCACTCCCAGTGATCCTACATCAAATACCATTATGCATATTATAGTCAATGCGACATAGAAAAATATGGGGATTCCCAGCCCCAGGATATACGCTTTTATAGCCGGCTTTTTTTCCTGGGTATAACACATAAAATATGCGACCATGGCATATCCGGTAAAATGGTTGAATCCAGGTATTATGGCCTTAACTGTATTTGATGTATTTCTGAACAGAATAGGCCGTATATTGCTTGGATCAATCTGGGACGCAGAAATTATTATAAGAAACATCAGGGTAATTATGTATAGCGGAAAGAGAATATCCAGGACTGCCCCTATGGTATATACCCCCTTACTTAACAGGTATATAACTACGATCACCATAAACAAAACGGTAACCACCATAGGAGTACTTTCAAGTAAAAACACCCTAATGACCTGAGCAAAGATTCTGGCGGATAATCCAGCATAGACAATAAAGAACACCATCAGTGGTATAAGGATTACCCTCCCCAACCATTTTCCTGCAACTGCCAGGATGATCTGGGGGGCATCCTTCCGGGGATAGGCCAGCATGAGATAAATTATGGGTATGGCTGCTATAAATACCAGCAAACCACTTAGAGCCAGGGAAATCCATGCATCCTGTTTTGCTATTGATACTATATTATGTTGAACCATAATTATATCGATTCCCAGGACCCCAGACACAACCAAAACCAATATTTGGGATGGTGTCAAGTATTTCATCTTCATTCTTATGACTCTCCCTTCTTTCCCTTGGGAGATTGTCTATTTCCGTTGGCAGTGTACAGAAAGGTGGGTCTTTCCTTCCTGGCCAGATCCTTACCCTTTATGACAGTTTCTTTAATATCCTTGATCCTGTATGGAGACAAAGGCCTTATATAACGTACACCAAAGCTCTCCAGGCTGGCTACATAGATCAGCAATAGAAGCATCCCCATTGATAGCCCAAAGATACCCAGGCTTGCTGACAGTATCATAAATGGAATCCGCAATATTCTTGTTGCTAATCCCAGACTGTAATCCGTAAATGCAAAAGCACCTATGGCCGTAAGACCTATTATAATAATCATGATGGGTCCGACCAGCCCTGCCTGAACAGCTGCCTGGCCAATTCCTAAGCCCCCGACGATGGATACGGTCTGGCCTATTACCCGGGACAGCCTTATACTGGCCTCTTGTAGTAACTCCAGGAAGCCCAGTAGTAGTATGGCCTCCAGTATTCCGGGAAAGGGCACCCCGCCCCTGGCTCCTGTAACGGTTAGCACCAGTTTGAGAGGTAGCATACCGGGATGAAAGGTAGTTAAGGCTATGAATATTGCGGGAAGAAACGCAGAGACAAGCATACCTCCATACCTGATAAGCCGCAAAACCGATGCCACAAACCAGTTCTCATAGTAATCGTCAGCACTCTGAAGGAGTATGGGCATTGTAACCGGCACTAATAAAGCATCGGTTCCGCCTTCCATGAGTATTGCCACCCTCCCCTCCATAATACCCCTAACTGCCCTATCCGGCCTTTCGGTAATCTGGTACAGAGGAAAGATGGAATTTGGATCATCTGTTATATATAGTCCAAGTTCAGCTGCACATAAGATGCTGTCCACATCCAAAGCTGTAATCCTTCTAGTTGCTTCATTTACTACGTCCTGATTGGTAACATCCCTTAGGTATACTATCAAAACCTCCATCTCGCTTCTGCGCCCTATTCTATGGGTTTCAATGGCTAAATTGGGGTCTCGTATTCTTTTTCGGATTAGCCCTATATTATTCTTTAGTATTTCAGAAAAAGCCTCCTGGGAGCCTCTCACCGAGGGCTCCAAAATGGGCTCTCCGATCTGCCTTCCAACATATTGCTTGGAGCTTATGATGAAGCCCTTTTGATAGCCCTGAATACACAGGAAGGTATCTCCTGACATTATGGCAAAGAGGATCTCATCCAAGGTTTCCACTTCCTTTACATAGTCTGCAACTACCATGGAATCCTTGATGTCATTAAAGAGTATGACATCCCCCCTTTCCGCTTCCGGTGATGAACATAACATCAAGGGGCTTACAACGTGCTTAAGGATGAGATCCTCATTGGCCAAACTTTCAACATATATTACAACCCCATAAATATCCCAACTACCAAGCTTAAACTCCTTCACCTTAATATCAAAGTTATTGTTCATAGAATCCTTTATATTAGCAATGTTGTCCTGAATATTTTTGGAGAGTCTTATGTTTTTAAATTTTTGATCGTATATTATCGGGTCCTGTCCGCTTTTTGGATTGCTATTACTCCCAGACTTCACCTGATCCTGACCATGCCTCCGGCCTGAATTTGTCTGTTGCCGGTTTTCTTTCCTGTATAATCTCTTGCTTAAAAATCTCAACACCTTTCTTTGCCCCTTATGTCTTAATTGTCACCACTTATTGTTGCCAACTTGTCCAAAAAAAATGAGGGGACAGACGACCTGCCCCCTCTTTATCTAGGTAACATCTTAAGGATTCTTAAGTAATGGTTGGCTTCCCGGAGCACATGATCCCCCAGCAGGGGTGGGATAATGGATTTAATCGTACAACCCAACAATCCTTCTGTTGCTGACTTTTTATAGCCCATAATCTCCCCTGTGGCCTCCTTGCTCTTTTCGATTATTAGCTTATCCGGGGTCTCAATACACTCCTTAACCAGGGCTTCAAATCTTATATTAAAGGCTTCGGCGGTTTCCTTCAATTCCCTTTCTGTTGGGTCTAGCAACCCATCAATAAACTGAGCGTGTTCTCCCATGATATTGTTCCAGAAGTTAAGCTCATCACATAGGGTTCTCTTTGGACGCTCGCCCCTCTGGAGAGATCTTAGTATATCCTGGTAATACAAGGCCTCTCGGGTAATGTGTTCCAACAATTCATCATAAGCGGTAATAAATATTTTGCATTCTAATGATAGGGTGATTAATTTCTTTTTAAACTCTATCACTTCTCCAAGCATATTTAGTGATCTGACATTTATATCTTTAACCGCCTTTTCCAACCATGCCGGATTGCTTATATCCCCATTGCCCACCATTTGCTCCTCTGCCTTGGTGATACTCGTATTGATACTGGCCCCCGTGAGTTTAGATGTCACATTTTCAGCCCTTAGGGTATAGGGAGTCACAAACTCATTGGATTCAACAGTTCCCTTTGAGACAACCCCGTTGGCATAAGGGATCGTTTCAGCCATCAATTGTTCAAAGCTCCGCTTTAAAACGTCAGCTTCTGCTATGTTGGCGGCTTATACCGGCTGTAAGCTGGTTTCAATGAAAAACATGTGCTCTTTCATGATCCTTTGAAAAAAAAGGTTGGTCTCCAAAGAAATTCTTATAAACTCATCCCTTGACAACAAAGAGATTCCCCCTTTCACATAGAGTATAGGTCTAATACATCTTATTTGCAGATGTCAAAAAGGTGCCATAACTGTAACAAAGAAATTCCTTTTTAATAATATATAGTATATCGATATTAGAAAGGATGATGATGCGTGAGCATTGATTCAAATATGCAACGAGAATATAGAGCCCAAGTACCACCATGCCCCGGCGGGACTCTCTACACCATCAGAGCGGGTGACACGCTGTTTTCTTTAGCAAGGCGGTTTAATACCTCCGTCGATGCTATCATGATGGCAAATCCCGGCCTGGATCCCATGAACCTCCAAGTAGGCAGAATAATATGTATTCCTACAGCGTCTCAACCCGGGCAGTGCCCCGGAGGGTTTCTTTATCAGATAGTGGCAGGTGATACCTACTTCAGCCTGGCAAGGCGGTTTAACACTACTGTTGAAGCCCTGATAGCTGCCAATCCCGGAGTAGACCCCAATAGGCTGATGATTGGCCAGGTTATCTGTATCCCAGTTACTCCTGCCCCACCCTGCCCTGGAGGCACGTATCAAATAAGGCCCGGAGACACCTTCTATAGCATTGCTATCAGGTTCAACACCACTGTAGAGGCCTTGATGGCCGCAAACCCCGGGGTAGATCCCAACAGGCTGATGATTGGCCAGGTTATCTGCCTACCGCCCGGAATACCCGGACCGGTACCCTGCCCCGGCGGCACTATCTACAGGGTACAACCAGGGGATTCCCTCTATTTGATAGGCCTGCGATTCGGCATTCCCCTTGATAGGCTTATCGCTGCCAATCCTCAGATTCAGGATCCCGCTCGTTTAACCATAGGCCAGCCTATTTGTATACCACCCAGGATGTAGCACATCCTTATATAAGACAAGGGGCCCTTTTAGGCCCCTTGTTTTTGCTTGATTTCCTTATAAAATTCGTGCTATGATAGGTCTTAAGTATAATCGTATGTTTCCCAATAGGGGTTTTACGGTTTTAGGGGAGGTAGCATATTGAAGATTGTTGTTATTGACGGGCAAGGTGGTAGGATGGGTAAGATGGTAGTCGAGCAACTCAAGGGGGTCTTGCCCAATTATGAGCTTATAGCCATTGGCACCAACAGCATAGCCACTGCTGCCATGCTAAAAGCTGGTGCAGATTTCGGAGCCACAGGTGAGAATCCAGTTGTATTCAATTGTGCTGATGCTGATATCATCATAGGACCTTTGGGCATTGTAATAGCCAATGCGCTCCTTGGGGAGGTAACCCCGTCCATGGCGCTGGCGGTTGGCCAGAGCAGTGCACACAAGGTATTGATCCCCATAAATAAATGCAATAATGTCGTGGTAGGTGTCCAGGAACTCTCCTACAAGGAATATGTTGATCTGGCTATAGAACAGGTGAAGAGAATTGTTGATAAATAGGCGACGAACCTCTTGTCCATTAAAGGTCCTTTTCGTTCAAGAATCCTACGACTTTGTCACTCATAATCTATGAGAAGAAAGATCTTAAGATCATAATAATCTATCAAGGTAGGATGCATGCTGTATACGTCATCTATTAAAACAATTCCAGCATATTCATAACAACACTCAATTTCATTCATGTGTTATCCTACGGATATATCTGTGTTGCTCCCTATTCATATTGTATTGAATATATATTTCTGATATCATATTATCATGAAAATAAAAGAGGGCATTAATATAAGCAATCACACCGTTAAAATCATGTGCTGCAGTTGCATTGGCAGTTGCTTGGAGTATCACAAATATGGTAGCGGTAGAATTTAATCTTAGGTATGTTTGGATATATAATGCCGGATAAGCCGGAGCTGAAAATAAAAGAATACGAATTGTTTAGAGCTTATTATTGCGGTCTTTGTCAGTCCATATCCACCCATTATGGACAGTTCCCCCGCTTTGCCTTGAGCTATGATTGTACTTTTTTGGGGCTGTTTTTGTCATCAATCCACTCTAACCGCCAAGATATAGGGCCTGCTGGATGTATTACCAAGCCATTCAGAAAGATACCTGTTATATTGGACAACCCAATCTTAGAATATGCGGCATCCGCCAATATTATCTTTTCATACTATAAGGTCAAGGATGATATCAAGGACAGCAAGGGTTTTAAGCGCCTACCCTTAATCTGGTTATTGTATTACCCCTATAAAAAGGCCCGGAAAAAGGCCTCTGCACTGGATAACCATGCGGGACTTTATCTATCGGAGCTGGCAGGACTTGAAAAGAGTAAATGTGACTCCATAGATGCTGCTGCTCAGCCCTTTGCGAGTCTTTTGGCCAGGACCTTTTCCGTTAGCGGCATTTCCCATGATACAAAAGTCCTGAAAACCCTGGAGGATTTTGGATACAACATCGGTAAATGGCTTTATACCATAGATGCCCTCGACGATATAGCTGAGGATATTAAAAGTGGAGACTACAACCCGATAGTAGAACAGTTCTATAAGGGTAATAAAGATCCCTATCGCCTAAGGAAATATATCAGGGAAGATGTAGGATTTGTTCTGAAGTATTCCCTTAAGATGGCTTGTGTGGCCTACGAATCCCTTGATATAAAGAGCAATAAAGAAGTCTTGGATAACATAATATATGGCGGCATGTATAAGAAAACCGATGAGATTCTAGACAAGGAGTTGAATCCATGAGAGATCCATACGAGGTTCTAGGCGTACGACCCGGGGCTAGTGAAGCTGAAATAAAAAAGGCATATAAGGAATTGGTAAGAAAATATCATCCGGATCAATATAAAGACAACCCCCTTTCGTCTTTGGCGGAAGAAAAACTAAAAGAGATTAATGAAGCCTATGATTACCTTATGCGGAATAAAGGGAACTACAGACAGGAAAGCAGGACTCAGGGAGGGGGAGGCGCCAACCGGGATTATAACCCTTATTTTGCTCAGGTCAGGCAGTATATACTCTCCGGTAATATCTATGAAGCCGAAAGAATATTAAGTAGTGTAAGCACCAGATCTGCTGAATGGTATTTTCTTAAGGGGCATGTGGATCTGGCAAAAGGCAACTACCACCAGGGATATGAGAACATCAGGACTGCGGCACATATGGAACCCGGCAATATGGAATACCAGCAAACCTTGAGAAACCTGATGAACCAGAATACAAGAGCCGGCCAAGTCTATAGAACCAATAATCCGTCCAGTAACGCTGACGATATCTGCAGGATCTGTACCTGCCTTTATGCTGCTGATTGCTGCTGTGAATGCTTGGGCAGCGATCTTATCGCTTGTTGTTAGGAGGAGAGTTTTTGAAAAGGAAATCCAAAATGGTCGCCCTTGGGGGCATTTTAGCTGCTATATGCCTTATTTGCCTCTACTTGGCCGTTTATCTTCCCGCCAATAGGTTATTTTTCTATTCATTGGCCTCTATATTTGTATCCTTTATAATATTGGAATCCGGTACAAAGTACGGCTGGAGCTTTTACATAGCCACATCGGCACTATCCATGTTTATCATCCCTAACAAGATCTCCCTTTTGCCATACCTGGTATTCTTCGGGATATACGGGATTATAAAATGCTATATCGAGTCCATTAATCTCATGCCTTTGGAGCTAATCCTAAAGGGTCTCTTTTTCTTATCCTGCGAGGGTATCCTGTACATCCTTTATTCTCAGGTTTTTATTATAAACATAAGCTTAAAGCTTCCTCTCTACGGTGTATTCGGGATCTTTTTAGCAGTCTTTTTCATCTATGATTATATTTATACAAAAATAGTAGCATTCTATAAGGTACGGTTTATGTCATAGCCCAGTATCATCTTCAATAAATATATGCTATAAATAATCAGGATTTTAGTATACAATATCCATATGTGGAAGCTATCTGAAAAAAAATATATTATAAAATTATTGTTAAAGCATTTACTCTATGGCTCAATTATTCTAGCCGTAATCCTTCTCTACCAGGTTACGGGTATTCATTGTCCCATAAAATATTTACTTGGAATACCATGCCCTGCTTGTGGAATGACGCGGTCTTTATTTTCATTGCTGCGATTGGACATCAGGGGATCATTCTCCTATAACCCCATGACCTCTCTGGTTATCATAGCCGTCTTATTGGGCATGCACAAGAAACTATTTGCTCATAAAAAAATTATAGACGGCATACTCATCATAGTAGCTGTCCTAACCTTAACCTTATACATATATCGTGTTATTTCGCTAAATCTTGACGTTTAAATCCTCAATATGGTAGAATTAGATATATTTTATGGAGGTGATCCCATGGATGCACAAAAATTGGATATGTTCATTATGACTAACCAAAAGTTTTTTCCATCGGAAAAAATCATGTATCTCAAGGAGAGGTTAAGGGATATCGATGATGAAAAGTTTTCCCTTATTTCAACCCTTGAACTAAAAGATCCTACCACTATTCTATTGGTATCGATATTTCTTGGTACCCTTGGAATTGATCGCTTTATGATCGGTGATACCGGAATGGGTATTTTAAAGCTATTAACTGGAGGTCTCTGTGGTATTCTAACCATTATTGATTGGTTTACCATATCAAACAAGACAAAGGAATTAAATTTTAATAAGATTATGACCCACATTTAATAGTATTTATGTACGCATTTATTTTTTATCATAATACTTTTACCAATTATACATAAACCCGTTTTAATAAAACATTTTTATAAAATCGTACATAGCAGTCTGTGCACCTTATAATTCGAACAGTATAAGGTGCATAGATGTTTATGCAGGTTTTACCTGATGATTCTTCCCAAAGCGGTTGACCTGTATCTCCAAAAGCATATATACTTGTACAAGATGGAACAGATATACATAAGGAGAATTAAATTGACTTTCTTTGAATTGTTGTTTATATCTATTGGTTTATCTGCCGATGCATTTGCAGTTGCTGTTTGTAAGGGGCTGCCCATAAAGAAGGTAAATATAAAAAATGCGGGGATTGTAGGGCTATATTTTGGAGGCTTTCAAGCCCTGATGCCTCTTATAGGATATTTCCTGGGGATACAATTCCATAGCGCAATCGCGGCCTTTGATCATTGGATCGCCTTTGGCTTATTGGGATTTATCGGTATTAATATGATAAAGGAGTCCAAGGCCCCTAATGATAATAAAATGGATGGGGATCAGTGTCTGGATTTTAACAATATGTGTATCCTATCCATTGCTACCAGCATTGACGCCTTGGCTGTGGGCATAACCTTTGCATTCCTGCAGGTCAATATACTGCCTGCCGTCTCCTTTATTGGGTTGGTCACTTTTGTTTTGTCCATGGTCGGAGTGAAGATAGGAAATGTTTTCGGTACTAAATATAAGTCCAGGGCAGAGTTGTCCGGCGGCCTTATATTGATAGCTATTGGGGTTAAAATTCTACTGGAGCATACGATTATGTCCTAGAAATGGGGAGATCCTGATGCGCTTTAATTTCGATGAGAACATTGATAGAAGAAATACCAATTCAATAAAATACGATTTCATGAGTGAAAGGGGAAAGGCAGAGGACCTGATCCCCCTATGGGTCGCTGATATGGATTTTAAAGTTCCTGATGCCGTAACCGAAGCCTTGGCTGAAGCTGTGGATCATGGGATCTTTGGTTACTCCGATAGCAGGGCTGATTATTTTAATGCCGTGCGTAACTGGTATAAAAACAGGTTTAGTTACGATGTAAAGGAAGAATGGCTGGTTAAAACTCCCGGTATTGTTTTTGCCCTTGCCACCGCCATACGGGCATTTACGGCTAAAGGGGATGGAGTTATAATTCAGCAACCGGTATATTACCCCTTCTCGGGATTGGTCTTAAGCAATGAAAGAAGGCTGGTGAATAACCCCCTTATATACAAGGACGGTAAATACTACATAGATTTTGACGACTTTGAGGAAAAAATTATAAGGGAAAAGGTAAAGCTCTTTTTGCTCTGCAGTCCCCATAATCCAGTTGCCAGGGTCTGGACAAGGAAGGAACTCCGCCGCCTTGGAGATATTTGTCTGAAGCATAATGTAATAGTTGTATCAGACGAAATTCACGCAGATTTTGTATATGGAAAAAACAAGCACATCATATTCCCCGGCATAAGGCCGGAATATCTCAATAATACCGTGCTGTGTACCTCGCCCAGCAAAACCTTTAATATGCCGGGGCTACAGGTATCCAATATCTTTATAGCAAATGACAAGCTTAGGCTACAGTTTATAAAAACTATCAGGAAAACCGGTTACAGTCATTTAAACACCCTTGGAATAGTGGCCTGTACAGCTGCCTATGAGCATGGTGCCCAATGGCTGGAAGCGCTAAAAGTCTACCTATGGGAAAATATAAGTTTTGTAAAGGGTTTCCTGGAAAGCCAAATCCCCCAGGTTAAACTGGTGGAACCTGAGGGTACCTATCTACTATGGTTGGATTTTTCGGCACTTAAATTAAAGGATGATGACTTGGAAGAGCTAATAGAAAAGAAGGCAAAGCTGTGGTTGAGCCCCGGCCGGGCTTTTGGCGCCGGAGGTCAGGGGTTTCAAAGGCTTAACATTGCCTGCCCCCGCCAGGTATTGGAGCAGGCATTGTTGCAATTAAAGCGAGCGATTGATTGTTCTTACCGCCCGCTTGCTTAAGGTCTGTATACCTAATACTCCTCCTCCATTTTTAGGACAGTTTCATAGATTTTCCTGTTAACCGGTACATCTATCCTGTGCTTGTCTGCCAGTTTGATCACAGTTCCTGCAAAGAGTTCCACCTCTGATTTTCTTTTTTGAAGCCCATCCTGTCTCATTGATGGCATACCATTTGGATTCATTTGATCCACCAGCTCAATATAGGCATCGAAATCCTTTTGGGTTAAGTTGATGTTCTCCATCTGAGCCAGTCTCATTACCTCACTCATAGCATCTTTCATCAGCTCCCGTGCTTTACCGGATTTTTGAACCGTGGCATATGTACCTTCATGTATCATAACCGACTGGTTTAGTCCAACGTTGAGCATAAATTTGCTCCAAACTCTGCGCCTTATATTATCTTCCAGAATATAAGGCATATCAACCTTATCGAATAAATCCAGCACAGCCTTTAGCCTTCTTTTTTTATCTTCATTTTTTTCATCTATTCCCAGGCAGAAATGCCCAAACTGCGAATACCTAACTTCATTTTCGATCTTTGTTGTATCCATGGCCTGGACAATACAATGAATTATCTTGTCCATCCCATATACCCTGCCTATTATATCCTCACTTGATATCCCATTTAATACGGACATGATAATGGTGTTTTCCGATACCTTGTTTCTTACGGTCTTAATTGCTTCCTCCAATCCCGTGGCTTTCACCGCAAAGATCAGTAAATCAGCAGGCTCTCCCTGTAACTCCTCGTCAACCACTGTAAAGTCGCACTTGTGTCCATTGCAAAATACGCCTTCTTTATTGTATTTATCAATCCTTTTTTTGTTGGCTACAAATTCCACATGCTCTTTTCCCAGCTTTCTGACTAAAAAGTCGCCATACATTACCCCTAAGGCGCCCATTCCTACGATTGTTATCTTCTCCATTTTCATAGATAAAAGTCCTCCTTTTCAGCTGTCTCACCCAACCATCAGCAGGGTTCTCTGTAAATGACAAATATCTTATTATTAAATAAATGGCTTAAACTATATAACTCATAATAAAAAGACTACCATCTCTATACCTGATTGTCACGCTAAGGGGACTTTAAGGCCAGAGATGAATTCCCTAAACTGTCGTTACCCCTATATTCTATCATAATCAAAGTCTTATTGGACACGTTTTCATACTCCTCCATCTAATGGTCTCTTTTCTCCGGTTTTCTTTACCAAATTCGTTATCCAGACAACATGGTATTTATGTCCTTTATATTACAATACTATCGAAATTGCGACCAATAATAGCTTTTTTCGCACTCTACCGATTAGTTTGTTGATTATCAAATGGTACAATGGTATAATATAGTAAATGAATCAGATATATAAATCAGAGGGGGATGCTATCTATGAAATGCAATAACAGGTTAATCGAAACTTTAAACTCTTTGCTAGCCGACGAATTAGCAGCCATCAACCAATATATTGTACATGCTGAGATGTGTGAAGATTGGGGATATGGAAAGCTTCATGCAAAACTCGAACAACGAGCCATCACTGAAATGAGACATGCGGAAAAATTGATCGGTAGGATTTTGTTCCTAGGAGGTAAACCTGTTGTAACCAGCCTGAGCAACATCAATATCGGCAAGGAAGTCCCTGAACAGGTAGAATTTGATCTTGCAGCAGAGCAGGCAGCTATTGATGCTTACAATAAGGCTATTACCCTGGCCGGCGAATTAGAGGATCATGCTACTAGGGATATCCTAATACAGATACTTAATGACGAGGATAGTCATTTGGATGAAATTGAAGAGTTGAAAGATCAAATTGAGCATATGTCCCTCCCAATTTTCCTTACCACCCAAGTTGGTTAAGTAAGACATATTACAATACGTACAATGAAAAAGCTACCAGGATGTTTTTCCAGGTGGCTTTTTTGCTGTTTGGTTATAGTGGTTGACTGGTTTTTTGCTTTTACCTGTGGTATTTATCTCCATATCCGAATATCCAAACAACTATTTTTAACATTTCTACCCTTTGTCAGCGTTTCCCATCTATCTTACAAGCAACCGCCTGATTATCCAAATCATCGGATATTATATCTGAATAGGCCTCCCTGTGCTTTTTTAGCCAAGCATTTGCATATGAACACGTAGCCGTAGCCTTAAGTGAGTTCTCCCTTAAATACCCAGCAACGACCTCCATCATCTTCCCTGCCAGGCCCTTTCCTCTTAACTGAGGATTTACATATGTATGATCAATATCAACCTCACCGTTTTCCTTGTAAACAAAGGTGGTTTCCGCCATCAATTCTTTGTTTTCGTTAACGCTGAATATGCGTCCATTTTCATACTGCCAATCCATTTTACTACTCCTATTCTTTTTATTTTTACTATAAGTAATTCCCGTCATCAGTCTTGATAATATATGTAGATTATTTGCTGTGACAATATATTCTTTCCCCTCTTAAAAAGACTATATCCATACATGCTAACTTCCCTATAATGCTTTTTACATATAATTATACCATCTCACAAACTCCTTTGTCATTGAAAGCCAGTCCTCTTATGCTGTATAGTTTGCTTAGTATATTAGTCCGTTGGTTACAAGGCAAACTATTCGGGAAAAAAACACAATTTATTTTTGCCAGCACTCTTTGCCAGGTATAATGCCCTATCCGCCATTTCAATTAACTCCTCATATGTTGAATTACAATGCGGAACCACAGAAGTGATCCCTATACTGACAGTTACATATTTGCTCACTGGAGATTTTTCATTGTTGATACGCATTGACTCAATTTTTTGCCTTAACATCCCAGCAACCTTTATCGCCTCTTCTTTACTCGATTCAGGTAAAAGCACAACAAATTCTTCCCCACCATAACGAGCTACCATATCGGATGCGCGGGATAAAGAGTTCTTGAGCATCTGGGCGATCTTAATCAGACACTCATCACCAGCTATATGCCCATATGAATCGTTTACCTCTTTAAAGTTATCAATATCTATAAGTAATAGCGCCAGGTGTCTTTTGTTTCTTAAGCAGCGACGCCATTCTATTTCCAGCGTTTGATCGAATTTTCGTCTGTTCCATACCCCTGTTAAAGGATCGTTAAAGGAAAGCTGCTTTAATGCTCTATTTGCTTCTTCTAATTGATGTTTTTGTTTTTCTATTTTTTCATTTGACTCCTCTAAGGCTTTCGTCCGTTGTGATACCAACTCATCCAAATTCCTATTTATATCAATAAGTTTTTCCGTTAAAACTTTCTCCTGCTCTAAGGAATTGGAAAAAATCTTGGCTAACAATAGGGAATTGGTAAAAGCAAATATTAATTGTCCAGCTGAACTAAGATTACCCGTTCTTATCAAAGTATTAAATAATGATGAACCCGCATCATTCATCCATATGCTGAGAAAAATAACATCATTAATACTGCTCAACAATAAGGCCAATGCCCCCAAAGCAATAAACCAACTATCCTTTTCCTTATGAATAATTAATTTCGTTATTTTCACTAATATATAGATTATTGCATATATGGTCCATATTTGATATATAGGATTAAAGGGAGTGAATATCCTTGCAGGAGCCAGAAGAACAAATAGCCCAAAAGCAGCCCCCAATATTTGAGCTATCTTGATTATCCATCTGTGAAATTGCTGGGGGTACACCGACCTAAAATACATCAGTGTGAGTGGTACACCAAGATAGTATGTCAGCGTCTGTAGCTTATGAGCGATTTCCCAACTAAAATCAGGAAACATATATATGAAGAATCGTTCTCCCACCAGAAGCGTCCTAATTCCTATAAAGAGGCAAAATAACCCAAAATATAATGATGAGGTATTGTTTTTTCTGAAGAAAAATAGAGCAACATGATATACCCCTATGAGCATCAATCCTCCAAATATGAACAACTCCACTGCTAAACTAATATTTCGCAACCTTAGGATTTGCTTGTCGCCACCAAGCCTTATACTCTCCAGCATTCCCCCACTACGGTGATAAAAGTTTGAGACCTGAATCAATATTTCATTTGCTCCTTGTCGTGGCTCAAATGAAGCAACTTGAGGAAGATATTGAGGGATCGTTGTTTCCCGGGTTATACCCACTTCTCCAGCTGAGGCAATCAATTCACCATTCACCCAAAGCTTATATGCCGTAAATATTCTTGGAATCTTTAACGCTAATCTAACATTTTCCCTTGTAATAAACTCCAGTCGATAGGTTGCGTAACCATATCCGGAATGCTCTTTGTTATTTGCATATTTATTCCACGAACTTGGAATTTGAACATAATCGTTTAATACACCAGCTTCTACTTCATCAGGAGCCAAAAGTTGATTCCAGAAAAATTCCCATTCTCCATCAATACTAACCACATCATTCTTAAGCTGTATTTGGGTTAAATCCATAACTCCTGATTCAGCCTTCGGCTTAATATTAGATCTATGATCTGTACAGCCGACCAAAATTAGTAACACGAATATAATAATTATATGTAGCTTGCATTTATACATTAGATTTTATCGCCCATCCTACTATAATGTGTTTATAATCTCATCTGCTACTAAAATAGATATCATCTCATTTTAAGCTACTATAATGCTTTTTTTCAAATCAGTCCCAGTCATGGTTGTTCTCACTTTTGACATAATATGAGTTATTGGTTTTTCAGCACTGGAATTTTTCAATTTCAGACATAATAATTGCATCTACATTATTCCTTCTACAAAACTCAAGTAGACGCATTTTCACTAATTTCCCAGGGGAGGTGTGCCTGTTTCCTATCTGTTAATTGTAGAGCAACTAATAGAAAACTCTCGGGATAGCTGCACCTGAGTAATATTCAAATCCTTATACGGGTAATACTAATAAGAGTACAAACAGCATGTAGGTACCCCACCTTAAGGTATAGTATAGCATAGGATAATGCAATTGACTAACTCTTTTATAATCGATTATCTAAAAAACATACCCCCGATATGCTTATTGATATACATATCGGGGGTATAAAGCGGAGTCGATAAAATAAATGTCGGTTAAAAGGCAGTTCCCTTCAACTCACCGGTGAATTTATTATCCTTCACAGTCAACCAATGGGTTGCCCCATCAATAAACTCCTGTTCATCAGGCACGCCGTCAAGAATGGTATCGGGTTCATCTACATCGTCAAATCGGGCATAGGAACCGTTATTACCGGAGAAAATAGTTCTAAAAACACACATGGCCTTGGTCAGCCCCTCTCCGTAAGTGCTCCCCACTGCAGTGCTGAAATAATACTGTGCTGCGTACCCATCTTCGGTCCTTACATATTCAAAGAGTAAGGCCCGTTCACCACTATCATCGGCCTCAAGACGCAAAGCGTCAATGTCGGAACGGTAATCCACCTGAATAAAGATCTGACCACCTTCGTCTTTATCAATGGTCATAGTGTATTTATTGGCACTTTCCCTTTGAAGATCGGCGCCTATAAACCTTTTCCCCTCTCCTGTAAATACGCTCATTACAATGTCTTTTTGGGCCAGCTCCCCATCCTCCAGTGTTTCACCCCAATAAATAAGCGGCGTTATATAATCGAATATCTCGATGTCCGGAATAAGTACCAATGACTGGCTGTACATTACAGTCTCTTCTGCCGAGCTGTTATCTATTATATAATTGTCAAACGCCATCCGAGCATCCTGGAATGCTTCGTAGCCCCTTTCAGTATCTATCACATCATTTGCAGAATTTGTCCCGCTAATCTCTTCAAAAGGCTCTTCATCAGGCAGACTCACTTCATTGCCCGAATCTTCCGGAGACGAATCTTCTGAAGGTAGATCCGGACTTTGGGTTTTATTTGCCCCGCATGCGCAGAGAGAAAATATCAGCATCATGCTAAGGATAAAAACAAATATTTTCTTCATATGAAATACCTCCATGGGAAGTTATTAGCATACAAGATACCATATAGGAATGGACTATACCCTATTTCAGGATATTGAACTTACCGATTAGAGGCAGCCTCTTGGCCTTCCCTCCGAATCCATTGATGATCCCCATAATTCCCAATATCATAACACCAATTCCAAACAACGGCATCAGAATCCACCCTATAATGGGGATCATACCTAAAATCAGATTGCCCGCTATACCTGCAATTAAAAGTACAAGTCCCTGGTTGGCATGAAATCTGGCATACCCTGATTCAGGACAGGAGATGAGCGGTAGAAAGAATAGAATATACGCAAGCCCTGCCATAGTTTTGTTTTTTTCAATATCCTCCGAGGTATAGGTGTTTCCCTGAGTTGCTTCAGACTCTTGGTTTATGCTTTTTTCTTCTATCATCATAAAAACCTCCAAACATTAATACTATAATTCCGTGTTCCACATACTAAACATGGTTTTGGCATGCTATCGCCATAAGGACAATATCATTCCTCCCTATCATCCTATGAGGTACACTAATAATGTAGCCTGTAGAAAGTAGGAAGTCACTTCAGTAGTTCACATGATATAAGAAAATAGCCCCCCTCATTAGTTCTAATGAGGGGGGCTAAAGCCCTATTTTCTGTTATTGTTTGTATTCTTGCAGTAATAAGAAGAGTTCAGTTCGACTATTAATGTTAAGCTTCCTATATATGGATGTACAATAAGTATTGATAGTCGCATAGGCCTTGGACTGTATACCCGAAATCTGCCGTAGGGTATATCCCTCAAGGAGGAGATTGCATACCTCAATTTCGGCAGGAGTTAGCTTGTAGTCCTTCAGCCTGGCCTCCAGTCTCGAACACTGACTGATATCCCCCCGATAGGCGTCATCGATCCATTCTCCTGAATATAGCATATTAGTGAAGAAAGGAGATAGAATGAAAAACAGGATGATAGTACAAATAGAAATAATGGCCATCAATAAAGGTGACACCGACATCGGAGTCTGTCCCAGGAAAATCTTTAGAAATATGAATGAAGTAAAATAACACAGGGAGGAAAGTAAAAATCCGGTCCGGTAATAATAGATGCTTTGAAATTTTTTTATCATAAAACCGGCGAGATAATAGGTGTTAACAATACCTATTGAATAGGCAACGCCAAAGCAAAAGGCTGACACAAGGCCCACTTCCGGATACTGCATCCGCACTATATCTACCACAAACCCCAGAGCTAAGAATGCAAAGGAAAGATTAAGCATGATGCATATATTCATGGAAAAACGGGTTTGCAAAAGAAGGATCACAGCAATCCCTGCTAAAATACCTGTGAAATAGAAGCTTTCTATCTGACTTTTCGTAAAACCGCCAATCTGCTGGATGGCAGCAGGGGCTATCACATCATTTAAGGCAAATACTACAAAAATTACAGGCATTAGAGAATAGGCCTTGACAGGTGCTTTTACCTTTTCTAATGAAGGAACCTTTTCAGCATTGGATTTAATACGGTATGTACTAATGGCCAGGGTAACCATAATGACAAATATAAGAACGGTAAAGGGATTGAGGATAAACTCCTGATTACTTAATAACGGTTTTATATACATTAACACCTTGGGAAGCAGCACAGCCAGAATCATGGAATAAAACTTTTCCGGATTATTTAAAACCATAAAATAACCATATACATGTGAGATAAAAATGTGTCCTATGCAGGGTACAGTAGTCAGCATAATGACTTTCGAAGGAATGCCGGGTCCAAGAATCAGTACTGATACAAAACATACCAGGGATAGGATCACGCTATAAAATGAAGCGGGAACAAATCTTTTCCCATCGAAAAGGAGCGGTATCAAGCTGCCGGTAATCAGCATGACATAAAAGTAAAAAGATGTGTCCCCCACGATCTCCTCGAACAGACCTACTTTGACGCCAAAGTCTCCCATTGGCAGAAAATATGCATAGAGCCATATGGAAACAGCTATCCATCCCAAAAAATATGGCATGTTTTCCCTCGTAACAGCCTTGATGCTTAACTTATTTACAGACCGGAATGCAGACCCCAAGTGATTTTTTAGATCAATCTTATGTGCTCCCACTATTTACACCCTCCTGTGTATTGTACAGGCATATGTACCTTGATGTACATGCCCCACAAACACTCCGCTACATGCTGCTTCTCCATGTCATATACCATATGTTGTTAATATATCAATAAAATGAATTATAGTAACTCCATTATAATACATTTATGCATATAATAACAATAATAATTGATAGCATGCCAGAATTGTATATGATCAAATCTATAGCGTGTCTCCGGGAGGGTATTGTATTCTCTATGGCTTAAAGGGAAGAGCTTAAACAGTTTCTTACATGTCAGCCAATTCATCCCCTTGGAATTCAGCATATTCTGTCCTGTTGCGTCCGGAAACCTTGGCTTTATACAATAATTTATCAGCCATGGCTACAATTTCCGTTGGTGACCTTTCAGAAGAGTATCGGGCTGTAGTCACCCCAAAACTTGCAGTCAGAAACCCAGAAACAGGAGATTCCATGTGGTCAATCTTTAAATCCTCTATCCTCTGCCGAATCCTTTCTGCCAGATTTACTGCGGCATGAATGTCTGTATCGGGCAATATACAGGCAAATTCTTCTCCCCCATAACGAGCAGCCAAATCAACATTTCGGTTTGTATAGTAGGATAACACCTTGCCAATTTGACGCAGACATTCATCTCCCATAATATGACCGTAACAATCATTGTATTCTTTGAAATGATCAATATCAAGTAAGATGATTGATAGTTTGGATTTTGAACGCCTCAGCCTGGAATACTCGTGTTCCAAAGTAGCATCAAAACATCTTCTGTTAGCTATTCCCGTAAGGCTATCCATGTTGCTTAATTCCGTCAACCTACGATTGGATTCCTCCAGTAAAAGTTCCATTTCCTTTCTTTGATTTATATCCGTTAACATGGCAAAAGATCCATCAAACCTACCATCATCATTCAGAATTGCTTTTGCGGAAATCAAAAACCAGTGTTTTTTTCCATCCTTTCTCAACAAACAGCCTTCATAAACCGAATCATCGCCTTTTTTTCGAAGGGACTCCTGATAATTGAAAATTTCCAGTTGGCTCTCGGGCAAGAAAGTAACATATGATCTTCCAAGCATTTCATCAACGGTATATCCAAGCATTGATGCCATATTTTTATTGGAAAAGGTGATCCTATAATGCTCATCAAAAATAAGAATGCCTTCAATGGCTGTCTCTACAATTTGTTGGAATCTTGTCTCACTCTTCTTCAGGTTTTCTTGAATTTCAATTAACTGCATATCGCTTCTTTCTTTAGCAAGCATCAGTAATATAAACCCACTTATTAAGAATAAGCAAAAGCTTAATCCGAGTATAATTCCGAATATGGTATTGTCGGCCAGTCTTAAGGCATATGCGGAAAAACCTAAAGAAATAACAGCACTTATCAGGAATACCGATCCGGTTAAAAAATAACATATGGCCAATACTATTTGCAGTGAAAATCTCAAACCTGATTTCTTAAGCAGGAATAAACTTGGCAAGAAGTAAAAGCTGCTTTGGAGAAGAAAGATTAATCCTATCCGATAGGGGCTATCCAAGAATAAGGTTATGGAACATACCAGGGTTATACCAATAGATGTTAAGATATGTAACTGGCGTCTTACATCTTGCCCAGATAAAATTCGTATGGCCCAGGCTTCATAGGCACAGCCTAATAGTAAAGAAGCATTCGCCAGCACTGTGAATCCGTCATAGGTGCCGATCCTATAAAAAAGCATCATGGAGCCGGCAGCCTGTAAAAATTTAGCTGTGATCCAGTATGGAACTTCTTGTGGATTGCTGTTGTTGTATTTAAATAATACCAATAATATACCAAATAAAAAGGATCCGATAGCCAGCATTAACACTACAGTTCTTAAGTCCACGATATCCCCTCTAATTTTGTCTTCATAATGTAAATTCTTCGTTATCCCGATTAATTCCCCGGTATTTAATAGATAGATATTTGATAACCATTTCTTTCAATCTGAAAACTATATTTACAATTTTTCGATACCTTTCATGGTGTTAATATTACTCCATTAACATGGCTGGAGTATATTCAGCATGCCGGAACTCGTCAATTACACGTTCTATAAAATAACTTTTCCCAGTTGGATGATGACATTATTTGATTGACAATATGACCAGGTGGTCATATAATATAAGTGTGAATATGACCACCTGGTCACATATTATTAGATGGAGGATCTGATGCCGAAAGCAACCTTTTTTAACTTGCCGAATGATAAGAGAAGCTTAATAATCTCAGCTACTATGAAAGAATTTTCTAATGCCAATTATGATGCAGCCAGTATAAATCAAATATGTAAAAACTCAAACATTGCCAAAGGGAGCTTCTATCAGTATTTTACCGATAAGCTGGATCTGTACGTATATATAATGACCTTGGCTATCGAAGAAAAAATCAGGTTTTTCTCCACCGTTATAGCTGAATTTCATACCTTAACATTACTGGAGCAGATTCGTTTACTTTTTCGCAAAGGAGTAGAATTTGCAAATAAGCATCCTCAATATGCTGCCTTAGGTGAGCAGTTCTCAAAAGAGAATAATGCATTGGCAAAATCAGCAGTTATTAAAGAGGGAGATAAACAATCAGAAGCACTGTTTATTCAAATGATACAAAAATCAAAAACTAAGGGTGAAATAGACAGCAGCGTTGATTCCTTATCCTTAAGTCTGTTGTTGCAATCCCTATATAGTGCAGTTGGTAAATATATAGTTGATAAGTTTAATAGCCCTGGTTATGAATATAATGAAGAAGACATAAACAGCTTTGTGGATTCACTTTTAAATATTATATTTCATGGAATTCAGAATAAAGTAGATTAAATTCCAAGGAGGCCTGTCATGAAGAAGAAGGTAGATTTCATATTGGGGATGGTCTTTGCACTTGCTACCATAATATTCATCGTACTATTTCTAACCAATGACACATTTTTCAACTGGGCATTTGAAAGACATCACAATATATTAAGCTGGTACATCAGACCCTTGTTTATAATACCAATGGTCGTATTTGCATTCAAGAAAAGTTTTACTGGTGTATTCGCTTCAATTTTTGCTCTATTTACGAGTATGTTCTGGTTTCCTGTTCCAGCTACAAAGAATCCTCAAGTTATAGAATTTTTAGCTTTTGAGATGGATTACCTTAAGGATACATGGACCGTTCCCAAAATAGTAATAAGCTTGGCAGTACCCCTATTTTTCTTTATGCTCCTTACAGCTGCATGGAAAAGAAACTGGAAATGGCTTTTAGGTGTTATCATAGGTGCAGCTGTTTTAAAATTTATTTGGAGCATTGTCTTTAGTGGCGAAGCGGGCATGTCTATTCTGAAACCTGCATTATTAGGCTTGGTTATCTGTATAGGAGGCCTTGCTTATTTTATCAAAAAACAAGCTAAGGGAAAAAATTAAAGAATTAGCGAATAAACATTATATTGCTAATCAAGTCCCCACAAATTTCAAACCCAAAAATCAGGAGGTGGACAGCTCCTTTCACTTGCTTTCCTATAATAACTCAATATATTTCATACATACAACTCCATAAAACCAACTGTGAAAGGCAGTTGCTCAAATTTCTTAGTACCTGTATGGATAAAACCATAAGCTGTATACCATTCTCTAAGTTTTATGTTTTCTTCAATTATCCCTATAGTGATTTTTCTACCACCAAGTTCTTTTACTTTACTCTTACAGATATTCAACATCTCTTTACCATATCCTTTATGGCGGTACTCAGGAAGTATACATAGGTTTTTAATTTCGAAGGAAGTATCACTGTTTTTATTGAGAGAAATATATCCAACTATTTCTCCCTCTGAAAAATAGCCGTACATTAAATAACCTCTTTTAAATTGTAACCGTAGTCTTTCAACGCCGATAAAACTTGTATGACCGGGGCAATTCTCCTCAGTAACTCCGAACTCATGGGCAACTGTAGCAAAACTTTTGCGAATTACTCCAGCACAACTTTCAAGCTGCTCCTCCCCGATAATATATATCCCATTTTTCATGGACTGGTACACCTCACATACATAAGAATTACTCCTGGCTTTTCTATGCCATACAGCTATACGAATTTACTAAAAAATACTCCGTAATCTCTCCTTACCTCGACGCAAAGGGTTCATGGTTAGTTGCATCGCTGCTTTGATAAGGTCGTGTATAAAGCCCCCCCTTATCTTATTATGAAATTTATCATCCCTTCTCCAAAACAAGGCATAATGTGTCTGATTTGCCTGTATATGGACTGCCACAAACATCATCATAAATACTGTGCACCCGGAACCCAAGAGGCGTTACCTCATTGAGCAAGGTATCTTTAGTGTACACCGTGTCCCAGATAAGGTATTCCGATATACCCTTCTCTGTAATTACAATGACCTTGTAGACCTTTACAGTATTGTTTTCATAATAATACTCAGCTTCCAGACATAAGT
>LSQX01372578.1_pt1 | contig 61445 bp, 54 predicted proteins | sample 654561 | NCBI WGS metagenome assembly LSQX01 (sample SAMN04489861, study PRJNA283612) | anaerobic digester metagenome | isolation source: 4 biogas reactors fed with cattle manure at either 37C or 55C with and... | place: Denmark: Kongens Lyngby | collected 2014
GCTACGGTCTGTTTGCTGACTTTTAACTCCACATTATGGCGGCTTACCTGCAGGGTGGCTCCTTCGTAGGAAATCTCGCTGCTGGCCTCTAAAAGCTCCGCTTTAAGATTGACATCTACCCTTGTATGAGGCCTAACACCCACTTTCTCGTCTACTCAATAACGGTATTCGTTCGTCTGTTTATGCCTGTAGTAGCGTCTTTGATATCTTACAATGCCGAAGGGGGTTAATATCTCCTTTTCGTCTTCTTTATGAACGCTCTTCCAGTCACGCTTTCTTTCCGGACTTTTGAATATTTGTTCGTCGAGTTCTTCGATTTCTGCCTTAAGCAACTCACAACCTAGGTTATCCAGCTCTTTTTTCAGTTGAGCTTCAAAATTTAGAAAGTCAATGCCATCTCCTAAAACCTTTAAAATCTTCTCAGTTACCGAAAGGACTTTTGCTTCTACTAAGCGAACTACATCCATGAGGAACCTCTGCCTCCTTTTGGGGGTATTCATCTCGATGTGAGGTTCCTCTTCGCTTTCTTAAAAGATTATCCTTCCAAAAACCTAAAGTAATTTTACACTAACATTAATTTATGTTATTGGATGTATCCAGGCCGTATTAAACGCTGCCCGGGCAACACCGGCGGCCTGCACCGGCTTTGGCCCTTCTTAGAGGTCATAGTAAAAGGAAAATTCAGCCGGATGAGGAATACGGTTAATCTTGTCTGCTTCAGCCCGTTTAAGCCTTATCCACCTTTTCAGCAAATCTTTGGGGAAAACACCGCCGCGGGTTAAATATTCATTGTCTTCCTCCAGGGCATCAAGGGCTTCAGGCAGCGTTTTGGGCAAGGAAGCAAGTTTCTTCTGTTCTTCTTCTGAAAGCTCGTAAAGGTTGAAATCATACGGGCCCCACCCGTTTTCGCGGGGGTCTATTTTGTTCAGGATGCCGTCTAATCCCGCCATCAGTATGGCGGCATAAGCATAGTAAGGATTGCAGGTTGCGTCCGGGCTCCTGATTTCAAAGCGTTTTGCTTCCGGGGACTTTGCATAGGCGGGAATGCGAATGACAGCGCTTCTGTTTGATGTGGCATAGCCTATTGTTACAGGCGCTTCAAATCCCGGTACAAGCCTCTTGTATGAATTTGTTGAAGGGTTGGTGAGTGCGCAGAGGGATCTGGCATGTTTTAACAGACCGCCGATAAACCGGTGCGCTTCCTGGCTGAGTCCTGAATAACCGCTTTCATCATAAAAAAGCGGCTTCCCATCCTTTATTAGCAGCATGTGTACATGCATGCCGCTGCCGGCTTCCGAAAAAATCGGCTTGGGCAAAAAGGTAGCCGTCTTGTTTGCAGCAGCTGCGGCATTCTTGACAACATACTTGATAATCATTGTTTTGTCGGCCATCTCGGTTACTGTTCCAAGTTCAACCTCTATTTCAAGCTGACCGGGGCCTCCTACCTCATGATGGTGGTATTTTATATTAACTCCCCAATCTTCAAGCAATAAACACATCTTACTGCGCAAATCATATGTAGTGTCATGGGGCGGGGTGATGTGATATCCGCCCTTCAGGGGCACATGATAACCGGAATTATTGTAGTGGCCAATCCCGCTGTTCCACTCTGCCTGCGGCGTGTCCAGCGAGTAAAAAACCTTATTGGGACTGCACTCGTAGCTTACCTGGTCCAGAATATAAAACTCAAATTCAGGGGCTATGAGCATTCTATCGGCAATTTTTGTTTCGCGCAGGTATTCCTCCGCCCGCAGGGCTACATTGCGCGGGTATTCGGCAAAAGGCTTGTTCCCGTTGTCATCAATCACAAGTACATTGCCGATCATGGTAAGGGTAGGGGTATCTGCAAAGGGATCAACATGGGCACTGGAAAGGTCGGGAATAAAGACCATATCACTTTTTTCAACTTTTGCGTAACCGTAGTTTGAGCCATCGAATCCGATGCCGTATTTCATAACATCTTCATCAAGTCTTTCCGCCGGTATGGTTACATGACGCCAGCGGCCGGCAATATCAATCATTTTAAAATCAATCATTGAAATAGCATTATTTCTGCAAAAATCATGAATTTCTTTTAATTGGGAAAACATAATAACCTCCCCTGTTTATTGATTTTATATATGTAAACAAAATAGCATAAAAGAGGCAATTTGCCTGCCCGCACCTAGAAAACTTTGTTAAACAACCCGCGCACCAGGGAAACGATTGCCCGGATAAGGCGTACGAAAAAATTGGCTTTGTCAACATCCTCTGCGATGAAGAGAGGTTGGGTATCAAGGGTTTCTCCGTCAAGTTTAACCTGCAATGCGGCTGCTTTTTCGCCTTTTTCCACGGGTGCGCTGATCTTTTGTCTGTCTGTAATCACAAGTTCCAGTTCATCCTGCCTGCCCACAGGGATCAGAACACTGTAGTCCTTGTCCACAATAAGGTCAACAGTTTCTTTTTTACCGCCTTTAACGGTTATCTCTCCCATTTTTTCTCCTGCTGCCGCTATTTCTACAAATTCAAAGTTGCGGAAGCCGTAAGTAAGCAGTTCCTGGCTTGCCGCAAGTCGCGCTTCATCACTTTCCGTATTAAGGACAACCGATATTAATCGCATATCTTTTTGCATGGCTGTGCCCACCAGGCTGTATCCCGATTCCGGTGTCCAGCCGGTCTTCAGACCGTCGGCCCCTGCAAATCTTCCCAGAAGCGGGTTGCGGTTGTACTGTCGAATACCGCCGTAGGTAAATTCACGCTGGGATTCGAATTCCAGGACTTTCGGATACCGGGTAATAAGCTCCCGTGCCAAAACGGCAACATCCCGGGCGCTCATATAATGATTATCGGCGGGCAGACCGGTGGAATTTACAAAATGAGTGTTTTCCAGCCCCAGTTCGGCAGCCCGCCTGTTCATAAGCTGGACGAAAGCTTCCTCACTGCCGGCTATTAGTTCTGCGATGGCAATACAACCGTCATTGGCTGAGACAATGGATATTCCGCTGATTAAATCTTTGACGGTAACTTCAGTATCTACTTCCAGATACATTTCCGAACCGCCCGTCCTCCAGGCTTTTTCGGAAACCAGGGTTTTCTGTTCCCAGCTTATGTCTCCGCGTTCCAATGCTTCAAAGGCCAAGAGCAGTGTCATTAGTTTGGTAATGCTGGCCGGTGGGCGGGGTTCATTCTCATTTTTCAGGTAGAGAAAGCGGCCCGTAGAAAACTCTATCAGTGCGGCGTATTCAGCAGAGCTTTCAAAACCCGGGGTCTGGGCCAGTACCTTTGCCGGCAGTAAAAAAGTGAGAAAAACAAGCAGCAAAACAAGTGATTTTTTCAATTTGTATGCCTCCTGTTGCAAATATGCTGGATGTCTAATCACTATACTATAATATACGAAAACCTGCCTAAGAATCCAGTCTTAACAGTAAAAAAAACGCCTAAATACATAGTATAAGTCAGAGGTTTTTGCCGGAGAGAAAGAGAGACAGAATGATGAAAAGGCAGAAAAACCTTGAAAATATACGATAAATCGTATAATAAGCATTAAATGGTATATAATACAATAAGCATGCCTGAACTGATAATCTTTACAAAGTAAGAAGGAATCATTTGAGTAATGTAGAAATAAATAAATGTCAGGAATGAACTATTAACGTCGTGCAAAGGAGGAACAGTATAGGGCAAAGCAGTAAAGAGAGGCTAACTTGTGGCAGTGATAATTTGACCTCGTCTCTCTTTAAATTAGGGGATGGGGTTTTTTAAATGGCGGACAATTGTTGCAGGATTTTGTCCGGAAACGGCGAAATAATAAGCCTTGACTGTTCCTACAATGTTTAACTGTCATGGTTGTCTGAAAAAGGCGCAGGTGAGGAAAATGGAAGGGATTTTTCCCGGGGAGTTTATTGATGATCTGCGCAGCCGCTTTGATATTGTCAGTGTAATTTCCCAGTATGTTCAGTTGAAAAAAAGAGGCAGAAATTACTTCGGTCTTTGCCCCTTCCATGATGAGAAAACGCCTTCATTCAGTGTTTCTCAGGAAAAGCAGATTTTTCATTGTTTTGGCTGTGGCGAAGGCGGAGATGTTTTTACCTTCCTTATGAAAATTGAAGGACTGGCATTTCCCGATGCAGTACGTGAACTTGCCGATAGAGCCGGTGTCCCTTTGCCGCAAAAGAAAAGTGCGCGCAGCAGACAGGAAAAATACAGGGAACGCCTGGTTGAGATAATGGCGCTGGCCAACCGTTTTTTTCAGTATAATTTGCAGCAGCCCGGGAGCCGTGCAGCCTTGAAATATTTACAGCAAAAACGTGGCCTGAGTACACAGACAATAAAGGATTTTGCCCTGGGTTTTGCTCCCGACAGTTGGGATGCTTTAAAATCACTACTGACAAGCAAGGGGTATAAAGAGCGCGAAATAATGGCTGCGGGACTCCTTAGCCAGACCCGCCAGAATACCTATGACCGTTTCCGGAACAGGGTAATCTTCCCTGTTTTTGACCGGCGAGGCCGACTTGTTGCCTTTGGCGGCAGAGCTCTTGACGACTCTCAGCCAAAGTACTTGAATTCCCCGGAAACGGTACTCTTTAACAAAAGCAGAATATTATACGCGCTGCATCTGGCCCGGGAGGCAATCCGTAAAAATAAAAGGGCAGTTATTTTTGAGGGCTATATGGATGTGATCACTGCCCATCAGGCCGGCATCAAAGAAGCCGTGGCTTCCCTTGGCACTTCGCTGACTGTGGAACAGGCCCGGCTACTGCGCAATCAGGCGGAAGAAGTCATTATCGTATATGATGCAGACTCTGCCGGCCAGGCTGCCACCTGGCGCGGACTGCAGATTTTGCGTAGAACCGGCTGCCTTGTAAAAGTGGGGCGCCTGCCGCGGGGACTTGATCCCGATGATTACATCAGACGTTATGGCGGGGAAGCCTTTAGCAGCAAAATCCTGGAGCAATCACTGCTTTTAGTGGATTATCAGCTGGAAAGCCTGATGCAGCAGTATGACAGGGATAACAGTGAGGGAAGGCTGCTGTTGTTTGATAAAGTTATTGAAGTATTGGCTGATATCGAAAATGCAATGGAGCAAGAGGATTATGTACAGAAGGCAGCGAATTTGTTAAAACTACCGGCGCAATCCATTCGCCGGGAACTGGAAAAAACAAAAAAGCCCGGGCGGGCTCCGGGCAGAATTACACAGCAGCAAAAACTGCCGCGTAGCGGAGCGGAGGAAAAGGCTCCCCTGCAGATACTGGCTCTCTGGGTGCGTTTCCCGGAAATGAAGGCTGCCACGGCTGACTTGCTGGAACCGGAAGATATACCGGTGGAGTTTCAGGCTGTTTTTGCTGCGGCCCGGGAGGCAGCGGAACTATCTCCTCCTCAGCTGCTTTCCCTGTTAGCGGCAGAAAAACACCGGCAGCTGCTCCGCCGTTTATTATTGGAAGAAGAATATGATGAAAAAAAAGCGAGAAAAGCGCTGTCTGACTGCGTACAATATCTAAAGTATCTTAGAATAGTGCGCAAGCGTAAAGAAATAGAAGCTCAAATTGCGAAACTGGATAGCACAACAGCAAATGCAGAAATGGCTGCATTGTCCAGAGAATGGCTGACTCTGCGTAAAATGGAAGAAAGCATAAATCAGGCCAGGGAAGGAGGGAAAGGTGTTGAATAATAAGAAAAAACCGGAAAAGAAGGACACGGAGGAGAAGCAGCAATTAAAGAAAATACGTGAAAACCTGGTTAAACAGGGGAAGAGACAGGGTTTTCTCACTTACAAGGAAATAATAGAAAAGCTGCAGGAAATAGACTTGTCTCCTGAAGAAATCGATGAGTTCTATGACTACCTCTCCCACCTTAATATTAACGTGATAGATGACGATGACGATGACGGTGAAGCAATAGAGACAATTGCCGGTGATGATAAAAACTTAAAAGATGAAATTGAGAATGTGGAAGATATTGACTTGTCCGTTCCAGAGGGTGTCAGTGTAAATGACCCCGTACGCATGTATTTAAAAGAAATCGGCAAAATTCCCCTTTTAACCTCTGAGGAAGAAATAGAGCTTGCCCTGCGTATGGAACGCGGTGATGAAGAAGCAAAGCGTGCCCTGGCAGAGGCGAACCTGCGCCTTGTTGTCAGTATAGCAAAAAAATATGTCGGCCGCGGCATGCTGTTTTTGGACCTGATCCAGGAAGGCAATCTGGGACTGATTAAAGCCGTGGAAAAGTTTGATTATCGCAAAGGCTTTAAGTTCAGTACTTATGCTACCTGGTGGATCCGGCAGGCAATAACGAGGGCTATAGCCGACCAGGCACGTACAATACGCATTCCTGTCCATATGGTAGAAACAATAAACAAATTGCTCCGTGTTTCCCGCCAGCTTGTGCAGGAACTGGGACGTGACCCCACTCCCGAGGAAATTGCCAAAGAAATGAATATTTCCGAAGAGCGTGTGCGGGAGATCCTGAAAATTGCCCAAGAACCTGTTTCCCTGGAAACACCGATAGGCGAGGAAGATGACTCCCACCTGGGTGATTTTATTGAAGACCAAGAAGTGCAGGCACCGGCTGATGCGGCAGCCTTTGAACTGTTGAAGGAGCAGCTTGACGATGTTTTGGAGACGCTGACACCGCGGGAGAAAAAAGTTTTAAAGCTGCGCTTCGGCCTTGATGACGGCCGCTCCCGGACCTTGGAGGAAGTTGGCCAGGTTTTCGGAGTAACCCGGGAGCGTATTCGCCAGATTGAAGCCAAAGCACTGCGTAAACTGCGTCACCCTATGCGCAGTAAACGGCTGAAGGATTATCTGGAGTAGCAACCAGAAAACACAAGTTGTCCCGGGCTTGACGAGTACCCCTTTTTTGAGCTATAATAGGCAATGCACGACTTTTACGACTTTATTCCTCGATAGCTCAACGGTAGAGCAACCGGCTGTTAACCGGTGGGTTGTAGGTTCGAATCCTACTCGAGGAGCCAGGGCCCATAGCTCAACGGTTAGAGCTGCCGGCTCATAACCGGTCGGTTCTAGGTTCGAATCCTAGTGGGCCCACCACTGCTAATACGGCCCCTTGGTCGAGAGGTTAAGACACCGCCCTTTCAAGGCGGTAGCGCGGGTTCGATTCCCGCAGGGGTCACCATATAAAAGGGCGATTAGCTCAGCTGGGAGAGCGCCTGCCTTACAAGCAGGAAGTCGGCAGTTCGAGCCTGTCATCGCCCACCATTATAAAAACACAGCAGCCACAAGGATTTATAGTCCCTGTGGCTGCTTTTGTTTTTCCGCTTTTCTTTTTGCTGCCATTATCTTATGATTAAATAAACGGTATAGTTCTGTGTGCGGTGTTTGAGTAACGGGGCCCCTTAATAGAAAATACCTTTTCTATTGAATAAGATAAAGCAAGGGAGGGGAAGCGGTGCGGGAGAAGGCAGGATTCTATGCGGAGGCAAAAACTAACACGGCGGTTTGCGCCGTGGTAAACCTGTTACTCGTAGTTTTAAAATTTGCCGCCGGTTTTTGGGGACGCAGCAGTGCTCTTGTTGCCGATGGTTTACACTCGCTGTCAGATCTTCTGACAGATTTGGCTGTTTTTATCGGGTTAAGGTTCAGCGAACAGCCGGCCGATGAGTGCCATAATTACGGACACGAAAAATATGAAACACTGGTAACAGCTTTAATAGGTATTTTTCTGTTTATAGCAGGCTATGAGGTCTTAAAGGCCGGGGTTGCAAAAATTATACAAATTGCCCGGGGGACAATACCGCCCGGCCCCTCGCATATTGCCCTTGCAGTTGCCCTTTTGTCCATTATTGCCAAGGAAATCCTTTACCGCTATTCGGCAGCGGTTGGCAGGCGCCTGAACCTGCCGTCCGTTACTGCCAATGCCTGGCACCACCGGTCCGATGCCTTTTCATCCATCGGTGTTTTTATCGGCATAGGCGGTTCCATACTGCTGGGAGAAAAATGGCTTGTTCTCGATCCCCTTGCTTCAGTAGTTGTCAGCCTGTTTATTTTTCAGGTGGCTTACAGGGTTATTGTTCCAAGCATCCATGAACTTACCGATGCTGCAGTCAGCGAGGAGCAAAAGAAGAAGATTACTGACATTATACATTCCTGTGCGAAAGTAAAAGCTTTTCATAAATTGCGTACCAGAAAAATTGGCAATAAAGTTATTATTGACATGCATATTCTGGTGGACAAAGAAATTGATTTAATAAGTGCCCACAATATTGCCAGTTCCCTGGAGGAAGAGTTAAAGCAGGTTTTTAACACTTCAGCAATTATTACCATTCATGTGGAGCCGGATGTCACCGCCTAAACGGGCCCGGTTAAAATCTTCACATGAAAGGGCACTTGGAGTGAAGGAATCTTTATTTTTGTAGCGAAATGTAATATAGTTGCCGGTTGGAGGCAAAACGACTGCTATCTGCTATTTCAGGCAAAAGTAAATTACCGCCCATAAAGCTGTTTACCTGTCAGCAAAAGATAGATTTTTATGGGAAACACGATATTAAATGAAATGAAAAGGAGGAAAGCTATGTTAGATCTGAAATCATTAACAGAAGCAGTAGGAGAATTGGATGAGGAAAAGGTACTTGCCGAGTTGAGAGATTTTGTAGCCACAAACCCTTCAGCAGAGGAAGCACAGCAGGTTGTCGCCGCCTGCCAAGCCGGTATGGGCGTTGTTGGCGATTTGTTTGAAAAGGGAGAGTATTTTGTTGGCGATTTGATTTTTGCCGGTGAGCTGTTAACAAACGCCATTGAAATCCTTAAGCCCGTATTGGGAGGAAAAAGCACTGCCGGAATCGGCACCATAGTCCTGGGTACCGTTGCCGGCGATTTGCACGATATCGGCAAAAATATTTTTAAGAGCATGGCCGAGGCGGCGGGTTTCGTTGTTTATGATTTAGGTATCGATCAGCCTGCCGACGCTTTTGTTGAGAAAGTAAAAGAAGTCAAGCCGGATATTGTCGGAATGAGCGGAGTGCTGACACTGGCACTGGAATCCATGAAAGTAACAGTTGATGCCCTTAAAGAAGCAGGACTGCGTGACAGCGTTAAAATAATTATCGGTGGCAACCCTGTCACGAAGGAAGCCTGTGAGCAGATTGGGGCAGACGCCTTTACTACAAATGCAGCGGAAGGCGTAAAAATCTGCCAGGGCTGGGTACAATAGCAAAAATGGCGGAGTGACAAGGTTTAGGCCTTGTTGCTCTTTTTTTGTGTGTCCGGAAAGAATATAAAGCTAGACACCATAGCTTTTGCAATTGCAAAGAATTGCAAATATATATCATAAGAGGGAAAAATAAAAAAAGCTGTTTAGAGAGAAAAATATGATTGAGGTGGAGACAGATAATGAGTGAAAAAAACAAAATGCTTTACCGTCTTGAAGATGTGCCGAAGCCTTTTTCCAAGGCCTTTGCACTGGGGCTGCAGCATGTGCTGACAATGTTTGGCGCCACCGTTGCCGTACCCTTGCTGGTGGCCCCGGCCATGGGCATGGATGCCGGGCAGACAGCACTGCTGGTGGCTGCGGCAATGCTTTCGGCAGGAGTGGCTACTTTGCTGCAGGTCAACTTTGGCACGCACCTTCCCATTGTACAGGGGATGTCTTTTGCCTTTTTGGGGCCGTATTTTGCCATTATTGCGGCAGTCTCGGGGGGAGGCGCCGATCCCGCAACTGTTATGACCTACATAACGGGAGCAATACTGCTAGGGGCAGTGGTTGAGGCTGTCATCGGGTTTTCAGGTTTAATGGGAAAAATTAAAAAAATCTTGACACCCGTAGTCATTGGCCCCGTTGTAACACTAATCGGTCTTTCCCTTTTTGAAAGCGGCGCTCCCAAGGCGGGAACAAACTGGTTCCTTTCCGGCCTGGTAATAATCCTGATTTTTGTTTTCTCATTAATTGTCGGCCGTAAAAAGCCGGTTTTCTCTTCCTTCAGCATTCTTACTGCGGTTGTAATTGTCTATCTGATAGCCCTAATTCTAACATTAACCGGTTTTTACGATCCATCCACACCGGGGTATGTTGATTTTGCCCCAGTGAAGAGCGCTGATTGGTTCCGTATTAATCTTGTCTTCCCCTGGGGGATGCCCCGTTTTGATTTAGGATTTTTCCTGGTTATTCTTGCCGGCTACCTGGCTTCCATAATTGAGTCTTACGGCGATTACCATGCTATAGCTTCCATTGTCCAAACCTCTGAACTGAAACCGGCCCAGATAAACAAGGGTATCGGCATGGAGGGTGTCGCCTGCTTTTTGGCCGGTATTTTTGGCGGTTTGTCCAATACCAGTTATTCGGAAAACATCGGCCTGGTTGGCCTGACCAGGGTTGCCAGCCGTTATGTTGTTAATGTTGGCGCAGTAATTCTGATTATTCTCGGTATCTTTGGTAAATTCGGCGGAGCCGTGGCTTCGATTCCGGAACCCATTGTGGGAGGTCTTTATTGCTCCCTGTTTGGCCTGATAGCCGCTGTCGGTATCAGCAATACGGCCAAGGCGGATTTGACATCCTCGCGCAATCTTTTGATTATAGGCTTTATACTCTTCATGGGCTTAAGTATACCTGCCTATTTTAATTCTTTGGAAGCTGCCGGTACTCCCTTTGTTATCGAAGGAGCCACCTGGCTTTCCGACATCATTAACAATATCGGCAAAACCAGCATGGCTGTTGCCGCTATTTTCGGCTTAATACTGGACAACCTTATTCCCGGGACACCCAAGGAGCGGGGAATCGAGGCATTAGATAATTTAGGGGAGGATGGGAAAAAATAAAAGCGGAGGTGACTTCAATGAGACTCACTCCGCGCCTGCAGGCAATTGCCGAATTAATACCTCCCGGCAGCGTTATTGCTGATATTGGGACTGACCACGCTTATCTTCCCGTTTACCTATTGCAGGAGCAGATTTGCCGGCGGGCGGTTGCCACTGACGTCAAGGAAGCACCGCTGGAAAGAGCCAGGGAAACGGTGGCTGCTTTTAACTGCCATCAGAAAATAGATCTGCGCCAGGGCAGCGGCCTGCAGGCAATTGAATTCGAAGACCAGGTAGATACGGTGGTAATAGCCGGACTCGGGGGGCGGACGATAGCCAAAATATTGGCGGAAGGCCGAGACAAGTTAAATTGGCTGAAAAGGATAATTATGCAGCCCATAAATGAAGCCGGGTATCTGCGCTTGTTTTTGGCGGAAAACGGCCTGGCCATAATACAGGAAAGACTGGTGATGGAAAACCGGCATCTTTATGAGATAATCGTTGCCCAGCCCGGCAGCGAACAGGAAAAGGACCCTTTTCGTTTATCCTTGGGGCCCCGATTACTGGAAAACAATCCGCCCCTTTTGCCGTTTTTACTGCAGCAAAAGATTAAAAAATTGCATACTCTTAAAAAAAGCCTGCAGCGGGCGAAAAAAGAGGATGTATCCGCGAAACTGCAAGAAGTCGAAAAAGAGTTAACATTTCTTCGGGAGGTGCTTGCCAATGCAGCTCAAAGTTCAGACAGTGATTGATATACTGGAAAAATTGGCACCGAAAAGCCTGGCCCTGGAATGGGATAATGTCGGGCTGCAGTTGGGCAGCCCGACGGGAAATGTGAATAAAATATATGTTGCCCTGGAGATTACAGAAGCTGCCCTCAATGAAGCAATTGAAGCGGGCGCCAATTTCATCGCAACCCACCACCCATTTTTATTTAAGCCCCTAAAAGCTGTCCGCACCGATGAAATGCGGGGCAGGATTATACAGCAAGCCCTGAATGCCGGCCTGCATATTTATGCCGCCCATACAAACCTTGATTTGGCAGACGGTGGCGTTAATGATGCTCTGGCTGCCCGTATTGGCCTTCAGGAAACGGAAATCTTGCAGCCGGCAGGAGAGGAAAAACTGGAAAAGATTGTTGTTTTTGTCCCCCGTGGATACGAAGACAAGGTGCTCTCGGCAATGGCTGCCGCCGGTGCCGGCTGGATAGGCAAATACAGCCATTGTTCTTTCCAGGCTCCGGGTACGGGTACTTTTCTACCGCAGGAGGGGGCAAAGCCTTTTCTGGGCGAAATAGGGCAGCTGGAAAAGGCTGAGGAAGTACGCCTGGAAACAATTATGCCGGCTGAATTGCGCAAAGGTGTGGTCCAGGCTATGCTGGAATCTCATCCTTACGAAGAAGTTGCTTATGACATATATCCCTTGCTTAACAATGGGCGACCTTACGGTCTGGGCAGGCTGGGCAGGCTGCCTGCTCCCGTGACTCTTGCGGAATTTTGCCGCCGGATAAAGAAAAGCCTTGATATCCCCTTTGTCCGGGCTGCCGGTGACGCCGGGAAAACCGTCAAGAAAGTGGCAGTCTGCGGCGGAGCCGGAAGTGACCTGATAAAAAGCGCCATATTTGCCGGCGCCGATGTTTTGGTTACCGGAGATTTGAAATATCATGAGGCACAGGAGGCATCTAACGGCGGTTTGGCTGTAGTAGACGCCGGTCATGATGCCACAGAAAGAATCATTGTGCCTGTACTTTGCGAATACTTGCGCAAACAGCTGCAGTTGTCAGGCTATCAGACGGAAGTTGTTGCTTCGACCATCGAAACAAATATATGGCGCGTATATTAGACAGGCTTTAAGCCTGTCTTTTTATCTACTGAAAGGGAGGTGGCCAGGGTGGAAGAACTGCAAAATTTATACAAACTGCAAGAGATTGAACTGCAGCTGGAAAAATTGCAGCAAACCCAAAAATCCCTGCCGGTTATTGCAGAGTTTAAAAAATTGCAGGCTGAAACGGTCCGGGCAAAGGAAAAGCTGCTCAGAGCAAAGTCCGATTTTGCAGAACTTTGCAAACAGCAAAAAAGGCTGGAACACAGCCTGCAAAGGAACGAGGAGGAACAAAAAGCCGTACACAACGAACTCTATAAAGGTATGAACCACAGCCCCAAAGAACTGGAACAGTTAACGAAAAAAGCGGAAATATTGAAAGATGAACAAAGGGAGCAGGAAGAAAAGCTTCTTGACATCATGGAAAAAAGGGATGAGCAGGAAAAGAATATAAATACAATAACAAAAAGATACCAGGAAATGCGCGGTAGCCTGCTGCAGCTGCAAAAAAGCGGGAAGGCGGAGTTGCAGGAAATTAGAAGCCAAAAAGAAAAGCTGCTGGCAGAACGCCAGCTGCTTCTGCAGCAGATAAGTCCGGCTCTAATTGACGAATACCGCAAGCGGCGAAAACAATTCCACGGCCGCCCGGTAGTCGAGGTTGCCGGTAATGTCTGCAGCGGCTGTCGTGTCAGCGTCTCTTCTTTGATTAAAAGCAGCCTGCGGCAGGGGGGAAAAAACATCCGCTGCGAGAACTGCGGCCGCCTTTTAATAATGAGATAATCCGCATGAGAAAAATTATGATTTCTTCCGGACAGGAATCCAAATTTCGCTGTATGCGTAATCCTTTTTATGTTCATCCATTTTGGTAAAAGAAAAACTGGGCGCATTGACTAATTCATAGCCGGAGGAAGGAAGCCATTCTGCGTATATTTTTGCCATTGTGTTTTGCAATGTAGAAGGGAACGGTCCTTCGTTCGGAAAGACAGCCCAGGTACAGGCTTCCACCGGTACTTTTTCCAGGCGTTCACTTATCTGATTTTCAGTTGTTAAAACACCGATTAAGTGGGTTAAATATCCTTCTTCTTTTAAAAAGTTGGCATCAGCGTCGTAAGAAACATTGACAATTTCATAGGGCTCCATATTTTGCAAGCGGTGCATTTCTTCTTTTTGTTCATCCGTTATACTCTCGGCAAGCTTAACAATCTCGTTATTTACACCTTCAAATTGCATGGGAACACGTTTACTTACACCGGCAAAATTAAAGGCCGGTTTGTTCTCGATTCTAAACTCCATCGGAACTCCTCCCTTGACGGTTATTATAAATGACAATTTGGGAAATGTTTTGCTCAGGCCTTTTTTTATTGCTTCAGAGGGCAGGAAGCCGCTCCATTTCTTAAATGCCCGGGTAAAGCCGTCTGTTGACTGATAACCATATTTCAAGGCAACATCCGTTACTTTTTCTCCCTGCAGGAGATCTTTATTCGCTTCGGACAGTTTTCTGTTTTTTATATATTCATTTAATGTCAGCCCTGAAAGATAAAAAAAGACCTTTCTGAAATGATGGTCGGGAATCCCGGCATATTCAGAAATTTTGTTAAGAGAAAGTTCAGTGGTTAGATGCTCTTCAATGTATTCAATAACCTGATTCAGCTCTTTAAACATGATTCCACCGCCTTTTATAACATAATACCAAAACCGCATTAGTGATGCTCGACTTTCTTTAATAAAAAATATCGGATTCCGGCTAAAAGCTTACATGGAGAAGACATTCATGATAGGGGGAAAGGCGCTGTTTTCAAGGGAATGATACCTGGCATGTCTTGGTGAATAGGCAAAGAGGTGTTCATTATGCAAGGAAGGGACGGAAGAAACTGCATTTTGACAAAAACCCGTCTTGAAGCTATTATGCTGTTTGACGGAGGAAGATAGAATGATACTGCTTAGTGCCCGTTTAGTTAAAAAATCTTTCGGCGCCGACCCGGTGTTGGACGGAATAGATCTGGATTTAAAAAAAGGCAGGCGCCTGGCCTTGCTGGGAGCCAACGGCAGCGGCAAAACTACTTTACTGCGCATCCTGGCCGGCGAACTGGAACCGGACGAAGGCAGGGTGACAACAGCCAGGGATTGCCGCCTGGGCTACCAAAGCCAGCAATTCTCTTTTACCCCGGGCAATACGGTACTGGATGAAGGGCTGTCGGTATTTGTTCACCTGGCAGAGCTGGAGCGGGAAATCCGCCGGCTGGAGCGGGAAATCGCCGCTGCAAGCCCCGAAAAGCAGTCCAGGCTATTGGAGCAATATAGTGCTTTGAACCAGCGCTTTGAGGATCTGGACGGCTACAGTTATCCCGCCCGCACCCGCAGCGTCTTAAGCGGTCTGGGCTTTAGTGATGAGGATTTCTCCCGTCCTGTGGAAGCATTAAGCGGCGGCCAGCAAAGCCGGCTGGCTTTGGCGCGGTTGCTGCTTGCGAGTCCCGATATCCTGCTTTTGGACGAGCCGACAAACCATTTGGATATCGAGGGCATTCAGTGGCTGGAGGACTATCTCCAAAACTATAAAGGCGCCTTGTTGTTTGTTTCCCATGACCGCCGTTTCTTAAGCCTCCTGGCGGATTCAGTCTGCGAACTCACCGGAAAAAAGCTGGAGCATTATGCCGGCGGTTACGGCTTTTACCGCGAGGAACGGAAGAGACGCCGGGAAAAACAGTACAAAGAATATATTGCCCAGCAGGAATATATTAAGAAAACCGAAGAATTTATAGCCCGCAATATTGCCGGGCAAAATACTCGGCAGGCCCAGAGCAGGCGGCGGGAACTGGAGAAACTGGAGCGCATTGCCCCGCCGCCCGGGGAACATTTAAAAGCAGCTTTCAAATTCAGCCAGCGCCGGCCAAGCGGCCGCCATGTCCTGGAATGCCGCAATTTAACCATGGAATTTAACGGCCTGCCCTTGTTTAAAAACATTTCTTTTTCTATTGAACGGGGTGAACGGGTGGCATTAATCGGGCCCAACGGCTGCGGCAAGACTACTTTGCTGGAGATTATCTGCGGTTTGCGACAGCCAACGGCAGGCCGGGTAAAATACGGGCACCATGTGAAAATAGCCTATTTCAGCCAGAAGCGGGTTGACCTCGACCCTGAAAAAAGTGCCGCAGAAGAAATTTGGAGTGTGCGCCCCTTCTGGACCCGGGGACAAGTCCAGAACCTTTTGGCTCGCTTCCTTTTCCGGGGCGAGGAAGCCTTCCGGCAGGTAAAACACATGAGCGGCGGCGAGGCCACCAGGCTGGCACTGGCCAAACTGCTGCTTGCGGAAGCCAACTTTTTGGTACTGGACGAGCCTACCAACCACCTGGACATAGACGGCAAAGAAGTGCTGGAGGAAGCTCTGAATGAATATCCCGGTACACTGCTGACAGTTTCCCATGACCGCTGGTTTTTAAACCGGGTAACTTCCGTGACCATGGAACTTTCTGCGACCGGCATCGAGCGCTTTCCCGGCAATTATGACTACTGGTTGACGAAGAAAAAAACGGAAGAAACCGGCAGGAATGCGGACAGGAAAAAAGTACAACAGCTTAAGAACGAGAGAAAAGCAACCCGGGTTTTGTCTCCCAATGAAATTTACCGGCGGCAGCAAAAGCTTGCTCAACTTGAGGAGGAAATCGCTAAAAACGAGGATTTAAAGCGGCAGCTGGAAGAAGAAGTAAATGAGGCCTCGGCAGACCACGAGCGTCTGACCGAACTGGCTTTCAGGCTGCAGGAGCTCAATCAGCAACTGGAGGAGCTCTACCGGAGCTGGGCTGCCGTCGGGGAAGAGTTGGAGCAAAGCAAGTAGCAAATGCTTTGGTTAAAATTGTTTTTGACATTATCCTTCTTACATGCTATACTACATATTCCGGAGACAACTACAAAGTAGGTCGGATAGTCGCGGGGACACATGTTCTCGAGGAAAGTCCGAGCTCCACAGGGCAGGGTGCTGGGTAACGCCCAGTGAGGGTGACCTCAAGGAAAGTGCCACAGAAACATACCGCAACCCGGAGGTTGGAAGCCGGCTGTCAGAAACCGGATTCAGGCAGCAATTCCCGTTCGCTGACTTCCGGCTTCCGATCTCCGAGTTGTAAGGGTGAAAAGGTGCGGTAAGAGCGCACCAGCGGTCAGGTGACTGGCCGGCTAGGTAAACCCCACCCGGAGCAAGACCAAATAGGGGAGAGATGACGTTGCCCGCCGATTTCCCGGGTTAGGTCGCTTGAGGAAACAGGCAACTGTTTCCCCAGATAGATGACTATCGCCCCGCCAGGGGAACAGAACTCGGCTTACAGACCTGCTTTGTATAAACTCCAAAACCGCGCATCATGCGCGGTTTTTTTATAAAAAGCTGCTGTTAAAAATATTTAATCTTTATTTGCTTGCAATCTGGTAATTTTATACTGTATGATTTTATATAGTAACATGTCAGAAGGAGGATACCATGAGAAAATATATATCCCTGTTGCTGGCTTTGCTGTTGCTGTTCCTGCCGGCTCCTGCAGTTGCTTTTTCCGATCTCGGCGGGCACTGGGCCGCTGATGTTATCAGGGAAGTGACTGCAAAACGCCCCGATGTTATTCAAGGATATGAGGACGGGACAGTAAGACCCGACAGAGCTGTTACCAGGGCTGAATATATCAAGATGCTGGTGACAGGCATGGGGTTCATGCTCTTTGACATTTCCGAGGCAAATTTTGCCGATATCGGCAGCCACTGGGCTAAAGAATACATACATACGGCTATGAGGACAGGCATCCTTCTCAACTGGGAAGAAGGCGAGGAATTTCACCCTGACTTGCCCATTACCCGGGAGGATATGGCCAAATATACTGTCAGACTGTTGGGCTATGATACTTCCCAGGCAGATCCTCCTGATTTTACTGACAGCGAAGAAATAGCGGAAAGCTGCCATCCCTATGTGGCGGCTGCCGTAGAAAAAGGCCTTCTTCAAGGCTACCCGGACGGGCGTTTCAAGCCCAAACGGCATTTGAACCGGGCGGAAGCATTTGCCGTTATAGCCCGTTTCCTGCAGGAGCTGGAGGCAAGGAAATCACTTTTGGGAACAGAACTTGACGGGCCCTTCGGCAACGTCAGCCACAACGGGTTTGTTGCCTTGCAGGATGACTGGATCTATTATAGAAATCCTTTAGACAACAATTGCCTGTATAAAGTCGGAAAAGACGGCAGCGGCAGCACCAAACTGACTGACAGCCCCTGCATCCATATTTCCGTTTTTGGCGAATGGGTTTATTACTCCAACCCGGACGATGAGGGGACGCTGTACCGTGTGCGGACGGACGGCACGGACAATGAAAAACTGGTTGATTTGAGAGTTTCATTTTTAAACGCGGACAGTACGGGGGTTTATTTTATCAATAACGACGACGGCAATAGAGTATACAGGATTTATGGGGACGGCACGGGGCTGACCATGATTGCCGACTTCAGGGCGGATATTTTGAATTTGTCGGGCGAGTGGCTTTATTTTGTCAATCTTAAAGACAATGAATGCCTTTACAAGATTAAAACCGACAGGACTAAACGCACAAAATTAAATAACCTCCGCACAAGGTATATTAACGTTGTGGGCGACTGGATTTATTACTCGGCATACCGCGACGGCGGAATCTACCGCACCAAAATTGACGGCACGGAAACTGTCCGGGTGAGCGGCATCCCGGTGCAGAATATGAATGTTTTTAAAAACAAGATTTATTTCATAAATGCCAAGTATGACCAGTACCTGTACAGCATAAATCTTGACGGGACAGACATGGAACTGGTTGCCGCCGACGAAGCGGAAGCCTACAAAAAGGTCCTTGGCTGGCTGTATTAGACCCGGAGCATGTGCTGAAATTATGAAAAGTGTCTGCAAACGGTAATAATTAATAGAAAAGTGCGCAAAAAGCAATTTCCTGCCGTATGCAACAGGCAGGAAATTGCTTTAATTTACTTTGTACCGGATGCTTATTTCCGTTTATTCTCAAAATATTTCAGGATATCAAATCCGGCCAGAGGACGGGCATAGGCACCCACAGTAGTTACACTGAGGGCATCTTCCCCTTCGAAATTGCTCATGCCAAAGCCGAAGCCTGCGTCGTGCATCAGATTCGGATTGAGGACAAAAAGCCCCTGCATGCCGTTGCAGGCATCTTCGACCCAGCTCATCAGATAGGCGTCATCCCGGAGTTTTATATAGAAGCAGTGAGAACTCCACATCCAGCCGCCGGCGTTGCCCGGCAGTATAATTGTCCAGGAATAGGACTCCGGAGTACTGTAGACATGGATGGACTGCATGAAATCGCCGTATATCCAGGCAAAGGCCTTGCCGACCAGGTCCGTTGTGAAACCGTGGCGCTCCACAGCCGGGGGGACGGGGCCGCCTTCCGTTTCCAAAACACCGAAATGGACCGTACGTCCGACTTCCCAGGGCTTGCGCCCGTTGCCCATTTGTGCATCCACACAGGTGGCAAGGGCTTTTGAGAAGTCTACTGCCTGGGTCAGGCAGCGCAGCGGTTTGCTGCCGGTGCAGATGTGAGAGTAAACGATAATGTCGGGTGCCGGTTCAAAGGCCTGGTAGATTTCTTCCTGCCATTCTGTTTTGCCTTCTTCCCGCCATTTGAGGGTGGAGGTATCAAGAATTTCGTATTCCCAGGCAGGACCGTCATCAAAGCGGAGGGTAAAACGCTTGCCTACCAGGTAATCGGATGTCTCCATGGTATTGGAACTGGTCATGATGTTCCTGCCTTCAAAAATCTTGCTGTTTGTTTTGATGATTTCATCCACCTGTTCCTGGGTGTAGTCAGGATACAGGAACCTGGGGCGGTAGTGGGGACGTGAGCCTTTAACCTCCGGATTGATCTGCTGCTTCAGTGTCTCATCGTCCGGCATTTTGGTGCCGTGGTAGGTAAGGGGTTCAAGGTTTGTGGACCAGCCTGTAACTTTTCCTTTGCCTTCATAAACCCGGTAATCAAGTTTATCCTGCAGGTCAAAGCCGAGACGGACGCCGATATGCCTGACGTTAAAAAGGTCGATTACTTCCAGTGTGAAGGTGCCGGAATATTCCTGCTCCACCCGGGAATAGATATAAAGCTTGTCGTTTATTTTGATGTAATCCGAGGGTGCCGTTATGGTGATGCGACCGCGGGGGTTGCTCAGCTCGACAAAGGAAGACCAGATTAATGAAGGAAAAAAGTAAAGCATTTCTGTGCCGTTGTCATCTTTCCAGTAAGTTCCCAGGCCTTCGATACGGTTGGTGTAGCCGTGCCGTTCTTCGGGAGCGGACCCGCCGGTATCCACATAGCCGAACATGTAGTGGCGCCATACCTCCCGCTTGTCCGGTTCAAAGCCGCAGAACCAGACCTCAAAAACAGTAACAAGGTTGGTTTTTTTGTCAATAACAATATTGTATCCGCGGACGGTATCGGGAATCATATGTGTGAATAAAATAATCTGTCCCTGTTCCTTTGCCGCATAAGGGGCGCTGACAGGCGCGGCATCACCCTCTTTTAGTGTAAGTGTGTCCCGGGTGAAGGAATACTCCAGTGTGGGGCCGTCATCCAGGACAATTTTCAGCGATTTCCCGGCCAGGGCATCCGAAGTTGGGGAAGCGCTTTCGGCCCTTGCGGCAGGTGTGAGTTTTTCCCGGATTTGTTCTTCAGTCAGCGGTGTGTACCTGTCATAAAATGTTGCCCTAAAGTAATTCATTGATCTAACTCCTTTCCTTTTCCTGGTATTTACGGCTGGGTCATGTGTCCTGACACCGTTTCCGCAGCCGCCTTGTTTTACTTAATTATAGCAGAATACAGTCATTTGGTATATCATTAAAAATATACCTTACAGGCTTATATCCGGAGAGCAGGAAAAAGGAGAGCCTTGGGAGAAGAAGTTCTTGGAAAAATGAATGCCGGCTGCTACCGGAGGTCAGGTTTTCCGTTTTCTTTTTTATATAAAAGGCACGTCGGAGGGAGTTGATATTGCAGTAAGCCGGACCGGTAAAAAAAAGAAGATACGGCAGCAATTTTGTCAGAAACGGAAAAAGAAGCAAAGCACACTCAATGCACGGTATATTATTGAGGATGCGACAGAAATTATGAATTGGAGGTATTTTAGTTGCAACATTATCGTAATTATGATTGCACAGGCAAAAGAATCATGTCCCCGGCAGATACATTGTTGGAATCGCAGGAGACACAGGAGACAAACAAGAGGATTAACAAGAAGGATTTGCTCAGGAAGTTGGAGAGGGAAAGGGAAATTCTGAACTGGCTTGCTGCTGAAAAGGATTTAAGCAGTGAGGAACTGCTAAATCAGAGCAAAAAAATTGACAGACTGATTAATTGCTGGTATCGCTTTAAAACCGGGATGTCAAATTAATTTTTTATGCAGGGCAGAACGGCAAGTCCCGGTTTCGGCAGAGAAACGGACGGGCTACTGTACGGGGAAACAAGAAAGGGATAGTAATTGGTTCCGTACGCGCAAACAAAAAAAGACGTACTTCAGGCAATTGAAGCCCGGGAGAAGGGTCTTTCGGAAAAACAGGCGGCGGAGCGTTTAAGCCGCTATGGCAGAAACGTCCTGGAGGAAAAAGCAAAGAAAACTTTGCTGCAGAAGATCTGGGAACAGGCAAGGGACCCCATGGTTGTTATTTTGATTGCAGCTGCAGCAGTATCGGGTCTGCTTAAGGAAGCGGCCGATACTGTCATTATCCTGGCAGTGGTTGCCTTAAATACCGTTATTGGCCTTGTCCAGGAAAGCAAGGCGGAAAAGGCCATTGAAGCACTGAAAAAAATCAGCGCCGCGCAGGCAAAAGCACTGCGTGACGGACAGGTACGTTCCATTGCGGTAGAAATGATTGTTCCGGGAGATATTGTGCTGCTTGATGCGGGAGATATGGTGCCGGCAGATATGCGGCTTTTGGAGAGTTCTTCCCTGCGGATCGAAGAAGCTTCCCTGACCGGTGAGTCGGTACCGTCCGAAAAAGATGCCGAAGATGTTTGCACTGCGGACTGTCCCCTAGGAGACCGGATTAATATGGCTTTTAGCGGCAGCACCGTGGTCTATGGCAGGGGCAGTGGAGTGGTTACGGCAACGGGAATGAACACGGAAATCGGACGGATAGCCGGTCTCATCATTTCTGCCGAAGAGGAAAAAACGCCCCTGCAGCGCAAGCTGGCTGAAATCGGAGTCATTATAACCCGGGCGGTGCTTGGCATCAGTCTTGTCATTTTTCTTGCAACCCTTTTTAAGCTGAGGGAGTTAAGCCTTTCCGTTGTGCTGCAGGCCTTTTTATTGGCCGTCAGTCTGGCGGTTGCCGCCATCCCCGAGGGACTGCCTGCCGTTGTTACGGTTGTTATGGCCCTTGGTGTGACCCGTATGGCAAAGAGAAAAGCTATCATCCGCAAACTCCCGGCGGTGGAAACTCTGGGAGGGGCGGAAATAATTTGTACCGACAAAACCGGTACTTTGACTCAAAATAAGATGGCGGTAAAACAGATATGGTTTGGCGGCCGGCATTACAGTGCCGGTGACTATCTGGCTAAAATCAACGACCGGAAGCTTGCGGATATCTTAATGCTTGCCAATGATGCGGAAATTGACGGTGACAAAGAAATCGGCGACCCGACGGAAACGGCACTGAAGCGGTTTGTATTGCAAAAATATTCTTTGCAAGATTTTCAAAAGAGCAAAAGGCTGGCAGGGCTGCCGTTTGATTCGGAGCGCAAAATGATGACTGTCATAAATGCCGGGAAAGACGGATCTGTTGTCCATACCAAGGGCGCTCCCGATGAACTGCTGAAAATCTGCACCCATATTTACGACGGAAGCACCGTGCTTCCCCTGACAGAAGAAGATGCCGCCGGCGTACAAGAGGCCAACAGGGAAATGGCAAACAAAGCCCTGCGGGTGATCGGAGGGGCTTACAAACCGCACCGCCAGGACGAGGAGCCGGAAGAGAAACTGATATTTACCGGTCTTGTGGGAATGATAGACCCGCCGCGTCCCGAAGCGTATGCTGCGGTTAAAAAATGCAAAGACGCCGGAATAACGCCGGTTATGATTACCGGAGACCATATAGCAACGGCCGTTGCCGTCGCCCTTGATCTCGGGATAATAACGGATGCCTCCGAGGCAATTGAGGGTCGTGAACTGGATGCTCTTAGTGACGGACAGTTTGCTTCCGTTCTGGATCGTTATAAAGTATATGCCCGGGTAACTCCCGAGCATAAAGTGAGAATCGTAAAAGCCTGGAAAAAAGCCGGCAAAGTGGTGGCTATGACCGGCGACGGGGTTAACGATGCTCCTTCTCTCAAAATTGCCGATATCGGTATCAGTATGGGCATTACGGGGACGGATGTTGCCAAAGATGTTTCGGATATGCTGCTTGCCGATGATAATTTTGCCACCATTGTCAGTGCCGTGGAAGAGGGGCGGAAAATTTACACCAATATCCGTAAAGCTGTGCAGTTCCTGCTGTCTACGAATATGAGTGAAGTTCTCTCACTTTTTATCGCCACACTGGTTTTGCCTGCAGGTGTAAGTTTTTTGAGCCCTGTCCACATTCTCTGGATCAACCTGGTTACAGACAGCATTCCGGCTATCGGCCTGGGAGTGGATAAAGCCGGGCCTTCTTTAATGAATGAACCGCCGCGGGATACCCGGGAAAGCTTTTTTGCCGGGGGGTTGGCCGTAAATATTATTTACCAGGGACTGTTTATTGCCTTGTTTACTCTTGCTTCGTATTACCTGGGCATCCGTGTTTCTCCGGCAGTAGCTACAACCATGGCCTTTGTCACACTGTCCACATCACAGTTTGCCCATGCCATAAACATTAAGCGCGGCAGTGAAACTGTCTTTTCCCTGCAGACTTTCAACAACGGCATTATCTTGCTGGGCGGCTTTTTGCTCTTTTCTCTCAATGCACTGATTCTAGGTGTTCCCGCCTTGGCCTCTTTGTTCAAGGTAACGGCCCTTTCGGGCAGCCAGTGGCTTTATGCAATTCTCCTTTCCTTTGCCATTGTTCCTTTTGTTGAGGCAGTAAAACTGATTCAGAGGATGAAAGCCTGAAAAAAGAACCCGGACGGGAGCTTTGGAACCCCTGCAAAAGTGTTTTTACTAGTGTTAATATTGCCAATATTCAATTTAAATGTTACTGTATAATTAAGGTTTTATTGTTGGGAGCTGTTAATAGATTAAAAGACAGGGGAGGCTGAAGAATGACGACATGGCATGATTTTCTGCTCCGGGAAGGCAAGGTCCCGGACTGGCCGTACCCGGTAAACTATGATGCCGGACGGGAAATTGAGGGAGACGTACTGGTTGTCGGCGGCGGCATTGCGGGCTGCTGGGCTGCCATTAGCGCCGCCAGGAACGGTGCCAGGGTAATACTGGTGGAAAAGGGAGATACAATCAGAAGTGGAGCGGGGGGACCCGGCTGTGACCATTATTGCGATATCCCCACAAACCCGCTGTCCAAAGTTGATCCCGATGAATGGGCGCAGGAGATGACAGGACCCTATTCAAACGGCATCGGTACTCAGATTCAATGCCGCGAAGGCTATGACACGCTTCTGGAATATGAGCAGATGGGCGCGAAAATCAGGGATGACAGGGACGAGTACCTGGGAGTGGAAGGAAGGGATGAAAAAACAAAACTGATGGCTTCCCCGCGCCAGAACAAGGACCACTGCCGGAATACCGTCCTCCGGGTTTGGGGTTCTACCTTTAAGCCTGCCCTGAAGAGAGAATGCAAGCGTCTCGGGGTGCGTATTTTTGACCGGGTCATGGTTACAGGCCTGCTGAATGAGCACGGCATACCGGGCAGGCGGGTTGTAGGGGCGGTAGGATTCAACAACCGTACGGGAGAATTTCTGGTTTTCAAGGCCAAGGCCACTATTCTCTGCACAGCGGGGAACCATACCCTGTATGTCCTAAATACCGAGCTTTCCGGGTATAACAGTTTCCGCTCGCGCACCATGACGGGAGACGGTTTTGCCATGGCCTGGAGGGCAGGCGCCGAATTGACACTGATGGAAACGACGGGTCCGCTGGTACTGGGGCTCGGCTTCCGGCACACCTGGTACGGCGGAGCCGGCGATGCCAGTTACGAGAATGTGCAGCTGGTTGACGCCAACGGCAAAAAACTGCCCATTCCCACCCAGGGCTGGCGGGACGGCAGCATGCCCGACGCCTTTATCCGGTTGCTGCCAACCATCCGGGAAGGAGTCTTAAAAGGCGAGTATGCCCTGCCTTTTTACGGGGATTTCCCGGCCATGCCGCCCGAGGAACAGCGGGCTACCTGGTTTATGATGTTGCGGGAAGAATCAACTTCCCGGATTATCGTTGATACTTATACAGCTGCCGGTTTTGATCCCGCCAAGCACCAGCTGATGAGCTACCAGCTTCTTGAGGGTGACAGTCCCAGGCAATGGCGTGTTCCCGGCCGGGGAGGGGTTCTTGTGGACTGGAATTTAAGAACCAGCCTAGAAGGCCTCTATGCCGCCGGGGAGCAGATGTTTGCAGCCCGGGACCACAGCTTCTGCGCCGCCACCGGCAGGTATGCCGGCCGCAAAGCGGCGGCATATGCAAAGGAAGCGGCCGAACCTGTTATTTCAGCGGAACAAGTGGCAAAAAAGAAGGAACGTATTTATGCACCGGTCAAAAGGAGCGGCGGCATAGAATGGAAAGAACTGCATGCCGGTATTGGCAGGGCAATGCAATATTTCTGCAGTGAATACTTGACCGATTCTCTGCTGCAATTGGGGCTGCAGACGCTGCAGGAAATCGAAGAGGAGTATGTACCCAGGCTTTATGCCCTGGATCCCCATAAACTAATGCGCAGCCTGGAAGATTTAAGCCTTCTTACCCACGGCAAAATTATCATCCAGGCGTCGCTGGCCAGGAAGGCAAGCAGCAAGCTGCTTGATTTTTACCGGATAGACTATCCTGAGGTGGATCCCGAAGAGTGGAACAAATATCTAGTTATAAAAAATGAAAACGGGAAAGCGGTGACCAGGATGCTGCCCCAGTACTTCTGGGGTGATATGAGGAAAAATTATGAAGCCCACAACCGGGACTATCAAGGTGTATACCAGGGGAAATGAGGAGGAAAAAAGCATGACCGATAAAAAAACAGTAGCGCTTCCCAATATTACCACGCCGAACACACCGGTAATTTTTAACCCGGAAAAGTGTGTCGGCTGCAATCGTTGTGTGGAAGTTTGCCAGATAGACGTCTTTATCCCCAATCCGGAGAAGGGAAAACCGCCAATTATACTTCACCCCGATGAGTGCTGGTACTGCGGCTGCTGTGTCAACGACTGCCCGCATCCGGGAGCCGTGAAATTCAACTGGCCCCTGCAGCAGCGGGGATACTGGCGGGATAAAGAGACAGGCGAAGTTTTCCGGCTAAAATAATCCTGTCTGTATTATGCCTGTATATTGTCTCTTGCGGAGATATAATACAGGCTCTTTTTTGCAAAACTGCCGGGCAGCCCGCTGGGCCTGGCTGCCCGGCAGGGAAAAGACCGCTGCAGGGTGAATATCAAAAAAAGAGATTCTTTATGTCAAACGATAGGAGCTTGTCATGATTAAAAAAGAACTGCTGCAGTTGTTGTTTGAGGCGGCCACTATTCAACGCTGGAATGATCATAACAGGCCGCACAAAGGCTTTACGGAACTTGATAAACAAGCCCACAAAATGATTTATGCCTACCTTCTGGCCAAGTTTGAGGAAACGGACAGGAAGGCGGATATAAACTGGAAACGCCTGCTGGAAGGCGGAATTTTTGAGTTTCTGCACCGCATTATTTTAACGGACATCAAACCGCCCATTTTTCACAAATTAATGGCGGAAAAGGGGGAAAGGCTGAACCAGTGGGTGTTGACACGGCTTGAGGACTGCCTGGGAGGTATGAAAGACGACTTCTTTGCCAAATTTAAGGCATATCTTCTGGACAGCTCATACAGCGCTCCGGAAAAAGTCCTGCTGAAAGCATCCCATTACCTGGCGACAAACTGGGAGTTTAGATTTATCTATCATTTAAATGCCAACCTTTACGGGCTGGAGGAAACCAAAAGGGCTATTGAAGATGAAATTGAGGACCACTATCACCTGGCCGGAGTCCAGAAGCTGCAGCTTGGCAAAAGAACAAGCCATTTCATGGACCTTGTGGGACAGCTGCGCTTTCAGCAGCGCTGGGCACAGACGCCCCGCCTGCCGGAAACGTCAGTACTTGGGCATATGCTAATTGTTGCCATGCTTTCCTACCTGATCAGCATTGAACTGGAAGCCTGCAACCAGCGGGTAGTCAACAATTTCCTGGGGGGGCTTTTCCATGACCTGCCGGAGGTGTTGACCCGGGACATTGTTTCACCGGTTAAAAGGGCCGTTGCCGGCCTGGACGAAGTTATTAAAGAAATTGAAAGCCGCCAGATGGAAGAAAAGCTGTTTCCCCTGCTGCCGGCAAGCTGGCACGAACAGCTTCGCTATTTTACGGAAGATGAGTTTGAAAATAAAATTTATAAGGACGGAAAAGTCAAAACTGTCCCAGCGGGAGCAATCGGTGCCCTTTATAACGAGGACCGCTATTCCCCCCTGGACGGGGAGATAATCAGGGCAAGCGACCATTTTGCCGCCTACATGGAAGCCTGCCTTTCCATGCAGTACGGTATTACTTCCCAGGCACTGCTGGAAGGCTACCGGTTCCTGCTGGACCGTTACCGCGGTAAAACGGTGGCTTCCTTTGATATTTCCTGCTGGTTTGAATATTTTGCCCGCCCTGAGAACTAAAAAAGTGCCCCGCGAGGGCACTTTTTTAAACTAAAGCAAAAAGACCAGCCTGCCGTTTTCCGCATCAACGGTTACTTTGTCGTGTTCACTAATATCCCCGGCTATCAGCTTGCGGGCAAGGGCTGTTTCAATTCCCCGCTGCAGGTAGCGCTTCAGGGGGCGGGCGCCGTATACCGGATCATAAGCGGCTCCGGCAATCAGGCCCTTGGCCCTGTCCGTCATTTCCAGGGAGATATGGCGTTCCGCCAGGCGCTGCTGCAGGAGCTTTAACTGCAGGTCGATAATCTGCTTGACCTGCTCTATTGTCAGGGGAGTAAAAAGAACTATTTCATCAACGCGGTTCAGGAATTCCGGCCGGAAGCGGCGGCGCATTTCCGAAAAAACCCGTTCCTTTACCTCGGGTGCTATTTCACCGCCTTCGCCGGTGTTTTCCAAAAGATACAGGCTGCCGATATTGGAAGTCATAATAATGATAGTGTTTTTAAAATCAACGGTACGGCCGTGGCTGTCCGTCAGGCGGCCGTCGTCAAGTATCTGCAGCAGGATATTGAAAACATCATGGTGGGCCTTTTCAATTTCATCAAAAAGCAGGACACTGTAAGGCTTGCGCCTGACGGCTTCCGTAAGCTGCCCTCCCTCGTCGTAGCCGACATAGCCGGGAGGGGCGCCGATTAAGCGGGAGACGGCGTGCTTTTCCATGTATTCGCTCATATCGATGCGGACCATGTTTTCTTCCGTGTCAAAGAGGGCTTCGGCCAATGCCCTGGCCAGTTCGGTTTTCCCCACGCCTGTAGGCCCCAGGAAGATAAAGGAACCAATAGGCCGCCTGGGATCCCTAAGGCCGGAGCGGGCGCGGATTACCGCGTCGCTGACGGCCTGTACCGCTTCATCCTGGCCTATAACCCGTTCATGCAGAATTTCATCCAGGCGGAGCAGCTTTTCTTTTTCTCCCTCCAGCAGCCGGCTGAGGGGGATGCCCGTCCAGCGGGAAACTACTTCCGCAACTTCTTCCGCCGTGACTTCTTCTTTGAGCAGTTTGTCACCGCGGCTCATCTTTGCCTCGGTTTCTCTGATTTTCTGTTCCAGGGCCGGGATTATTCCGTACTGGTATTCGGCAACTTTATTTAAATCATATTCCCGCTGTGCCTCTTCCATATCCGTTCTGGCTTTTTCCAGTTCCCCCCGGAGGGTGCCGAGCCTGGCGATGGCTTCTTTTTCCGCTTTCCATACGGCCCGCAGGCTGTCTCTTTCGGTTTTCAGTCCTGCCAGTTCTTTTTCCAGGTTTTCCAGGCGTTCCTTTGAGGCCCGGTCCTTTTCTTTGCGCAGGGCTTCCCGTTCTATTTCCAGCTGCAGCACCCGGCGTTCCAATGTTTCCAGTTCTTCAGGCATACTTTCCATTTCCGTCCGCAGCTTGGCGGCCGCCTCATCAATCAGATCAATAGCCTTGTCCGGCAGAAAGCGGTCGGAAATATAACGGTGGCTTAAAACGGCCGCCGAAACAAGGGCTGCGTCCTGGATACGCACCCCGTGATGCAGTTCGTAGCGTTCCCGCAGTCCCCGCAGTATGGAAATTGTGTTTTCCACGGAAGGCTCCTCCACCAGAACCGGCTGGAAGCGCCTTTCCAGAGCGGCATCTTTTTCAATATATTTTCGGTATTCGTCCAGGGTGGTGGCTCCGATACAGTGCAGCTCGCCCCGGGCCAGAAGGGGCTTCAACATATTGCCGGCATCCATGGCGCCTTCCGCCTTGCCCGTTCCCACCACTGTATGGAGTTCATCAATGAAAAGGATAATGCGGCCCGCCGCTTTGGCCACTTCCTGCAGGACGGCTTTAAGGCGCTCCTCAAATTCTCCCCTGTATTTTGCCCCGGCCAGGAGAGAACCCATATCCAGGGCCACAATTCGCCTGTCTTTTAAGCTCTCGGGGACATCTCCGGCAACTATACGGCGCGCCAGCCCTTCGACAATGGCCGTTTTTCCAACTCCCGGCTCGCCGATTAAAACCGGGTTGTTTTTTGTCCTGCGAGACAAAACCTGGATTACGCGGCGGATTTCCGCGTCCCGGCCGATAACGGGGTCCAGTTTGTTTTGCCTGGCCATGGAAGTCAAGTCGCGGCCGTATTTTTCCAGTGCCTCGTATGTTTCCTCCGGGTTTGCACTGGTTACCCGCTGACTGCCCCGTATTTCATTTAGAACCTGTAGAAAGGACTGCCGTATCAGACCCCATTCTTTAAACGTTTTTTCCAGGCTGCTGTCGTCAAACATGGCCAGCAGCAAATGTTCCACGCTGACATATTCATCTTTAAGGTTTTTAGCCTTCTCCTCGGCTGCAAGCAGCAGCCTGTTCAGCCTTTGAGTAATGTAAGTGGGGATATCGCCTGAGACGGCAGGTATTTTTTGCAGATTTTTTTCCAGGTGATTGGCTGCCGTTTCCGGGTCCAGGCCTGCCCTGGTAAACAGGCGGGGAATCAGACCGTTTTCCTGCTTTAGCAAAGCCAAAAGCAGGTGTTCGCTGTCAACCCCCTGGTGACTTTTACGGATGGCAATATTCTGTGCTTCCTGCAGTGCCAGCAGTGCCTTTTCCGTGAACCTGTTCAGATTCATGTTGCACCCCCGTCTGAGAGCCTTATTGTTTGTTTACTTTATGGTAGAATAGCATTCCACACTTTGTCAATTAACAAAAGCCGCATTTCCGTTTTTTAACCGTTTAATATGTTATTTGACAGGACCTGTTATATAAAAAACCGCCCGGCGGGCGGCATCAGGGACGGAAAAAGCAGGATTCACCGATAAATTCGCGCAGGATGGAGTTGCTCGGCACATCATTGGGATTGAGGGGAACAAAGGCGGACAAAAAGAGTAAAAGCCGCTTGGCATCGATGTATCCTTCCTCATGCTGTTTGATTTCCTGCAGCAAGGGGACGGCAAATTCTTTGAGCACTGCCGCTTCATAAACCAGGGAGGAGTTAAACATGATGTCAGCTTCTTCCTGCAGCCAGAAGATATCACGTTCCTCACCGCGGCGGACAGACGGCCAGCGCCTGATTGTTTCCAGCGCGGATATGCCGCGAAACTGCTTGTCGCGTACTATACGGCGCAGCAGGCGGGTGTCTGTGGTGTGAATTCGGGTATGCCGGTCCACACTCAGGGCCGTCAGGGCAGAAATATAGATTTTATACTTATTTTTTCTGGGAATAGATGCGGTAAGCCTTTCATTTAGGCCGTGTATTCCCTCAAGAATAAGCGGCTGCCCTTTTTGCAGGCGGGCAACATGGCCCCTGTATTCACGTTTGCCGGTGCTGAAATTATACGTGGGAATTTCCACTTCTTTACCGTTGATAAGTTTGGTGAGGTGTTCGTTGAACAAGGCAAGGTCGATTGCTTCAATATGCTCGAAATCCGGTTCCCCTGATTCATCAAGGGGAGTCCGGTCCCTGTCGAGAAAATAGTCATCTATAGAGATCGGGTAGGGGCGGATGCCGTTAACCATCAACTGAATCCGCAGGCGCTGGGCAAAAGTCGTTTTGCCGGAAGATGACGGCCCGGCGATCAGAATAACGCGGATATCGTTTTTATGTTCAGTAATTTCATCGGCAATCCGGGCGATTTTTTTCTCATGCAAAGCTTCGTTAATGCGAATAATATCAGGGCCATGGCCCTGTTCAATCAAATCATTCAAAACGCCAACGGTTTCAAAACCGAGAATCTCCATCCATTTTTCCGTTTCCCGAAAGATGTTGAACAGTTTTTTCTGTTCCACGTAAGGGGGCAGGGAAAAGGGATCCTCTCTGCCGGGAAAACGCAGCACAAGACCGGGTGCATGGAAGAGCAGGGCGAACTTCTTCAAGACCCAGGTACGGCTGACCATATAGCCGTGCAGCGAGTCTGTCAGGTCGTCCAGGCTGTATACTGTCACTTCCTTACCGGGAAAACGCTTATATAAGCTTACTTTATCTTCAAAACCCTCGCTCTTAAATATGGCGAGGGCCTCCTTAATGGAAATTTTTTTCTTCTCGATAGGCAGGTCCCGGGCAACAATTTCGCGCATTTTTTCTTCAATGGAGGCCACATCGGCGGCGTTAAGGGGAGGAGTTTTTTCAATCTCACAGTAAAGGCCTTTGCCCAGAGAATGTTCTATTTTAACCTGGGCATCCGGAAAAAGCTGCCGGGCGGCATATATAAGCAGAAAGGTCAGGCTGCGCTGGTAGATGCGGGCCCCTTCCTTGGCGGTTAGATCAAGGAAACTGATAACATCATTATGTTCAGCCGTATAGGCAAGGTCTTTCAGCTTGCCGTTTACCACGGCGCCTACAATGTCCGTAGAATAATACTCCTGCACTTCGCTGCCGATCTCTTGCAGGCTCCGTCCGCCGGCAGTGGTAATGGTTTTATTTGCGGGCAGTATAATTTTAACGACAGGATCCTTTGTCATTTGCGTACAACCTCCGTGTCTTATTGTTGCCGCACAGGCAGAAGCGAATTCCTGCCTTATTGTTACTGAATAACAAGTTCGACGATATCTTTGTCGGCAAGAACATAATCCCGGGGTACGGCCTGGCCATCAAAGCGGGAAGAACCCCAGACCAGGGCGTTTTTTAATTTTTCCGGAAAATCCCGGTGGATTGCGTAAGCCAGGTCCAGAACGGTGGAGCCCTTTTTCAGGATAAAGGGTCGTGTCATGTCCGGCTTTTTCCCGGGCGCCTTGCTGTAAATGCGGATAACATCAAGCATTGCAAATATCCGGGCGGCAAAGCCGCTGTGGTCTGAATGGATGGAAAAGGGAGTGATCTCCAAATCCGGCCTTAATTCCCGGAGTATTTCCAGGTTTTCGGAAGCTTCAGGCAGATCTGCCTTCGTTCCCAGGACGAAATAAGGTACAGCCAGGGTATTTTCTCCCTCGGGGTCAATAATGCCCCGTTCCTCCAGGACCTGCAGCGTTGTTTCCGCCTGTTCCAGGCAGTCGCCGGCGCTCAAATCCACGGTAACCAGTAATAAGTCGGCGCTGCGCAGAGTACCTATAAGCCCGCCCGGTATGTTGTCCGCAGTAAAAGGAGGTGTATCCACCAGCTGGATTAAGATATCTTCAAAGGGCATCATGCCTGCAGCAGGGACAGAGGTTGTATAAGGGAAATCCGCCACTTTGACTTTGGCCCTGGTCAGGGCGGCAACAAGCGCCGATTTACCCGTATTGGGGTATCCTGCCAGCACCACCTGTCCTGCTCCCTGTTTTTCCACAAAAAAGGGGTTGTAGCCGCTTTTTTGTTTTTTTGACTGCTGTTTTTCCTCCCGAAGCTGCGCCAGGCGCCTTTTTATTTCAGCCTGCAGTTTTTCCGTCCCTTTGTGTTTTGGTATGGTGGCCAGCATTTCCTGGAGGGCCTCAGCCTTTTCTTCCGGTGTTCTTGCTTTTCTGTATTTTTCTTCTGCCGCGTGATAAAGGGGAGTAAGGTTGGCAGGCATCTCTTATCACCCCGCTTTTATCCTGGTTTCGCTTTCAGGCTGCTTAAATCCTGCTCCAGCCGGTGGCATGCCCCTTGGAACGGAGTGGGCCGGGCGCATATGACCGACCAAAGGGAAAAGAGCTAATAAACTTTTTCAATGGTGCAGCCGGGATAATAATGATCCAGGATTTCTCTGAAGCTGTATCCTGCCCCGGCCAGCCCCCGTGTTCCCCACTGGCTGAGACCGGCACCGTGTCCGTTTCCTCCGCCCCGAAACAGGACAGATTCAATTTTCCCGTCAGAACCGCGGCGAAGGTCAAAGACAACAAAAGCACTGGGAAGAATGGCATAGTTTTTTAAGACGGAACCGTCGTGACGTTTAAGAATTATGTCTGATGTGCCGTCAACGCTGACCGGACGCAGTGTAAAACGAATGTTATATTCCTTTATAATGCGGTAGGTGCCCTTTGTCCCGGCAATTTCGATTTCCATAAGATTGCCGCCTTCTCCCCGCCGGATTACACGCAAATCCACAAGCTCGCCGACAGGGTCGTCCTCCATGGATTCCAGGGGTTCTCCTTCTCCGGATAAAATAAATTCCGGCTGCATTTTGTGTCTTTCCGGCAAATAACGGCGCAGTACTGCTTCAAGCTCTAAGCGGGTCATTTCCGTTTCCCAGCGAAACCAGGGAGAAAGGCGGTCATAGCTGTTCCAGTCAGGGGAAGTAAAAAATTCCCACGCACCCGCCTCGGTGCTTAGAGCGGGCAGTTTCCCGCTCTGCAGCTGTGGGCGGGAGATCAGGTAGGGTACGGGTTCCCCCGGGAAACTGCCTGTCATTTGATCATGCCACACTTCATCAGCATTGGCCGTTACGCCGGCCGAGGTGGAGAAAAAGCGCGTATCGGCAATCCGGCCGTTATACATCACTACTATTCCCTTTGTAGCCTCCACGGCTGCCGTGCTAACCTCATTTTCCGGTACATTATTGTAGACCTGCGAAGAAACACTGTCGTCAACATGGGCTCCCAGCGACCGCAGGCCGGTGTTGTAGATGGCGGATACCGCGTAAGAACGGGCGGTTACCGCCTGCACCTGCAGCGGTACAGACCCGAACCCGACGGGCATCTCACTGGGGACAACGGAATAGAGGTATGCTTCCAGCGGCACTTCATTAACCAGCAGAAGCGACCCGTTATGACAGAATATTTCAATGTGCCCGCGGTAAGCGGGAACAAACTCCGGGCTGCCTCGCAGCAAGCTCAAAACTTTTAATCTGCCGCTGCCGAGAGGAGAGATGAAGATGCGGTTTGCATAAAAACGGCTTTCGCCTGAAGGGAGCTTAACCGATATCCCATTATTTTCGGGCTTTATTGTCAGAGCCTGATTTGCTGCAAAGACATCACGGCTTGCAGCGATTTTATCTTCAAGAGAAAATGACGAGGTGGCTGTAAGGCGGACTTCCCGGTGTGAGACGCCGCTAAAACCATTGGTATTCAGTAGGACACGTATCATTTCCGGCCGGTAATCATCCGGCAGCAGGACAGCCCGGATGTTTGCTTCATCCCCGTACAGGATCAGATTCTGCATGCCTATAACAGCTTCATTCCGGCTGACCGTTTTATAAGTCTCGTTTTGCTTTTGAAAAAAAAGCGTGTCTGCAGTGAGCGTGTGCAGCCCTGTTGTTTCGCTTTCAAGAACCGTATCTGAGAGGGAGAGAAGTTTGCCGGCCTGAATACTATGCAATGGATCAAAATGGACTAAATGCCCGTCTATGCCTGCGGCAAAACCAAGACTGCCCGGCTGCTGCATTTCAGCAGAGGCTAAGGTCAACTGCCGGTTGTTTTTTAAGTCAAACAATGTGATTTGATTTTCTGTGCTTTTTGAAATAAAGGCAAGTTCTATAGCAGTGATTTGCGGCAGGGATTGTATGAGCCACCTGCCTTTCCTGCGTATTAACCCGGCATTTACCGTATGTTGTTTATTTTTCACGGAGAGCTGCAAAGAAACGGTTGCCCGGCTCAAGGAGTTGAACCGGATTTCCTCGATTTCGGCAAGTTCCCATAAGCCGGCCACCTGCAGTGCTTCAAGGAGTTCGCTTTGGTTTTCCATTTGTGCATCCAAAAAGTGAACGGCTTCTGCCTTGCCTGCCGTTGCCAAGACAAAGAATTGTGTAATGTCGGATGCAATGCCAATTTTGGCTTGCCGCAGACCAAAAAAAGCGGCAAACCCGGCTAAAAGAATTAGTACCGGCAAAATGATCAGCTTTTTCAAAGAAGTACCTCCATATCTAGTATTGAAAGCCAAAACATGTTTCTCTGTTGTACATACTGTTCCCTTCCTTTTTTTCTTCCCAATAGTACCCTATATATCCAATGCCGGCAATCTTTTCTGATGCTTCCGGCCAAGTCGTTATTCCTAAACATAAGATCATTCCGTTCACCCCTGTTATCCGGCGGATTTTTCCGGGAAGCAGCCCCTAATAATTCCCTGCATTAGATAACAATTCCTGCTATCTTAATAAATATCTGACAACCGCTGCAGCACTCTTTTTTGCAGTTTTAAAACAACAGGGAAATAATCTTTCATGAATTGCGAAAGCAGGCCGGCTGCCGTTGACAGGCCGGACCGATGTATGATAAATTCAAAAGAAGACTGCAAAGGGGGAGTTGTTATGGGAGACAATCTGACACGTAAAATTATTGCTTCCCACTTGGTAGCCGGCGATATGAAGCCCGGATCTGAAATAGCAATTCGTATTGACCAGACGCTTACCCAGGATGCCACGGGGACCATGGCCTATTTGCAGTTTGAAGCTTTGGGCATTCCCCGGGTAAAAACCGAACTGTCTGTGTCTTACGTTGACCATAATACGCTGCAGACCGGCTTTGAAAATGCCGATGATCACCGTTATTTGCAGACGGTAGCGGCAAAATACGGCATTTATTTTTCCCGGCCGGGCAACGGTATCTGCCACCAGGTTCATCTGGAAAGATTCGGTGTACCGGGGAAAACACTCCTCGGTTCGGACAGCCATACACCGACCGGCGGCGGTATCGGCATGCTGGCCATTGGCGCGGGCGGGCTTGATGTGGCCGTTGCCATGGGGGGAGGCCCCTTCTACCTGACCATGCCGCGGGTGGTGCAGGTTGAACTGCTGGGGAAACTGCAGCCCTGGGTGTCTGCAAAGGACATTATTCTTGAGGTGTTGCGCCGCCTGACGGTTAAAGGCGGTGTAGGTAAAATCCTTGAATATACCGGACCGGGAGTAAAAAGCCTTTCCGTGCCGGAGAGGGCGACCATTACCAATATGGGTGCGGAGCTGGGAGCTACAACGTCAGTTTTCCCCAGTGACGAGGTGACACGTGATTTTCTTGCGGCACAAAAGCGGGCTTCAGACTGGACGGAGCTTTTGCCCGATGAAGACGCCGAATATGATGAAAAACTGGTTATTAACCTGGATGAACTGGAGCCCTTGGCTGCCTGCCCCCACAGCCCCGATGCCGTGAGGAAGGTAAAGGACCTTGCGGGGTTGAAAGTGGATCAGGTGATTATCGGCAGCTGCACCAATTCTTCCTATACTGATTTAATGCAGGTTGCCAATATCCTGCGCGGCAAAAAAGTGCATAAGGACGTCAGCCTGGCAGTAGCCCCAGGTTCCCGGCAGGTCTTTGAGATGCTGGCCAGAAACGGGGCTTTGGCAGATATCATTGCCGCCGGCGCCCGCATTTTGGAGACGGCTTGCGGTCCCTGCATCGGGATGGGACAGTCTCCTGCCACCGACGCCGTTTCTGTCAGGACATTTAACCGCAACTTCCTGGGGCGTTCCGGTACCGCCAGCGCCAAGGTTTACCTGACCGGGCCTGAAACGGCCGCCTATGCGGCACTGACCGGCCGGCTGGGCGACCCGCGTGATTTGGGTGCTTACCAACCGGTGGAGATGCCGCGGGTATTTCTTATTGATGACAGCATGATAGTTCCTCCTGCCGCAAACCCGGAAAAGGTGGAAGTTATTCGGGGCCCCAATATCAAGCCCCTGCCTGTTAACGAGAAATTACCCGATAATTTACAGATAAAAGTACTGCTGAAGGTGGAAGATAATATTACAACAGACCATATTATGCCGGCCGGAGCCAAAATACTGCCTTTGCGCTCCAATATCCCGGCAATAAGCGAGTATGTGTTTTCGGCACTGGACCCTGATTTTGCCGGCCGGGCAAAAGCAGCCAAAAACGGTACCATAATCGGCGGACATAATTACGGTCAGGGTTCCAGCCGGGAGCATGCTGCCCTGGCGCCCATGTACTTGGGGATAAAGGCGGTGTTTGCCAAATCCTTTGCCCGCATCCACCATGCCAACCTGGTAAACTTCGGCATCCTGCCGCTAACATTTGTCTCTGAAGCGGACTATGATGAAATCGGGCAGGATGACCTGCTGGAAATCCGGGATTTACGCGCACAGCTGCAGGGAGAAACACTGACTGTGCATAACCTGACCGGCGGAAAAAGCTTTACCGTCCGCCACGGCCTTTCCCCGCGCCAGGTTGAAATCATCACGGAGGGCGGCCTTCTTAACTATACTAAAAAGCAAAACATGTGACAGTAAACAGCCGCAGGCCTAAGCCGGTGGCTGTTTTAGAATCCCCGGCCGGGAAGGGGAAGACATTATTGCCTCTATTTACCTTGATGGCATAATATAGGCATGCGAAAAGGACGATAAGCCGGCAATAATTGCGTCAGTAAATATAGAACTGCTGCAACCCGGAGCACAAATAAGCCGGGTAGAGGCCGGAAAAAAGGAGGTTGTACAAAAATAGATGGAAAAAATTCTTGATGTCAGGGATCTTACAAAAAGTTTTGGCGCCAAAAAGGCAGTTGACCGCATCAGTTTAAGCGTAACCCGGGGCGAAGTCATGGGCCTGCTTGGACCGAACGGTGCCGGTAAAACCACGGCTATCCGGATGATGATGGGTATACTTGCCCCCGATGAAGGGGAAATCAGCTTTTATTTTGACGGTCGACCCCAAAGCCTGGATAAGGCCAGAATCGGCTACTTGCCTGAGGAAAGAGGCCTTTATGACGATGCCAGGGTCATTGATACTCTAGTCTACCTGGCCGGTCTGAAAGGAATGCCGGCAAAGGAAGCCCGGCAAGAGGCCGGACAGTGGCTGGAATGGCTTGATTTAAGCGCTTACAGCGACCAGAAGCTGGAGAAGCTGTCCAAGGGAATGCAGCAGAAAGTACAGTTTATTGCTTCGATACTGCACCGCCCGGAGCTTGTCTTGTTTGACGAACCCTTTTCAGGGCTCGACCCGGTAAACCAGGATTTCTTTAAGGATATTATCCGCGAACTGCAGGAAGACGGGACTACCGTACTGCTTTCAGCCCACCAGATGAACCTGGTTGAAGAGTTATGCGATTCTATCTTTCTTATTAACCACGGACGCGAAGTTCTTTCAGGAAAGTTGCAGGAAATCAAGGACAGTTACAAGGAAAGTATAGTAGAGCTGCGCTTTGATCCTGACGAAGACGGCAGCTTTCTGAAAACGATTCCCGGTCTGCGCATTATCAGGGAAGAACCCGGGTTTTGGGTGATGCGCTACAGCGGCAGTGCAGGCGTCAATGCCCTGCTACAGGAAATTGGCGGCCGGTTGACGGTAAAGGCCATCACCGTGGAGAAACCGCCGCTGCATGAAATTTTCATTGAAACTGTCCGTGAAAGGGGTGAAGCAAGTGAAGTGGTCTAATGCGCTGAAAGTCTTCCGCTGGGAATTTTTAAAAAACCTGAAAAGCCCGACTTTCATCATAACTACTTTAATGCTCCCGCTGATTATGGTTCTAGGCGGCGCAATCGGTTATTTTTCCGCTCTCAGTTCTTTCGGAGAAAAGCTGCAGATTGCGGTAATTGATGAAACCGGGGAAGTTTTTCCTTACCTGGAATTAAGTTTTGCCGACACAAACGTTGCGGTAACATTGAGTGAACCCGGTCAGCAAAGTGAATTGGATGCACTTGTAGAAGAGGGCGAGCTAAACGGTTATCTCCGCATTGCCCGGGACGGTGTGGCAAGCGGAATTATAGATTACTATGTCCGTGACGCCAAGGAGATGAGCATAGGCGTTCTTAATGAGCCGGTGAATGCGGCACTGACTGCTTACCGGATGGTGAAAATCGGCCTTTCGTCCGAGGAGATAAGCCTGTTGACTGCGCCGGTGCGCCTGCAGGTGCAAAGTATAAAAGGGGAAGAACCGTCTCTTGCGACAATGCTTGCCCCTTTCATTTTCAGCGTTTTGCTGTTTATCTCTGTGGTAATCTCAGGTCAGGTTTTAATGTACGGGGTTATAAAAGAAAAACGGAACCGCATCGTTGAAATTCTGCTTTCCTCCATTAGCTCCCTGGAACTGCTAATCGGTAAAATCCTTGGCTTTGGCCTGCTCGGATTGGCCCAGATTGCCATTTGGCTCGCAGTGGGGCTGACGGTGGTAAGCCGCTTCATTGACCTTGGAGAACTGGGTTTGACCCTGGATATTCTTCTTCCACTGATACTTTTCTTTATCGGCGGCTATGTTATGTTTGCCTCTCTATTTTCCGCCATGGGGGCGACTATGAAGGATGCCGAGTCGGGCAGCCAGGTACAGGGTCTGGTCGTAGTTATTCCTCTTGTTCCTATCTTTGCCTCTTCAGCCATTCTCATGGCGCCAAATGCGGCCTGGGTCCGTGTAGTGAGCTATATTCCCATTTTTACGCCGGCAACAATGCTGCTGCGCCTTGCCGCAACAAGCCTGCCGTGGTGGGAGATAGCCTCTACCTTTGCTGTGCTTTTGCTGGGGATATTTTTCTTTATCTATTTCGGTGCCCGCATTTTCAGCCGCGGTCTGCTGCAGTTTGACCGGTCGCTGTCCTTTAGAGATGTCCGGCGGATGCTGAAAAGAGATTTTTAACCATGAACAGCCCCTGCCTTTCGGGAGATGCTGAAAGGCAGGGGCTGTTTTCAAGCCGGCGGCAAATTTTACTGTGGTTTGAAGCGGTTATATCCGGGCATAGTATGACTAAACACTTGTGGAGGTAAGCATTTTGCCGGCAGCAATCGAAGGAATAAGTCTTATTACCCGTTATCTTTTGCGTGTTTTCCCACAGGTTGAAAGGGAACTGGCCGCATTGTTTCACAGGGCGGCAAGTATTCCTGACGAAAGACTGCGCAAGCAGGCGCTGGACAGTATGAAAAAAAAGAAATTCCATTGCCTGGGCGGCAGTTTTTATTCCCTTTATACTCCCGGGTGCAGCCGGATGCTTGTCACCTTTATTGTGGCCTTGCAGACCATATGTGATTATCTGGACAATTTGTGCGACAGGGTGGAGGGAGCTGATGAAGCCGGAATGCGGATGCTGCACCGGGCTATGCTCTCGGCGGTGGATGACCGCAAGCCTTTCCATAACTGGTATTGCTGCTACCCCTGGCAAAACGACGGCGGCTATCTTGATTACCTGGTAATGCAGTGCCGCAGGGTATTGTTTTCGCTGCCCGGATATAATGATGTCCGTGACGATTTAAGGCGACTGGTACAGTTGTATTCCGACCTGCAGGTTTACAAGCATCTTGACTGCAGGCTGCGGCAGGAGTATTTAATCCGCTGGGCACACAACTGCTCATGCCGGGAAAAGGGTGTTGCCTGGTGGGAATTTTCGGCTGCCTGCGGCTCAACCCTGGCCGTTTTTGTCCTGACTGCCAGGGCGGCAGCCGGTCCTGTCGGCAGGGACGAAATCTCACAGCTTCTGGAGTGTTACTTCCCCTGGCTTTGCGGCCTGCATATATTACTGGATTATTTTATTGATATCTACGAAGACAGGCGGCATAACGACTTAAATTTTGTCAGTTTTTACGGGGATGCCGCAGCAGTGGAAAAGGGGCTGAGGCGTTTTTTCAGGGAAGCATGTGAAAGGATTGAAAAACTGCCCCATTTTTCTTTTCACAGGACAGTAACTGCCGGTCTGCCGGCTCTTTATCTTTCCGACCCTAAAGCTGCTTCTCCGGCTTGTAGGAGAATTGCCCGGCGGCTGCTGAAAGACGGGGGCAAAACTACCCTCTGGCTTTACCGCCTCTTCCGGATACTGCGCCTGCAGGGCAGTTTTTTAACATGATCGCTGCACAATAAAATCGGCAATCCTGGCCAATATGAAGCGGGCCGGTCTGGCAGGGAGCGGCTTTAAAACGTTTTTAGCCCTTACAATTAAACGCCGGGCTTGCTCCCTTGTTTCCCGGATGATTCCGCTGTCATTCAAGGCCTGGCAGATAAAAGAAGTGTTTTCAGGAGTAAAATGACGTTTTTCAATGATCTGCCTGGTTTTATCTCCGTAGTCCGGGCTTTTCAAGAGCTTGATTACGGGCCAGGTCAGATATCCTTCCCGCAGGTCCTGTAAAGGCTGTTTGCCCAGGGACTTTTCATCTCCCTGAAAATCCAACAGATCATCAGTCAGTTGGAAAGCAAAGCCAATCCGGAGTCCGAAATTGGCCAGCAGTTCGGCATGTTGCGGGGAAAGGCCGCCGGCCTGAGCGCCGGACAGGCAGCAGGCTGCTATGAAATAAGCTGTTTTTTTGTAAATATAACTGAAATACTGAGCTTCTGTAAGACTGCAGTCATAAAGCAGGTTTGACTGGATTATCTCGCCTTCACACATCAGGCTGATTGCCCGGGTCATATTGTTGAGTACCGTTGCCATTCCGTGTTTTGTCAGCAGGTAAAAGGCCCGGGCAAACAAAAAATCGCCGTACAATACCGCCCGGTGGTTTCCCCACCGGGAGGAAATTGTCGGCATGCCGCGGCGGAAAGCGGCATGGTCAATAACATCATCATGGATCAGGGATGCGGCATGAATTAACTCCGCCGCACAGGCCACATCCGTGAGCAGGGAGCGGGCTGCACTGCCGAAGGAGCCGCATAACAGAACCAGTGCGGGCCGCAAACGTTTTCCGCCGGCGGTTACAGGCTTGGAATACTGTAATGTATATTGGTCGCCGGAATGACTTAACTCACACAGTCTTTTTTCTACCTGTTTGAGCCCGGGCAGGGAGGACAGCAGATTTTTTGGCAAATGGTATACAGTCAAATAAATCACCGTTTACTTTATTACTTCTAGACTCACCGATTGCAGGGGTAAATATTCCTTACATCTGCTGTTTGCTTTTAGGGTTGTCTTGTACCGAAAAAAATCAGCAGGGCACCGAGATAAATCATCAGAAGCCTGGCAAGAGGCAGGCGCCCGGACAGGCCCGCGGCACCGGTTATTATGCCGAGCAGCAGCAGTGCAGGTCCGACTATTGCCAGAATTCCGTTGATGCGCAAAGCCGTTTCCGGTTTGTTATAATGCAGGATTAAAAGTGCCGCGCATATTTCAATTATCCCGGAAAGAAAACGCAAGGCAGCCATGACTGTAACGGTAAAATTTCTCAATGTCAATCTCCCGTTTCACTTGTTGGTTTGTCTAAATATACGCCGGAAAACAGCGGAAATGCCAGAAAATTCATTGTCTAAAAAAAGGTTTTGCAAAAGAGCAAAGCGAATAAATCGTAATTTAGGGCTGCCTTTTATATTATCTACAAAGCCGGGAGGGTATCAAGTTTGTACAGGTATAAAGGAAAAATAAAGAGGCTGAAAAACAATAAAAGATTTATTGCCATAGTTATCACCCTGGCTGTTGCGGCTTTGATTCTTTCATCCGTGCTGGCATACTTTATCAGCAGTTCTCCTCCCCCCCGAGACGACGAAACCCTGGAGTATTATGTCCGGCAGCTGGAGGACCAGGCAAAAGGATATGAAGAGAGCCTGAAATCGGCAGAGGACAATGTGAATCTGTTGACGCGTACGGCGGAAACTTTTTATCAACTGGGTTTTTACTACAGCCTCATGTCGGAGCCGGAAAAGTCGATTTCCAGCTATGAAAAGGCGGCGGATTATTATGGCAAAGTGCTGGAAAAGGAGTCGGGTAATGTAGATATACATTTCCTCCGGGCTGTGTCCGCTTATTCTTCCGGAGATGACGGGCTGGCGGAAGAGGAGCTGAAAAAGGCCCTGGAACTTGATCCAGAGCATGCCCGGTCCCATTATTATTACGGCGTCCTGCTGTACTACTCTAAAAATAACCCAAAAGAAGCCATCGCTCACTGGGAAAAGGTAGTTGAGCTCAATCCTGAAGGGGAAGAAGCTTTGGTGGAGCAGGCGAAAAGTCTCATTGCCCTGGCGGAAGAAGAAATGAACAAAGAGAATGATGCTGAAGATGAGGACGGCCAAAAGCCGGGGGAAAACACGGCAGGTGATGAATAAGCAAAGGAACACCACGCAGGCATGAAGCGTGGTGTTTTTATTCCTGCAAAACAGGGGCATAGCTCTTTTTTTTGTATTAAAACAGAATTATGAAAAATAATATGACGGGACACTAAAGTTTGGGGGGCTGATGATGACCGTTGCCACGCAGTTGAAACAGGCTATAGCTTCGCTGAAGGGTGCCCGGGCAACATTGCGTTTCTACGGGGAGTACAGCCGTCATGAAGAAGCACGCTCCGCCTTTGCAGCAGCCCTGTCTGAGATGGATGAAATAATTGCCGACCTGGAAAAGAGGCAGAAGGAAATAGAGTTTGCGGAGCCACAGTACAAGGGGACCTGATGAGGTGAGAGAATGCCTTTCCGGTTGATGATACTGTTTCGTTCAGCGGTTCTGTTTGCGGCGGCACTGTTTTTTATCCGTATACTGGGCAAAAAACATCCTTCCAAAGTGACGTTCTTCCGATTCGTCAATTATGCCGTTATCGCTGTTATCACGGCATTAATGGCGACAAATGTTATTGAAAGTATGATCACGGGGCTTGTGGCTCTCTCAGTTTGGATAGTGTTCCCATTAATATTTGATTACCTGGAAATGCGCAGTAGAGCGGTGCATGATGTTTTGCAGGGGAAAGAAACAATCCTGATAAAACAGGGCAAAATCATGGAAGAAAACCTTAAATCAGTCCGTTTGACTGCAGAAGAATTGCTGAAAAATTTGCGTTCAAAAAATGTTTTTAGCGTAGCCGATGTGGAGTTTGCCGTGCTGGAAAATGACGGTGAGGTAAATGTGCTGCTCAAGGCGGATAAAAAGCCTGTTACTCCCCATGACCTTGAGTGGAAGGTGCAGCCTGAGACGGAGCCGCAAACAGTAATTCTCGACGGCAATATTTTGCATAATCCCCTGGCTGAAATGGGCCTTAACAGCGGCTGGCTGCAAACTGAACTCTCAAAGGCCGGCGTGTCACTGGACAATGTTTTTCTGGGACAGGTCAATACAAGCGGTGAACTTTATCTTGACTTGTTTGGCGATGCCGTAAAAACCGCTTGCCCTTCGGTCAGGCAGGCACTTTTTGCCGGACTGGAGAAGACACAGGCTGATCTGGTTAAGTTTGCTTTGGAGACCGAGGACTCCAGGGCAAAGTGGATGTTTGAAAAAAAAGCCGCCAAATTGCAGCAGATAACTGCGGCACTGCGCCCCTACCTGCTGCGTTAGAAAGGAATGTAAAAATGTCTTCCAAAAAGAAGAAAAAGCTTACACCTGTGCAACAGGAATACCAAAAACTTGCCAAAAAACATGAGCCGCGGAGAAATGTGCTGAGAAACTGCCTGCGTGCTTATCTCTGCGGCGGTATTATCTGTACCATAGGCCAGTTTTTCCATTGGTTTTACATGACATATTTTAATTTTAATGAAGTGACTGCGTCTAACCCAACTGTGGCGTCCATGATTATTCTCTCCATGCTGCTTACGGGTTTTGGTGTTTATGACCATCTTGCCCAGTGGGCCGGTGGCGGGACTATAGTCCCCGTGACCGGATTTGCCAACACAATTACTTCGGCGGCGATAGAGCATCGCAGCGAAGGCTATGTGCTGGGAGTGGGAGGCAATATGTTTAAAATTGCGGGCCCCGTTATAACCTTTGGTGTTTTTTCCGCCTTTGTGGTTGCCATTGTAAAAATTGCTGTGCAAAGGTTGTGCGGAATGTAATGCTTAAGGGGCATCAGAGCTGGACCTATGATAAACGACCTGTAATCAAGGCTGCTGCCGCCTGCGGCGGCCCCTTTGAAGCCCAGGGGGCACTGGCGGAGGATTTTGATATTCTTCACGATGATATGTGGCTTGGCCAGGATAGTTTTGAAAAGGCGGAAAAAAAGCTGCTGGAAGAAGCATGTGAAAAGGCCATCGGCAAAGCAGGACTGAAAAAAGAAGATATTCAGTTTTTTCTAAGTGGCGATCTGTTAAATCAGATTATTTCTTCCAGTTTCGCGGCCAGGACGCTTGGCATTCCTTATCTAGGTATCTTCGGTGCCTGTTCGTCCTCCATGGAAGGGCTGGCTCTGGCTTCATTTATTGTTAATGCCGGCGGGGCGCGGTATGCCCTTGCCGCCGCTTCCAGCCACAATGGTTCGGTAAACAAACAGTTTCGCTACCCCACGGAGTACGGGGCGCAGCTTCCTCCAACAGCCCAGTGGACGGTGACCGGCGCCGGAGCGGCGCTTGTAGCGGCTGAAGGAGACGGCCCGCGGGTGACCGGTGCCACCATAGGCCGGGTAATTGACATGGGCATATCCGATCCTTTTAACATGGGAGCGGCCATGGCCCCGGCTGCCGTGGACACCATTGAGGCGCATTTTCGGGATTTTCAGGTTGACGCTTCCCATTATGACTTAATTGCCACGGGAGATTTGGGCAAGGTCGGCCATACCATTGCCGCGGAACTTTTGGCAAAGCACGGCGTGGATATCCCCAGGGAAAAGCTGACTGACTGCGGGCTTTTGATCTATAAGGACAGCCAGCCGGTGGCAGCCGGCGCCAGCGGCTGCGCCTGTTCGGCAGTGGTAACATACGGCCATTTTTACAACAAGCTGTGCCGGGGCGAGTTGAAGCGGATTCTGGTTGTGGCTACCGGAGCCCTGCTTTCCCCCTTGTCGTATCAGCAAAAGGAAAGCATCCCCTGCGTTGCCCACGCTGTAGCCATAGAACAGGAGGGTGTGTGATTTATGGAAAAATTTCTGCTTGCCTTTTTGGTCGGCGGTGCAATCTGTATGCTGGGGCAACTGCTGCTGGATGTCCTGCGCCTGACACCCGCCCATATGACGGTAACCCTGGTAGTGGCAGGTGCCATATTGGGCGGCTTGGGCCTCTATGAACCGTTGATTAAGTTTGCCGGAGCGGGGGCATCTGTACCGATTAGCAGTTTTGGCAATTCACTGGTCAGCGGTGCCCTGGCAGAAGCGGAAAGGAACGGTATTATCGGTGTACTTACCGGAATATTTGAGATCACCAGCGCAGGAATATCCTCCGCCATTATTTTTGGTTTTCTGGCTTCCCTGATATTTAAACCAAAAGGTTAAGGAGGTGAGGGGTTGACAGTCGGGACACAACTGGAGCAGGCAATAGCAAGTGTCCAGAGCGCGGCTGCCAACATGAAAACCTTTGCTCTGGAAACCCAGGACACACAGGCTAAACAAACATTTGAGCAGCTGGCACAGACGCTGGACAGCGCCGTCGAAACCTTGAGACAGCGGCAAGAATATGTAAAAAGCCGGGAGCCTCAATACGGGGATAATTAATATTGCAAAAGCTGAATAGGGTGTACCCTGTGTGGAAAACTACAAGAGGATAAAGATCAAAAGGAGGTTTTCGGATTGGCTTCAATTAATCAACAGGAGTTGGAAAACCTGCGGCACTTGATTTCTGCCCACGACACAGGAGCGCAGAAGCTGGAGACATACGCCAGGCAGTGCCAGGACCCTGAAATACAGCAGATGTTTCAGCAGTCGGCAAACAGGGCGCGCCAGACAAAAAGCCAATTAATGCAGTTTTTAAATTAAGGAGGTAAATTAATGCAAGACAAAGATATGGTCAATGATGTGCTGTCCATGTTAAATGCCAGCCTGACTAATTATGCCACGGCCATTGCCGAGTCATGCAACCAGCAGTTAAGGCAGACACTGACACAAATCCGCAATGCCGATGAACAGTTTCAGTTCCAGTTGAGTCAAAAGGCGGAGCAAAAGGGATACTACAAACCTGCCATACAGGCGGACAAAAGCGTTATAGAGCAGTATAAAAGCCAGTTAAGCGGCAGCTAGTCAGGCTTTAGGCCCGAAACACCGTCAGGAAATGGCGGTGTTTCTGCTGTTTGTGCAATGCAGCATGACCGTCCAGCAGGTGCAAACGGAAAAACAGCCTGAAGAAGACAGGCAAAAGTGGGTTTATCTTTAAGTTGAATTATGGTACAATGAATTTGTTGCAGAATACATACAGAAGCAGCCCATTTGTCAGTTTGCGGGCTGGTATTATATGCCAAAACAAATGCAGAAATAATAAGGAGGCTGGAAAATGTCTGGACGTTTAGCTGGAAAAGTTGCTTTGATTACGGGTGGAGGGACAGGCTTAGGCGCCGAATTCGCCAAGCGCTTTATTGAAGAAGGCGCCAAGGTTGTCATCTCGGGAAGGCGCAAAAGCAAACTGGAGGAAGTTGCTGCCAAGCTGCCCAAAGACTCCATTTCTGTCGTTGCCGGTGATGTGTCCAAGCCCGAAGATGCCAAGGCTATGGTGGATGCAACCGTTGAGTTCGGCGGAAAAATTGATGTTCTTGTCAATAATGCCGGTATTGACCCGGCCGGAACCATTGTCGATGTTCCCATTGAACAATGGCTGCAGGTTATCAATATCAATCTCACCGGTCCCTTCTTGACCATGAGGGCGGCAATCCCCTATATGGAGAAAAACGGCGGCGGCTCCATTGTTAATATTGCTTCCCTTGCCGCACTGCGCTGCATCCCGGCCATGCCGGCCTATACATCTTCCAAGGCCGGGTTGATTGGCCTGACAAAGGCGGCCGCTCTTGATTACGGCAGCAAAAACATCCGCTGCAACGTAGTCTGCCCCGGCCCCATTGCTACGGAAATGCTTAGGAATTCAATGCAATCACTGGCCAGGGCGCAGAATACCGATGTTGACGGAGCCCTTGATATCCTGACCAAGTTCCTGCCGCTGCCCCGGGCTGCTACCCCTGATGAAGTCAGCGGTGCCGTAGTTTATTTGGCAAGCGATGATTCATCATATGTGACGGGCAATGTCCTGGTTGTTGACGGCGGCGCCTGTGTAGTTGACCCGTGCGGAGCCGCTGTTTCCAGTGCCGGAACCAGCTGGGGAGCGTAAGTGCCGGTTGGTATGGACTAAAAAAGACGCCTGAAGGGCGTCTTTTTTACACGCTGCCCTGCGATAGAGTTGTGCGGAAAGGCAAGCAAGGTTATAATTATTTACAGGAGGTGCCCGCGTGGACGGACCCGAAACCCGTGCTTTGAAAATAAAACCGAAATGTAAGTTCTGGCTGGAAAATGAACAGGAAGTAGTTTTTGGCGCCGGCCGCATGGCCTTGCTGCAGGCCATTGACGAATTGGGTTCAATAAATCAGGCCGCCGCCAAGCTGAAAATGTCTTACCGGGCTGCCTGGGGAAAAATAAAAACGGCAGAAGAGCGGCTGGGTTTTAAATTAATCAACAAATATATCGGTGGTACGGCAAGCGGTTCCGAATTAACACCGGAGGCAAAGGAACTTATGATTGCCTATGCTGAATTCAGCGAAGAATCTGTAAAGGCTGTAGAAGAAATATTTGCCCGCTGCTTTAAAAGCTTTATGTGATACACTGTATCATTATGCCATTATTGACACAACATTGCTTCTGTGTATATAATTATTGCGGCTGGATTATGCAGGGGCACGAACGGCTCCTGCCGTATCATTTCTTTAGAAACGGAGCAGCATAATGGGTAACAATATTTTTCTCACAGGCGATTTGCATGTTGGGAAAACAACACTGATAAACCAGTTGATAAGCAAGCTGCCTGTTCACGAAATCAGAGGCTTCAGAACCTCCCGGTACTACCAGGATAAAAAGCTGGCCGGATTTTATATAGAAGATATTTGTTCTCCGCCTGTGGTAAAGGAACATAAATTCATTGGCCGTTGCGTCAACGACAATCACTGGGTCTCCATTCCGGCAACTTTTGATGATTACGGGGTAAAAATTCTGGAAGGCTGCCTTAGGGACAATCCTAAACTTATTGTAATGGACGAGCTGGGTTTTTTTGAAAATGATGCAACCCTCTTCCAGAAAAAAGTTTTGCAAATTCTTGACTCAGACATACCGGTACTGGGTGTATTAAAGAAAAAGGAAACCGATTTTCTTAATCTTATCCGGAGCCGGAAAGATGTTTTGCTGTTTGAAATAACGCCGGAAAACAGAAACATAATGTCCGGGGTAATTTTTGATGAATTGCTGAAAATAACAAGCTTTGAGGGCGGCAATCATCATTTGGATGCCGAAAGCTACGAAGAAACGGCAAGGAATGTATTTGCTCCGGTTTATTCTCTGATTGCAGAACAGATTAAAGAAAAGACAAACATAACTGCCGGTCTTTGCCTGGATGTGGGAGCGGGTACAGGGCATTTGGGAATTGCGCTGGCTAAAATAACCGAGCTTAATGTTTGCTTGCTGGACTGCTCCAGGGAGATGCTTGCCATAGCAGGGAAAAATATTGTTGCCGCCGGCCTGCAAGACAGGGTTCATACCCTATGGGGCAATGTCTATAATCTGCCGCAGCAGGACGGTACTGTTGACCTTGTAATAAGCAGGGGATCTTTATATTTTTGGGCAGATAAAAAAAGCGCGCTTAAGGAAATATTCCGGGTTTTGTCACCGGGGGGAATGGCTTATGTAGGCGGAGGATTCGGATCGCCGGAACTGAAAAGAAGAATTGATGCCCAGATGCAGGCCAGGGACGGTTGCTGGGAAAAGAATATGAATAAGAGAGTACGCGCAACGGAAAATTTGGATTACAAGCAGTTGTTAGCGGACCTGGACGGTTTAAATATGGAGATTATTAATGATGAGGCCAACATGTGGCTCTTGATGCGGAAAAACATTAATTATCAGGCCGGCACTGCTTGCGCAGAATAATGTTTTATTTTTGTCTTCATGCTTGTAATAGCATAACAAATATTTGCAAAGTAAAGGAGAGATAGGCAGGGTGAAAATGAAAAGAGTAAAACTAACCGTCAATGGACTGGATTACGAGGTGGTGGTAGACGAAGATTTGACACTGCTTGACTTGCTGCGGGATGAGCTTCACTTGACGGGAGCCAAGCAGTCATGTGACAAGAAGGGCCAGTGCGGTGCCTGTACTGTTCTGATGAACGGAAGAGCCGTAAAGTCATGCTTATTTAAAGTGGCTAAGCTTGACGGTGCCGATATTATCACCGTTGAAGGTCTGGGCACACCGGACAACCCCCACTTGATACAGGAAGCATTTGCCCTTTCCGGAGCCATTCAGTGCGGTTTTTGCACTCCCGGCATGATTATGGCCACCAAAGCGCTGCTGGACAAGAACAATAATCCTACTACGGAAGAAATTAAAAAAGCGCTGCGGGGAAATCTCTGCCGCTGCACCGGCTATGTCAAGATAATTGATGCGGTGAAGCTTGCCGGGCGGTTTATACGCGGAGAAATTACTCCCGACGAAGTCCGGCCGGATCCTGAAGGGGACAAAGTCGGAGTTTCCCATCCCCGTCCTACGGCCCTGGAAAAGGCCTGCGGCACGGCGCGTTATACAGCGGACTACCTTGTTCCCGGTGCCTTGGAGCTGGCGGCGGTACATAGCCCCTACGCCCATGCGAAAATTAAAAACATCGACTTCTCGGAAGCCGAAAAGATGCCCGGAGTCGTTGGCTTTATGACAGCCAAGGACATTAAAGGCACAAACAGGCTGGTAATGAATATTGATGACCGTCCTTTACTGTGTGAGGATAAGGTACGCTATATCGGCGACCCGGTAGCCGTGGTGGCGGCCTTGACCCGCAAGCAGGCAAGGGAAGCAGCGAAAGCCGTTAAGGTAGAATATGAACTGCTGCCGGTTATCAGTACTCCCGAGGAGGGCATGGCTGAGGGAGCGGTACGGGTTCATGACGACAAGCCCAACCTGTGTTTCACCCACCCGCAAATCAAGGGTGACGCCGAGAAGGCCCTAAAAGAGTCGGCACATGTAGTGGAAGCACATTTTAAGACCCAGCTTAACCACCAGGCACCCCTGGAGCCGGAAGCCAGCGTGGCTTACCTGGAAGAAGACGAAGACGGTGAGGAGCAGCTTGTCGTTGTCGGTCGCAGTATCAATATTCACAAGCATCTGGGTGTACTGCAGGATGCTTTGGGATTTGATAATATCGTTTACGAGGAAGCGGTTTCCGGCGGGCAGTTCGGGATGAAGGTGGAAATTACCTCTGAGGGGATCGCAGGAGTGGCAGCCCTTCATTTCCGCCGCCCGGTGCGCTATGTTCCCAGCCTGGAAGAATCAATGCAGTTGACTCCCAAGCGTCATCCCTATGATATGCATGTCAAAATCGGCGCAGACAGCAACGGCCGCCTGACAGCTTATGACATAGACTTTATCGTCGATAACGGTGCTTATCATTCCAACGGTGATGTTATTATTAACCGCTCTTTACGGATGCTTTCCGGTTCTTACAATATACCCAACGTTAAAGCCATGGCAAAGCTTGTCTATACCAATAACCCGTGGGGTTCTTCCGCCCGGGGCGCCGGCCCGCCACAGACAAATTTTGCCCTGGAGTGTGCTGTGAACATGCTGGCCCACAAAATGGGCATCGACCCCTTGCAGTTCAGACTCCAGAATTCACTGCAGCCCGGTCAGAGCAAGTCTACAGGAACAGTGGTGAAGGAATGGCCCTTCCCCGTTGTCTGTGAGGCTATTAAACCATATTATGAAAAAGCCCTGGAAGAGGTTGCCAAATATCGCAGCGGAAATATTGTGCGCGGCATCGGCATTGCGGCAGGTTCCTTCGGCATCGGTTCACCCGGGGATAAAGCCATTGTTTATGTAGAGCTTGAACCGGATGACAGCATTACCATCTACGGTGCCATCGCCGACCCCGGTGAAGGCAACGAATCCATGCTGACACAGCTGGCCGCCGATGTTTTGGAGCTGCCTTTAGATAAAATACGGTTGTACACACGGCGTACCGATAAGACCACTGCTACCGGGCCGGCTGCCGGCAGCCGCATGACTTATATGGTCGGCGGGGCGCTGGTGGATGCCTGTGAGCAGCTGAAAAAGGCTATGGAAGAATGCGGAGCCAAAACTTATGAGGCGCTGAAGAAAGCAGGCAAGCCGACCCGCTATACCGGCAACAAGAAGACACTGACTGCCGGTCCTCTGGATAAGGAGACAGGACAAGGGCCGGCGTATGAATCGGAAGTGCATGCCGTGCAGATGGCGGAAGTTGAAGTCAACAAGGAAACGGGCGAGGTCAGAATTGTTAAAATGACCACTGCCGTTGACAGCGGGCCGGTCATCAACCGCCTGAACTATGAAGGACAGTTGGAAGGCGGTGCCGATATGGGTGCCGGATTTGCCCTGAGAGAGGTGTTTGTAGCCGGCGAGACGAAGGACTGGAAAACCTTTAAATTCCCCACCATGGATACAGCCTTTGATATGGAATCGATAATTACCGAAACGCCGCGTCTGCGGGGCACCAGGGGAGGCAGTACCGGTGTCGGCGAAATGACCATGGTACCTACGGCGCCTGCCATAATCAGTGCTATTTATGATGCTGTCGGCGTCTGGATAACAGACCTGCCGGCAACTCCCGAAAAAATTAAAGCAGCCCTGCAGAAAAAATAGTAATTGACTGGAAGGGAGTTGGATGAAGGTGGATAGAGGTGAACTCGGACAAAGATACCGGTCTCTTGCCGGGTTCACCCTTTTATTTGACAACGAAGGTTTCCTCTGGGAACCTGCTGACTGGGCAGAGGAAGTGGCAATAGAGCTTGCCCGTGAAAACGGCATTGATGTTTTGACCGAAAATCACTGGAAAGTGATAAAATTTATGCGTGAATTCTATTTTGCCTACGGCAAGGCACCGCTTAACAAACAGCTGAGAAAAGGAACAGGACTAAGCATCCAACAAATTGAGAAGCTTTTCCCGCTGGGAATAAAGAAGAGCGCCCGCCTGATTGCCGGGCTTCCCAATCCAAGGGCATGTTTATAGGGGTGTTACCGTAAAGAGCTATGCTGGATAACGAGATTATTTATCTTGACAATGCGGCTACCTCATTTCCCAAACCGCCTGCAGTGCTGGAAAGGATGGCTGGGGATTACGCCCGGTTTGGCGTTTCTCCCGGCCGGGGGAGTTATGATTTAGCCGTCTGTGCGTCCGAATTGGTCTGGGAAGCCAGAAAAAAGGTCGCCGCCTTCTTTAACGGACCGGCTGCGGAGCGGGTTATCTGGACTGCCGGTGCCACCGATGCATTGAATACTGCCATTTTGGGTCTGCTCAAACCCGGTGACCATGTCATCAGTACACGGCTGGAACATAATTCTGTCCTGCGTCCTTTGTTTCACCTGCGGGAAAAATACGGGATCACATATGACCTAGTTCCCTTTGATGGCCAAGGACTGGTTGATCCCCGCGATGTGGAAAAGGCTATAAAGTCCAATACCCGCCTGGTAGTTGTTACCCATGCTTCAAATGTCCTGGGCACTGTTCAGCCCATTGGCGAAATCGGCGGCATTTGCCTGGAATACGGTATTCCCCTGGTTGTTGATACGGCACAAAGCGCCGGGCATATCCCCGTTGATATGCATGAATGCAATATTTCCGCCGTTGTTTTTACCGGCCATAAGGGGCTGCTGGGGCCGGCCGGTATCGGCGGGCTCGTTATAGATGAAAAAACGGAGATAATGCCAACCCGCTACGGCGGAACGGGAGTTGACTCGCACAGCCTCAAACAGACGTGGGATTACCCGCACCGCCTGGAAGCCGGTACCCATAATCTCCCGGGAATCTTCGGCCTTTCGGCGGCACTCGATTACCTGCAGGACGGCGAAACAGGGGACAAAAATTCGGAAAATGAGTTGACTTTGACAAAACTTTTATATGAAGGGCTGGGCTCTATTGACGGGGTAATAATTCACAGCCCTCCCCCGCAAGGTGTGCCGGTTCTTACCTGTTCTATAAGTGGAATGGATGCCACTGCCGTGGGTGAGATTTTAGACGGTGACTATCAGATAGCTGTCCGTACCGGGCTGCACTGTGCTCCCCTGGTTCATGAAACCCTGGGTACTGTAGAAACGGGGGCTGTCCGTTTTAGCCCCGGTCCCTTTAACAGCCGGGAAGATATATTGAGGGCAATTGAGGCTATGAAAGCCATTGCAGCAGCCCGCTGAAATACTGTATTCCTGTGCAAGCTTAAAAAGAGATTGTCAATACTTCATATCTTGTGTTATGCTGTTGATGCATGATGGGGCGTTTCTTTCGGTACCGTTTTGTGTCGGTTGCACAATAACGGATTTGTCCTCATCCTGCATTCTTTTTTTAGAGCCTGGTATCCATTGTGTTCCTGTGGTTTATTCCTCCCCAACTGCCTGCAGTGCGGCCGGGTTTGCCTTTCCGGGAAACCGGTCAGGAGAGGGAAATTTACTGAAGTCGGGATGTCCCCGAAAGAAAAACAGAAAGCAGGGGAAGTGAAAAAATGGGCAGTATAGCCGCTGTTGTGCCGGCTGCCGGGTTTTCTTCGAGGATGGGCCTTTTTAAGCCCCTTTTGCCTCTGGGCCGGTCTTTGTTGATTGAATTAACGGTACAGTCTTTCTTTTCGGCGGGTATCCGGGATGTTTTTGTCGTCCTCGGCCACAAGGGAGAACTGATTAAACCTGTGGTCACCCGGCTGGAGGCTAAGACTGTTTATAATGCCGGTTACAGGGAAGGGATGTATTCTTCCGTCAAAGCCGGCGTACGGGCTCTTCCCCCACGGACGGAGGCTTTTTTTCTGCTGCCTGCAGATACTCCCCTTGTTTCTCCCGCCACACTAGGACAGCTGAAAGAAACTTTTTGGGAAGCAAACGCTGAAGTTGTTTATCCTGTTTACCGGGGTAAAAAAGGGCACCCTCCTTTAATTGCAGGAGAACTGATTCCTGCCGTTTTGCAATGGGAAGGGGCAGGAGGGCTGAAGGAACTGCTGCGACGGACAGTGCGCAGGGATTACCTGCTGCCTGTGGATGATGCCGGTATACTGCAGGATTTTGATACCGAAGATGCCTATAAGAAAATGGCCGTGCCCCCGCTGGCTGATTTTCCCACTTTAGCCGAATGTGAAAAAATATGGCAGAAGCACCGGCTCCACCCGGAGCTCATCGGGCACATGCAGGAAGTAGCCCGTGTTGCCGGTATTATTGCCGAGAACTTAAACAGCCGCGGGTACCGTCTTCATCTTGCCCTGCTGCGCGCAGCCTGCCTGCTACACGATATCGCCAAGGGTGAAAAAAATCATGCCGCAAAGGGCAGTGAAACACTTTTATCCCTTGGTTATCCGGAAGTAGCGGAAATAATTGCCTGCCACATGGATTTGCCTCCCGGCCGGCCGCTTGCAGTAAGTGAACATACCCTTGTTTACCTGGCTGATAAAATGGTCAAGGGAACTAAATTAATCAACCTCAGGGAAAGGCAAAAGGAGCTGCTTGACCGCTACCATGGCGATGCTGCCGCCTGCGAAGCTGTGCGCCGCCGCCTGGAAGACGCCTTTTCCCTGCTGGGAATAATTGAAAATATATTAGAGACAGATCTAACGGAGCTTGTGAAAGAATAAAGTGAAAGTTTGTGATGGCAATGAAAAAAAGAATGATATATTTAATCAGGCATGCCGAGCCATTGCGGGAGAGCCGGGAGAAAATTTTTCTTGGCTACAGCAACCCCCCCTTAAGCCCTCATGGCATTCGCCAGGCCCGGTCCCTTGCCCGTGTCCTGCAGGGACGGCAGATAGAAGCTGTCTACTGCAGTGACCTGCAGAGGTCAAAACAGACGGCGGAAATTATTGCCGCCGGGCTGCAGGTTGATGTAAAATCGCAAGTCGGCTTAAGGGAAATCAGCCTGGGGGAATGGGAAGGTTTTACCTTTGGTGACGTAAGACAAAAATATCCTGCGGAATATGAAAAGAGAGGAAAAGATATAGTTAACTATCGCCCTCCCGGCGGGGAAAGCTTTGCCGATTTGGCCGGCAGGGTTTTGCCTGCTTTTGCTAAAATTGCGGAAGAAACTGCAGGCAATATTGTTATTGTGGGTCACGCAGGCGTAAACAGGGTGATTCTCTGTCACCTGCAGCAGATTGATCTGCGGCACCTCTTATCCATTAAGCAGGAATACGGGCAAGTAACTGTTATTCAGCAGAGCGGCAATATTTTCAGAGTCGGCGGGGTGAACCTGGATAACATAGGGAGGCAGGAAGGAGACATTTTACATTAGGTAGTCTTTATAATTAATTACTGCAAGCCTCTTGGCCCTTGCCTTGGGAATACGGGCGGGTATGAGATTCATGATTTGACTGCACCCTGCCCCTCGGAAGAAGGTGTGATTTACAAGCAGGACCATACAGGTATTAATAGAATTATTACCCGCAGAAAGGAGCAGTCAATGGCAGAAAGAAAAGGCAATGCCGCTAAAATTTATGAAGACGGAACACTGGCAGGCATTACCGGGGAAACTTTGCGGCCGGGCGGCTTTGAACTGACGCGGCAGGCCATTGATTTTTGCCGCTTGCCTGCCGGGGCGAAAATTCTTGATGTGGGCTGTGGAACCGGTGCCACGGTAAGGCTGTTGCGGGATGAGTACGGTTTTGAGGCAACAGGACTTGATGCCTCGGACGAAATGCTGCGTCAGGCCAGAGAAAGAAATCCCGGCATGCTGTTCATTAAGGGCAGTGGAGACAATATCCCCCTGCAAAACGGGGAGATGGATTGTATTCTCATGGAATGTTCATTTTCCTTAATTCCCGATGCCGGTCTTGCCCTGGCGGAAAGCTACCGTGTTTTAAATAACCGCGGCAAGCTGATAATAAGCGACTTTTATTACCGCAAGCGGCCCGGCGTTATAGATAGGCAATATTTTGAGGATTTGCTTGCGGAGCATGAATTTCTTCCTTGCCTGTGGGAAGACAAAACTCATTATTTGACGCAGTTGGTTGTCCAGAGCATCATGAATGAAAAGGATTCGGATATTCTTTGGCAGTGCCTGCTATGCAAGGATGAAAACAAAGGATTAACAAAGGAAGATGTAAAAAAGTTTAAACCGGGGTATTTTCTCCTGGTGGCTGAGAAAACAGTCCGGCAGCAGGGTACACTGTCACCATAACTTTCATCACGTGGGGCATGAAAACCGTTGTGAATGCGGAGAATGCGGAAACCGTGAAAAGGAGGGTAAAAATGTTTGATTCCCAGCGGCTAAAGAATCTAACGGCAAAAGGCCTCTGTTGTTCCCAGGCAGTTTTGCAGATGGGGCTGGAAGACTGCGGGCTGGATGAAAATCCCGAATTAATACAGGCTGTTGCCGGGCTGTGCGGCGGGCTGCATTCAGGCCTTGTCTGCGGCATATTAAGCGGGGCTGCCTGTCTTTTGTCCCTTTGCATTCCGGAAAAGGAAAATGCCGAAAAACTGATCAAGGATCTTGTACAGTGGTTTAAAGATACTTACGAAGAAGAAAACGGCGGTATAAACTGCGAGAATATTGTGGCCGGCGATGAAATGAATAAACTGCTGAAGTGCCCTAAAATACTGGCGGCCACCTACGAAAAGGCCTTGGAACTGCTTGAAGAAAGCGGTTATGAACTGTAGGCCGATTGGCGAAACTGAAAGTGCCTCGCCTTTTTGTACTTATAGGCAGGCAGGGCAGGAGCCTTTACAGGAGAAAGAAAAATGATACCCAAAACCCCTCTGGAAGACTGGATTGCCGCGAAAATTTCTGCACCTGCACCTTTAACCAGAGAATTGCTGCAGGAATACCAGTTGGAAAAAATAAGACAGACCCTGGCTCTTGTAAAAAGCAAAAGTGCTTTTTACCGCCGGCAGCTGCGCGGTATTGACCCGGAGCGGATAACTGATTTTGAGAGCTTTACCAAGCTGCCTTTTACCACTCACCTTGACTTGCGGCACAATTCCCGGCTCTTTGTCTGCAGCGGGCTTGCGGAAATAGAAAGAATTGTTACGCTTCAGTCGTCCGGAACTACCGGCCGGCCGAAGCGCATTTATTTTACCAGGGCTGACCAGGAACTGACCATTGATTTCTTTGATTACGGTATGCGCAGCCTGGTCACTGCTGCCGACAGGGTAATGATTCTCCTTCCCTGCCGGCCGCAGGGCAGTGTCGGTGACTTGCTGCAGAAAGGGCTGCGGCGGCTGCAGGCTGTGCCCCTGCCTTACGGCCCTGTTTTCGATGTGCAGGATGCCATTGCCTTTGCCGTCCGGAACGGGGCGACGGCACTGGTTGGCATTCCCACCCACGTCCTGGCCATGGCCCGCCGGCCGGGAGGAGAGACCTTGCGGGGCCAAATAAAAAACGTTTTGTTGAGCACCGACCATGTGCCGCAGGCTATTTGCCGTGTTTTAGAGGAAAAATGGGACTGCCGGGTTTTCAACCATTACGGGATGACGGAAATGGGACTGGGAGGCGGCGTTCAGTGCGCAGCTCTGCGGGGTTATCATCTGCGGGAAGCCGATTTATATGTAGAGATCATCGATCCCGAGACGGGGGAACCCCTGCCCGACGGCCAAAGCGGTGAAATAGTTTTTACCACGCTGACACGTACCGGTATGCCTCTCATCCGCTACCGGACAGGAGATTTAAGCCGTTTTCTGACGGATAAGTGCCCTTGCGGGACCGTGCTGCGCAGCCTGGAACTCGTAAAAAACAGGATTGGCGAGGCTGTCAGGATAGAAAATGAAACGTTTTCCCTTGCCGATTTGGATGAAAAACTGTTTGCCCTGGAGGGAGTTCTCGATTTTCTGGCGGAAATCCGGGAAACAAAGACGGGAAAAGAACTGCACATCGGGATAAAAAGCCTGGAAACCTCCCGCTTGTCAACCAATTCCGTGCTGGAAGCGCTGCTTGCGGTGCCGGCCTTGAAAAAATTTTATCCTGAAAAAATAAAAATCTTAGTCAATATTAATGAGCAGGAAATTACCCCATCCAGAGGAACGGCAAAAAGGATAATAGTCCGGCAGGGAGGGCCGTCCGCCTGACGGGAAAAGCAGGAACTATATACTTTCCGCTTAAACTGTACTATAATAAGCATAAGAAAAAACATAAGAAATTTTGCCTGATTTCTTTTTTTATACGGCACATAGCATTGACGCCATATAAGACGCCATATAAAACAATCTGCATCGGGGAGAGGGGTAGGAAATGAAGGAACTGACGGGCAAGTTTTACGATATACAGGGATTTTCCGTCCATGACGGGCCGGGGATTCGCCTTACTTTATTTATGAAGGGCTGCCCCCTGCGCTGTCCGTGGTGCCACAGCCCGGAATCAATAGCCTTTGCCACGGAGATTAACTTTTTGGATGTTAAATGCGAAGGTATTGAAAAATGCGGCAGGTGTCTTGCGGCCTGCCCCAAAGGAGCCATTATCCCCGGCAAAAAGAAAAAGTCTCTGACCGGTGATGCCGAAATCCTGTTAATAACCATTGACCGCAGTAAATGTGACAACTGCGGCAAGTGTGCCGGGGCATGCCTGACAGGCGCCCTTTATCTCTGCGGCACTGATTATACAGTGGATGAGATTATGGAACGCATCCGCATAGATGTACCCTTTTTCAGGCAGTCCGGCGGCGGGATAACCATCTCCGGCGGAGAATGCCTCTGCCAATATGAATTTGTCCGGGAGGTATTGAAGCGCTGCAAAGCGGAAAGCATTCATACGGCCATAGATACATCCGGATATGTGCCCTGGAAAAATATTGAGGCCGTACTTCCCTACACCGATCTTTTCCTCTATGACCTGAAAAACATGAACAGTGAACTGCACAAAAGAGTTATCGGCGTGCCCAATGAAAGAATACTGAAAAATGCCCATAAAATAGCGGCGGCCGGAGGAAAATTCCAGATCAGGATACCCGTAATCCCCCGTTTTAATGATTCCGTAAAGGCATTTAAAACAGCGGGCGAATTCATCCTTGAACTTGGCGCTGCCGTGGAAGTTGTCCAGCTTCTGCCCTACCATACCCTGGGTACGGTTAAATACGAAAGACTGCAAAGAACCGCTCCCATCCTGGAAGCGGAGCCCCCTTCCGAAAAACTGGTGGAGGAAAGGAAAAAACTCCTGGAAGATATGGGGCTGAAGGTAATAATTCACTAATAAAAAACGGCGAGGTGTTTTCATGCAGCCGCATGATTTAATTATTAACAAAGCCTCCGGGCCGGAAAACCGCAGGCAGGCCTATGCAGTACGGCGGGAGGTTTTTATCAGGGAGCAGGGCATTGACCCGGGGGAAGAATATGACGGTAAGGATGACGAGGCTGTTCACTTTCTGGCCTTGCTTGACGGCAGGGCTGTAGGAACCCTGCGCCTGCTTATTGAAGGCAACGAGGGACGTGTCGGCCGGATGGCAGTACTGAAAGAGTATAGGAAGCGGGGCATCGGCAGGGCTCTTATTGCAGAATGCGTGGCGGAAGCCCGCAGGCGGCGCCTTGACAGGCTATACCTGCATGCCCAGAAATCCGCTATTGACTTTTACAGGAAGTGCGGTTTCAGGTCCTACGGCGCACCCTTTGCCGAGGCCGGCATCCCGCACCAAGCAATGGAGATGCTGCTTAAATCCTCTTAGAGTTAATCAACACTTGTAATGTACAGGCATGAACCTTGAGCGGCAGATTATGTAAGCTTAATAAGCTTGCTTTTTCAGCTTGTTTTGGCCATAATACTTTATGGGAGTAGAAGTCTGTCTGGTGTGGACCCCGGACTTCAAATCCGGTGGAACGTGGCGACCCCGCGTTTGGTGGGTTCGATTCCCACCTACTCCCGCCAACTTTATAAATCTTGTATATACAAAGGTTTGAGGATTTTCCCCTCAAGCCTTTTTGTTTTTCATAGTTAATATCCAGTTTACAGCTTTAAAGATGAATGGCTGATGAAATAGCATTATTGTCCGTATATATGCAGTTACCAGTCAAGGGAAATGAAGTTTTATTAGTAGGAATTATCAACTGTATGGAGAATTATGGAAGTTAAAAAGGTATTATTGTGAGGTGCTTTGATTGATTGAATCAAAAAAGCTGCTACAGGAAATATTGCCAGAGTTTGGCTGTGCAGTTATTAACTACACTGATTGCGGGATAATGGTAGATTTTTTCTATAGTGAAGAAATGTATGAGAAGTTTAAATCGGGACTCAAATGTAAGCAAGGAATGGCTATATATGTACACAGTTATTGATGTTGAAACACCTAACTCTAGCAATGATTCAATCTGCTCAATTGGATTAGTTCACGTTGAGAATGAGGTCGTTACCTCTGAAGAGTATTATTTAGTCAACCCAGAATGCAATTTTGACCGCATGAATATGGAGATTCATAAGATTACAAAGGCTATGGTTAAGGATAAGCCGCTTTTCCCAGAAGTTTGGGGAAAAATCAGTAAATACTTTACAAATGGAGTAATAGTTGCTCATAATGCAGCATTTAATTTAAATGTTATTTGCAAGACTTTGAAGAATTATAAAATAAGCATACCCGACATTTACTTGTCAATGGTCATTTGAAAAAC
>LSQX01242782.1_pt1 | contig 61331 bp, 60 predicted proteins | sample 654561 | NCBI WGS metagenome assembly LSQX01 (sample SAMN04489861, study PRJNA283612) | anaerobic digester metagenome | isolation source: 4 biogas reactors fed with cattle manure at either 37C or 55C with and... | place: Denmark: Kongens Lyngby | collected 2014
TCGCCGATATTATCCACGGGTCAAACTGGTGGCAATTTGCGGAGCCTCCAATGTTACCGGGCAATTAAACGATATCCACCAAATAGCTGCTTTAGCTCATAAGTATGGTACTCCAATATTGGTTGATGCAGCTCAGCTTATTCCTCATCACCCAATAGATATGAAAGATGACCGTAATCCAATGCATATTGATTTTTTAGCCTTCTCAGGTCACAAAATTTATGCGCCCTTCGGTTCCGGCTGTCTAATTGGTCCCAAAAAACTTTTCCTGCAAGGAGATCCAGAATATGCAGGTGGCGGCATGGTTAAGCTGGTCTTTAAAGATAAGGTATGGTGGGCAGACCTGCCTGAACGGGAAGAAGCCGGTTCACCCAATGTAGCAGGAACCTTTGCTCTAGCCAAAACACTTGGTTACCTGGAAGGTATTGGTATGCATAATATCTCTGCATATGAAAGGTCCTTGACTGACTATACCATAGACAAACTAAAACAAATCCCCAATATTACAATTTACGGTACCGGCCCCAGAGTCGGTGTCATCAGTTTTAATCTGGCTGGGATTCCCCATGCACTGGTAGGGGCAATCCTTTGCTATGAAACAGGTATTGGAACCCGAACCGGTTGTTTTTGTGCCCAGAATTATGTCCGCAAATTACTAAATCATGATGAAAACAGTAATTATATCTCACTTATTGAAAACCGGCAGCAATATAAAATTCCCGGCATGGTCCGTATAAGTTTCGGCGCTTATAATACCAGATCAGAAGTGGATAAAATAATAAATTATTTATACCGAATCAGTGAAAACAAAAAGCACTATTTAAATTCCTATTATTATTCACCGGCTGATAATCAGTTTTTCCCTCCCCAGCATTCATGGATCAATAAATGGGTCGACAAGACTATTCAGAATAACTTCGCTTAGAGTTATTCATAAATTGAAATTTGTATAAATAGAATAATTACCTTTTAACTACCTTATTTCATGTTTATATGGTATTTTATAGCAAAGGACTAACAAATTGATCGGTTGTTGGAAGGTGGATTTGCTTGGATAATTTTTTAGCTGAACTGGAACAGTTTCTAAAGGAACTGCCCGAGCGGAATAGACGATTATTAATTGCTAAATATCGTGAACACTTCCTCTTAAATATGAATTCGGGTAAGACCGAAGAAGAGATCATCGCTTTTTTAGGCAATCCAAAAACCATTGCCCGTTATCTTACTGCCAATTATTTAGTTGAAAAGGCAGAAGCAGATACAACAGTTAAGAACATTTTTAAGGCAGTCCTTGGTTCAATGGGGCTGGGTGTTTTTAACCTGGCTTTTTTCTTTGGTCCCTTTTTAGGCTTGATTGGGGCTTTGCTGGCTCTCTTTATTGCAGGATTAGGAGTCAGCTTTATTGGAGCAGTGGTTTTATCAGGTGTGTTTTCCTATCCAGTTATACCTGTTATTAGTATTCCGCCTGATTTATATGCTGATAATGTAACGCGAATCGGTACTCTTTTCCTTTCTATAGGCTTGGTCTCCTTTGGATTACTATTTTTGGTGGGAGATTATATCTTGGCCAGGATTTTTTATCTGGGAACCTTAAAGCATTTAAGGTTCCATTTAGGCAGTTTAAAACAGGAGGATTTTTAAATGTTCGGCATAAGTCTCAAAAAAATAGTTACCTTACTTATTGTTATTACATTTCTAAGTTTTACTGCCGCCTTGGTTTTTTACATTAAAAGCGGCTGGTTATCATTTTATAATTGAAACATTAACCAGCATTTTTGTTTAATGTTGCAGTTCTTTGTTAAACTATAAATGTCTATATTTTAAAAAATAAAAAGAGAGGTAGTTTAAATGCAAAAAAATCCTGTAGTAACTATTGAAATGGAAAACGGCGGCCAGATAAAAATAGAACTGTATCCGGAAACAGCGCCCAACACCGTCAATAATTTTATTTCATTAATTAAATTAGGTTTTTATGATGGCCTGATTTTTCACCGTGTAATACCAGGTTTTATGATTCAGGGCGGCTGTCCCCAAGGTACAGGTACCGGCGAACCTGGTTATCGGATCAAAGGTGAATTTCCCCGTAATAACTTTAATAATAAATTGAAGCATGAAAAGGGTACCATATCCATGGCCAGGTCAACCAACCCCAACTCTGCCGGTTCTCAATTTTTTATTATGGTAGAGAAAGCACCTCATTTAGACGGGGATTATGCAGCTTTTGGTGCAGTTATCGAAGGAATGGAAACAGCAGACCAAATAGTAAGTACACCCCGGGACTTTAGAGATAAACCTTATGATGAACAAAAAATCAAAAAAGTTACCGTGGATTGCTTTGGCATAGATTATCCCGAACCGGTAAAAATGTAGCAGAGCAACCATATAAAAAACCGGGAATTTCCCGGTTTTTGTTTTTATATAACCTGCCGCTTAAACAACTAAACTGGCTGTCCTCTGGGGATATGTGCGATGTAAAATTATATCTTTATCAACTGTTAGCCCACTATGGGTTAAAATATTTTTTACGGTTTCTTCAGCCAAAGCGGGATAATTATTTTGCTGGCTTAAATGAGCCAGCATTACTTGTGTATGGGCTTTAAGCGGAATGCGTGCCAGAACCTGTCCAGCCTGCCGGTTTGATAAATGACCCTTACTGCTGCTGATACGCTGTTTTAAAAACTGTGGATAAGGGCCGTTTTTTAGCATATCTATATCATGATTCGTTTCCAATACTATAAAATCTGCACAGGCCAGAGCTTTCTCAATGGCCGGGGTAACCATACCAAAATCAGTAGCTATAACTATTTTTCTATTCTTATTGTATATACAATAACCAACTGGATCAGCGGCATCATGGGAAATATTAAACGGGATTATATCAAGCCCTCCCAGGCTAATATGATTTTCTATTTCTTTAATACATTCCGGGGGTATCTTATCGAGACAATTCATGTTTTTCCAGGTGCGGCAGCGTGTATAAACGGGCACTTTATACTTACGTGTCAGCACCTCCAAACCTTTAACATGATCAATATGTTCATGGGTAATTAGTATTCCGTCTATATCGCTTACCTTGATTCCCAGTTCACCAAGGCCTTTTTCTATTCTGCGGTTGCTTATTCCCGCATCAATCAAAACTTTTGTCTGCCCCATTTGTACAAAGACTGCATTTCCGGTACTACCGCTGGCAAGTATATGTATTTGCATGTATAACTCCTTACAGATAATAATCTTCTTACTATTATACTTAATTAATCTAATAAGTAGAGTATTGCACGGCAATAAAAACTCGAGAGAAAATAGCTGTGCTTTCCTCCCGAGTAACTAAATATATAACTTTACTCAATTACAGAAACTGCAACATCAATGGTGCCATTTCTTATAAACGGATGATATGCCAGTAAGGCAGATTTGCCATCTTTATTCAAATCAGCAACTAATGGCTGCATATCAGCATCTGCTGACCAGGGATAATGTGCATTACCAGTCGGCTTGAACCTGTTTCCATCACTTAGAGCAACTTGCCAGTCTCCTAAAATTCGATTAACCACTAAAATATCACTTTTGCCGTCACCGTTAAAATCTCCCACCAGAGGTGTCCACTGCCCTCCCCGGCCCCAATTGTTTAACCAGACAGGCTGTTCCAAAGGGCCTGGTACAAAACGGTCTCCCTCACTGAAAGCCACCTGCCATTCGCCGGTATTCGGATTCCAAACCACAATATCGTCCCTGCCATCACCATTAAAATCACCTATTAAAGGTACCCACTCATCCCCTTTGGCCCATGGCTTAAGCCAAATGAAATCTCCGGGTCCCGGTGCAGGAATAAATGCATTCCCATTGCTTAATGCCACCTGCCATTCACCTGTTGACGGATACCAAACCAACAGATCAGCCCTCCCATCTCCGTTGAAATCTCCAATAAGAGGGTGCCACTCTCTTCCCCTGGCCCAATCTCTTAACCATATAAAATCCCCTGCCTGACCCGGATGCGGGATTAGTCTTTCACTATCACTCAAGGCTGCCTGCCACTGACCATGTTGAAAGTCCCAGACTACTACATCATCATACCCATCTCCGTCTATATCACCTATTAAAGGAACCCAACCAGTGCCTACTGCCCAATGAGACAACATGAGTATATCCCCAAAAACCTGCTTATCAGCTTGCCGGGCAGGAAAATTTTCCAGTAAACAGGGACAGTAATACCAGTATCCATTAGCAATAGACCAGACTACTAAGCCGCTTTTCCCGGTATCGATCAACGAACCGGTCATAATTTGTTTTTCAATACCGGAAAAAAAGCTGGTTTCCCTTGAAGATGGAACAAAATCAATTAAACTCAGTATGGAAACAAAAGTATAGCCTCTTTCCTTAAAAGCCCGAATCAGTCTCTTTAAATAAGAATTCTCTTTGTAGGTATATCCAGATTCAGTCAATTCAATAAATCCAAATTCCAAATAGGGGTGATAAAAAAATGATGCCAGTTCATTTTCTCCATAGCCATCAATAGTCTTTATTATTCGGGCAATATCCTTTTCTGCCTGTAGTCCGTCCACATAGTAAAGAGAGGTTGGAATATAAATCACTCCCCGGTAAAAGGCAGCTTCTTTGTCTATTATGTTTACACTGGTCGATCCACCACCCCAGGGATTATTTTCATAGAAAATCCCTGACCATGCTTCCATGATCTCCCTTTGAGCAGCTGATGCTGTATAATGGGGAGTTGAAAATCCCCAGCTCAGCGGAATATTTGATTGCTTGAAACATTCGTAGCCTGCCTTCATTCTGCTGGAAGCATAGGAACTGAGAAATGCTTCCCGGTCTGAAGATGCTTCCCAAGAATCATCCGGGGGACAATCAGCTATGCAGTCAGAACTAAAAAATTCATCTCCAACAGCACTTATCGATCGTTTATACTGATGTGTATATCCATGCATGCCAACTGCTTTCCCCGAACTGCAGTGATTCAAATAATTTATTGTCTCATTAAAATGCCTGACAAAAATGTCATCCAATTCATCGATCGATTTACTATAACCAGCAGGAGGATCCATATAATGTGGAATCAAGGAAATGTGAAAACAAACCCCTTCCGATTGAAGATAATCTCCAATTATTCTTAATTTTCGTAAATTCTCATAGGAATAATAAGGTCCCCCCGGACCTACATCCTCCAGTCTAATCAGCGCTTTACGCAAATCGGAAACCTCCTTTGCCTGTTCTATTTCTATTTTATGGTACTATAGATTAAAAAGTGCTAGTTTGTGGCTTTGACTATTGAGTGTATGTTAGTTGATAAGTTTAGTAAATAAAAGAAAAGCTGGTCCAGGAACATTCCAAAACCAGCCTTTCTTTAATAATTAGTTATCAACTAATTATTTGGCTCTATGTAAGCACTTCCAATCACAATGTGCTGTTTATTTATATTCTACAGAATAATTTCCTCTGATATCTGCATCTTCAAAGTCAGTGCCGTCGATCACATCTTCTATTTCGCTTTCTACGGCCTTTATTAAACGATTAATATCTCCCAGGGCAAGCTCCTTATCCTCACTGTAATAATTTGAATAAGATGCATCAATTTCAGCATCATAATTTATATCGTCCTCATCTCCGCTCAGGGATATATTTACCCTTACTGCACTGTCCCCGAAATATTTTTGGCCGGCACCTTTAAAAGCATTAGTTACATCATCTTCAATATCATCAATGTCAGCAGTACTGCCCAAATTAAAGGTATAGGACCTGCCATTATAGGTTACTCTTAATTTGGAATCATCATTATCCTGGAGTCTACCGGTAATATCTGCATCTTCAAAATCTGTGCCGTCAATTAAGTCTTGAATTTCTTCTTCTACATCATCCAAAAACGATTCTATGTCCCTTTTGTTCACATCAGACAAATCATCATATTCACGGGAACGGTCAAAATCCAGTTTGATAGTATAAGCCAGATCATCTTCATCACCGCTTAGAGCAAATGTTACTTTTATTCTGTCATCATCAAAGTACTCGTCTCCCGCATCTTCAAAGATATCAATCAGGTCTTCTTCTATTTCATCCAGATCTCCGCCCTTGCTTTTCGCAACAGTATTTTCCAGTTGTTTGATTTTATCTTTAAGCTCTGCTATTTCTTTATCTTTGGCCGCTAATTCCTTGGAACCGGCCCCTGTAAGCATGACCCTGTAATTCAATGCATCCCATGTTACTCCCGTACCAACTAATTCCATGATCATACGTAAGGGAACATATGTAGTGTCATTAATAATTAAAGGCTGGGTAGGATTTAACACCTGCTGCCCATTGTAAAAAATTTTAACTCCCGAATATGCATCTACTTTTTGCACTGAAGTCCAGTTGGCAAAGGCACTGGATCCGAGAACCATTGTAAATACAAAGACTAAAACCAATATAACCGCAAGCTTTGATTTAAACTTTTTCATTTCTCTCTCCTCCAATAAAAAATGATTTATACCATTATTATACTATTAAATTTCAAAAAACTTTCACTATTGGTAAGTTACCTTTTAACACACCTGAAATAAAATTTAGAAAGCGCATGAATTTACCGTACGGGGAAATGGTATCACATCACGGATGTTGCTTACTCCGGCGAGATACATAATAAGTCTTTCAAAACCCACCCCGAATCCGGCATGAGGTACACCCCCATATTTTCTAAGCTCCAGATACCATCCTAACTCATCCAGGGAAATATTCATTGCTTCCATGCGGCCTCTAAGATAATCCTCTCTTTCTTCCCTTTGACTGCCGCCGATCAATTCACCCACACCCGGCACCAATAAGTCCATGGCTGCCACTGTTTTGCCATCATCGTTCTGCCGCATATAAAAAGCTTTAATTTCCTGGGGATAGTCCGTAACAAAAACCGGTTTGCCGATAGCTTTTTCAGTTAAGTACCTCTCGTGTTCTGTCTGCAAATCATTGCCCCAACTAACCGGAAAATCAAAGGTCTGCTTGGATTTTTGCAGAATTTCAATTGCCTCTGTATAGGTAATTCGCGCAAAGTTTTGTGATGCTATCTTTTGCAAACGTGTTAAAAGCTCTTTATCTACAAATTCATTTAAAAAGTCCATTTCTGCCGGTGCCTTTTCCATAACATAGCTGATAACATATTTAACCATCGCTTCTGCTAATTCCATGTCTTCCCTTAAACCGGCGAAAGCGATCTCCGGTTCAATCATCCAGAACTCTGCCGCGTGCCTGGCTGTGTTTGAGTTTTCAGCACGAAAAGTAGGCCCAAAAGTATATACCTTACCGAAGGCTAAGGCAAATGCTTCTGCTTCCAATTGCCCGCTGACAGTCAGGTTGGTCTTGCGGCCAAAGAAATCATTGGAAAAATCTACATTTCCATCAGGGGTAAGAGGAGGTTTTTCGGCATCTAAAGTAGTTACTCTGAACATTTCCCCTGCCCCTTCAGCATCACTGGCGGTAATAATTGGAGTATGTACATAAATAAACCCCTGTTCTTGAAAAAACTGATGCACAGCAAAAGCAGCTATGGAACGAATGCGAAAAACTGCTGAAAATAAATTGGTCCGGGACCTTAAGTGAGCAACTTCCCGCAGAAATTCTTTAGAGTGACGTTTTGGCTGGATAGGATAATCTTCTGGACAATCAGCAGCCAGTTTTACTTGCGTGGCTTTTATTTCAAGTGGTTGTTTGGCATTCGGTGTTTCAACAACTACTCCATAAACATTCAATGCAGCACCTGTTCTTAACCCAGCTACTTCTTCAAAGTTTTCCAATTGGTCTTTTTCATAAACGATCTGGAGAGAAGTAAAATGGCTGCCATCATTTAGCGTGATAAAGCCAAAGGCTTTCTGCCCCCGGTTTAATCTGATCCAACCATTGACCTGTACCTGTTGTCCAACGTATTTATGGGTATCATTGATCAATTGTGCTACACTAACTACTTCCATCTTTATCCTCCTTCACTTCAGCTTGTCAAACATAGATCCTTATTTATGGTACGGTTCATTTCTAATGATTTTAAAAGCTCTATAAATCTGCTCTGTCAGGATTAAAACTGCCATCTGATGGGGAAACGTCATTTGAGAAAAAGATAATACCCGGTCTGCTCTTCTTTTAACTCTTTCATCAACTCCAAATGAGCCGCCAATAATCAGGTTGACTGAGCTTGAAGAACTCACATTAAGTTCTCCAATATAGCCTGCCCATTCAGTAGAGCTAATAGGTTCCCCTTGTATATCCAAAAGAACTACTATTTCATTATCACCAATCAGGTTAAGCAGTTTTGTTCCTTCTTTATACAGACATTTTTCGATTTCCTTTATTCCTGCCCTGGGAGCTATTTTTTCCTCTAAACCATCTACTAATTCTATATTAGTATAAGGCTTTAATCTTTTTAGATATTCCTTGATGCCATTAAGATAAAAAGGTTCCTTTAATTTGCCCACCGATATGATTCTGTATTTCATTCTTTCTCCTCATCTGGTTTTTTATAGTCTAGCCCACCAATACCAAAAAATAAAGCGCTGCATTTACTGCGGCGCTTCTTTATCCAATAAGTATTTTGTTCTGAATTATCTTACCAGCTTAATGGAATAAGTTTTGATCTGGGTTTTACTCTGTTCGTTCTGGGGAATTCTGGCGATTTTGACTCTTATGGTCTGGCCGATTTTTTTACCGGCAATGAATTCCTGCAAGTCTGAGCCGGTAGCAACATCCTTATTGTCTATGGCGATTATGATATCATATGGTTTTATCCCCGCGCGTGCCGCAGGACTTCCTTGATCCGGTATAATGATAACCCCGCAGCAATCAGGTAATTCAAAGTAGTCAGCTTCTACTTCGCCGATCTCGCCAATTATTCTGACTCCCATTACCGGCCAGTCAACCTTGCCATTCTTTTTTATAGCTTCAATAACTTGCCCTACTTGATTAACCGGAATAGAAAAACCCATTCCTTCAAAACCAGCAGCCGCTATTTTTACTGAATTAATGCCGATTACTTCACCATTAAGATTAAAAAGAGCCCCTCCGCTATTACCCGGGTTAATGGCAGCATCAGTCTGAATCAGACGGGAAGAAAACCCTTCTTCAGTTGTCAGCAGGCGATTTAATCCACTGATTACTCCGGCCGTGACTGAACGGGCAAAACGCAGTCCCAAGGGATTGCCGATAGCCAAAACTTCCTCCCCCACCACCAAGCGATCTGAATCCCCTAATTTGGCAGGTGTAACATGATTATCTACCTTTATTTTTATAACTGCTAAATCAGTACGGGGATCTGTTCCGATAATATCAGCTTCTTCTTCATTGCCATCTATTAAAGTGACTAATAATCTATCTGCTCCTTTAACAACATGATTATTGGTTACGATATAGCCCTCTTCATCAAGAATAACTCCTGAACCCGTACTTTCGCTGGTTCGATAATCGAATATATTGCCACTGCGCTGAAGGTTGGTTATTCCCACAACAGATGGACTAACCCGGGCAGCAACTTCACTGATTGCACCTCTTTGTGTCTGATCATTATTAATCATAGATTTTTGTGCAAAAATTAATTCTATTACATTGAATAATACTACCCCCATACAAAAAAACAATAAAAAAAAGAGCGCACTTTTATATGTTATTTTATTCACACTATTCCCCCTTAAGTCAACGATTTATTTGTTTGTATATTTTCTACTCTTTTATGATCTTTATACCGCCTGTCATCAAAAAAGAAGGCCTTTGGCCTTCTTCCTTCTGCTGTAATTTCTTTTTTTTAAGCTTTATTTTAACCGGGCTCCCAAAGCAGTTAGTTTTTCCCGGATATTTTCATAACCGCGAAAGATATAGCCGGCATTTTCTATTACGGTTTCTCCCTGGGCAACTAATCCCCCTAATATTAACGCTGCTCCGGCCCTTAAGTCAGTAGCTTTTACCCGTGCGCCATAAAGAGACTCTACTCCTTCAATAACAGAAGTATGTCCTTCTACCTTTATTCTGGCTCCCATTCTCTTTAGTTCATCTACTATTTGAAAGCGATTTTCAAAAACATTTTCTACGATCATGCTGGATCCTTCTGCTAAACTTAGTAAGGCCATCATCTGTGATTGCATATCAGTGGGAAAACCAGGATATGGCAATGTCTTAACATCTACAGGGAGAATTTTATCTCCAGCTTTTACTACAATTCCTTGATCGGTTTCATGTACTGCAGCACCTGCCTCTTGCAGTTTGGCTACAATGGGGTGAAGATGATTGGGAATGATGTTTTGAACCAGGACCTCTCCTTTTGAAATAGCCGCAGCTATCATATAAGTCCCTGCCTCAATCCTATCCGGTATAATGGCGTAGCGACCTGGCTTTAATTCATTGACTCCTTCGATTCTTATTATGTCGGTACCAGCTCCGCGTACTTTGGCACCCATAAAATTTAGAAAATTAGCTAAATCAACTATTTCCGGTTCTTTAGCTGCATTTTCAATAATAGATTGTCCTGGTGTTTTGGCGGCCATCATCATAATGTTCTCTGTTGCGCCCACACTGGGGAAATCAAGATATATCCTGGCAGCATTTGATTTGATTACCTTTGCATAAATATAACCATGTTCCAATTCCAGATCAGCACCTAGAGCCTGCAGTCCTTTTATATGCAGGTCCATAGGCCTTGTGCCTATATCACAGCCTCCCGGCATGGATATAATCGCTTCTCCCTGTCTGCCCAGCATTGCTCCTAAAAAAAGGTTTGATGCACGTAAAAGTTTGGCCAACTCGTAAGAAGTTTGGTTTTTAACACCACCTGGCGGAGGGCAAATAGAAAGGCTGCCATCCTCGTTCCAATCGGTTTTGACTCCGATGTCATTCAATATGCGAATCATTACCTCAACATCCCTGATGCGAGGTACATTATCTAATATAGTCTCACCATCAGCCATAATGCTGGCAGCCATTAAAACCAGTCCGGCATTTTTGGCACCGCTAATTGTTACTTGTCCAAAAAGAGGGTGCCCTCCCTCTATTACTAAAGTATCCCTCAAGATTTACACCTCTTGTTCTAGTTTTTTTGCAGCAAGGCCTGATATAAACTAATTTCCCAATCTTTAAAATTTACGTTTAAAGATTTTGTAATAGCTTGTTTGATATTATCTCCTTGACCCAAATTATCCATAATAACAAATAGTTTTTCTTCGCCATAATTGTCTACTATAAATTCAATGATCTTCAGGGATTGCCAATAAGCAATTGCACCTTTATCCCTATCAAATTCTTTATTTAGAATATTAAGAGGTAAAATCATCATCTTTTGGTTATCGGAAAATGGTTCTCGAAACTGAAAACCGGTTATCTTTTTCTCCACATACTGAGCAATTCCCTCTGTCCACCAACGATTATAATTGCCCCTGGTATGCTCGTCAACCATAAGATGAGCAAATTCGTGAACCAGAGGTCCTGCCTGTAATTGGTATTCTCCAGTTACCCATACTTCTTCCTGCCAATAATCAGGTGAAATTACTCTGATAGAGCCTGCCCAATACACCCCTTCTGCCTTTTGGTTCTTGTCCCAGCCAAAGCTATGGGCCAAGCTTTCTGTATCAGGATAGACGATAATGGTGGTTTTTTCCTGTGGTTTAGAATTAAAAAAGTCAGTAACTGCATTATAGGCATACTCGGAGGCATTTGCCACCAGCTCGACATTTTCGTTGTCCGTCTTTGTGTATCTGATATTAAAATGAAGTGTCTCTGTCTGGCTAAAGTCCGCTGTCTTAAAATCTACTTCCTGCCCCACCATATAACGCATTATTGTTTGACTGTTTCTGCTTATAATAAGAACCATAATTATAATCAAGACTAAAGATAAACAAATGGTTTTAAATGTTGCTAGTTCTTTAATCCCCAACATTGATATCTCTCTCCCCTCTGCCCACATTATACTATGGGTTTGAGAACAAGAGGTGAGGCAAATAATGGCTATTCCTGTAAATAGTCGATGACTGCAATTCCTGCTACAGCTCCATCACCAACTGCGGTTGCTACCTGTCTGTAATCTTTATAAACAATGTCCCCGGCTGCAAAAACACCGGGTTGTGAGGTATTCATATTTGTATCAGTCAGGATATAACCATCTTTGGTATCTATAAATTCTTGAAAAAAAGAGCTATCCGGTACTAAACCAATACTGACAAATATACCGTCAACTTCTAAAATTTCTTGTTCCTTAGTATTAACCTCCTTTAATAACAGTTGTGTTACATATTCATTGCCTTCTATCTTTTGAACGATCCGGTTCAATTTAAAAGACACATTCTTCTTTTCCCGCAGTTTGTTTAATGCGGTCTGGTTAGCTCTAAAACCTTCACGACGATGGATCAAATATACCTGGGAAGCTATATCTGACAAATGAATTGCTTCTTTAACAGCGGTATCTCCTCCCCCTACAACTGCTACAGATAATCCATTAAAAAAGGCTCCGTCACAGGTTGCGCAGTATGATACTCCTCGCCCTAAAAAACTTTCTTCGCCTTCAACATCCAAATGACGACGTTTAGCACCTGTTGCTATAATCACCGCCCGGCAAAGGAATTCAGCCTGGTCAGTAATAACTCTTATGCCGTCCTTTTCTTTTTTTAATTCCCTTGCTTCTTGCATCTTTATTTCTACAGCAAATCGTTCGGCTTGTTTCCTGAAGCTGTCCATAAGGTCGCTGCCATCTACTCCAAAAGGGAATCCGGGGAAATTGTCTATCTGATCTGTTAAGGCCGCATTGCCACCTATCCCAACTGCTTCCAAAACCATTGTTTTTAATTGTGCCCGGCCGGTATAAATTGCTGCAGTCAGCCCTGCCGGTCCACTACCGATAATGATTACATCATACATCTACATCTTCCTTTCATGAAATAATAAATAAAAAGCCCTGACTGTAAATAGCCAGGGCAAAGTTGCAGCTTTTATCGCAGATAACTTAAGGGATTTCTGAAAGAACCGTTGACTAATATTTCAAAGTGGAGATGAGGGCCAGTGCTTTTACCTGTTGAACCAACTTTACCTATTCCTTCTCCTTTGGCAACATATTGCCCTGCAGACACATGAATGGCGCTGCAGTGTGCATAACGGGTAACCATTCCATTGCCATGACTTATGGTGATCATATAGCCATAAGTCCCCTTATAACCTGCGCTGGTTACAGTACCAGAATCAACTGCCTTTATTGTACTTCCGGAAGGAGCAGCTATATCCAAACCGGTATGACTTCCCCCTCGGCTGCCATAATAACTGCTAATCGGTCCATAAACTGGCCAGTCTAGAGTTCCGCTTCCTCCGCCACGAGAAGCAACTGTTACTCTGGTGCCCTTAACAATAATTTTATCAACTGCTTTTTTTAGAACTGTTTCCTCTTTTACTTCCTTTGTTTCCACAACACCATTCACCTTGGTAGCAACATAGCTAACCTGTTTCTCTCCATTTATACCAGCTTGTTTAATTCTAACACTGCTGCTGGAGTTCTTATCGATCTCGGTTTTAGTCTCAAAGGGAATCGGCTCTATGGTTTCTCCTTCGACCTGAGTTACGATATTTATGTATGGTTTACTGGCAACTAAAACTAATTCCTGGTCTGGCTGAAGATTCTCGTTCTCCAGATTATTGATACACATAATATCATCAACATACATATCATTTTTTCGTGCAATAGACCAGAGGTTGTCCCCTTCCTTAACAATATACTTAACCGGTTGGTCAGCACCTAGTTTAATTAATTCCAAGGCTTTATCTTTCGCAGATAATTCATTTACTAATACCTTTTTTTCAATCAAATCTACATCTTCTGCCAAAGAGACTGAAACTACTTTTTCGTTTTCCCCTGCTGCGGAATATTCACTTTTTAAATCCTTTAATAATTGTTCAGCAGCTTCCATGTTTTCCAAGCAGGCTATAGCCTTACCTTCAACTTGGATTTCAACTCCCAAAGTTACAAAGTTAAGTGACTTTTGCAGCTCAGCGGCAATTTGATCCTGGCTTAAAACAGATTTTTTATCCACAAAATTTTTATCCCAGGTAACTTCGTTACTGAGTTCCAGCTTACGGTTACATTTATCTTCTTCTTGATTTTTAACTTGTTCAATTACCTGAGAAATATCTGAATAGTGCCTGACGGCAAATTTCTCTTGGCCATCAATATAAACTGAATACGCTGAAGTTTTTACAGAAAACAGGAAGATAAATGAAAGGATAACGATAATCAGACTGACAATACCAATTCTCTCTAATGGTTTAGTTTGCTTTAAATAATCTGCCATATTACCTCTCCATATTAGATATAATAATTTAATCTTAGGTATATTAATCTAATATTTATTCTTGAAATTAATTAGAAAATCCTGCCTCCAAGCATAAATATTTTCCAGTTATAATAAACTTTTATGAATGTCCAAATAAATAGCTGCTTCTATACGTTTTTTTTGCATTTCACATGAAATTTCATCAGGCTTCACTATATCCTGGTTACGATAATAATTATTCGCATGGCATCCGCCGCCGCAAAAATATCTGGCCCAACATTTAACACATTCTGCTTTGTTTTCTAAATGATTGGTTTTAAATAGTTCTTGTATTTCTGCAGATATTTTTTCATCGTCTAAATTCCCCATAAAAAATTGTTTTTCTCCCACAAAACGATGACAAGGATAAATATCCCCTTCAGGAGTAATCACTAGATATTCCGTGCCAGCACCACAGCCGCTAATTCTTTTGGCCAGACACGGGCCCTTTTGTAAATCAAGGTTAAAGTGGAAAAAATCAATCTTTTTTTCTTTTTTAACATAACTAAGCAATAGCTCTGTCAGTTTTTCATATTCAGCCAAAACCCAAGGCAGATCTTCCCTGCGGATGGAAAACTCATTATCTTCTCCTACAGCAGGCTCCATAGATAATGATTCAATTCCCTGCTCTGCCATATGTTGTACATCCAGGGAAAAGTTATGATTATCACGGGTGAAGGTACCTCTTACATAATAACTTACCGGGTTGCTGGCTATGGCTTTTGTAATGTTGGGTAAAATAATATCATAACTGCCTGCACCATTATTAAGAAGCCTATTCCGGTCATTGATTTCAGGCCTTCCGTCCAAGCTTAAAATGATACCGATGTCATTATCATTAATAAAATCCATAATTTCATCTGTTAAGAGTACCGCGTTAGTTGTTAAAGTGAAATTAAACTGTCGGCCGGTTTCCTTGCCTCGCGTTTTTGCATAATCAACTATTTGTTTGACTACTTCTATATTTAATAAAGGTTCGCCTCCAAAAAAATCCACTTCTAACTGACGGTGTCCCTCACTTTTGGCAATTAAAAAGTCGATAGATTTTTTCCCAACCTCTACCGACATAAGCCCTTTTTTAGTATTGAATTCTCCTTGCCCGGCAAAACAATATGTACATTTCATATTACACAAATGTGCCACATTCAGACAAAGTGCTTTTATTGTTAGGGTTGATAATAGAGAAGAAAGTCCTTCCTCTTTTTCAGTGAATACAGCTCCATCTTCCCATAAACCCAGCAATTCATAGGCAGCTTCCATTAGCTCTTCTTCCGGGTATTCATTGCTAAAAGCTTCTACCGCCCGGTAAAGATCACCTTGGTATTTAATCAGATTCTGCACTATTTTAAAACCAAGTTCATCCAGCAAATGGATCGCACCGCTATTAACATCTAATAATATTTTTAACTCTTTAAAATGATATAAATGAATATCGGAATCAAAATCGTAATTTACTAACTGGAACAACTAATTTCTCCTCTACAGTTCAAAACATTAGATAATTTGGTTGTTATTTATTATTGCGGCAAGTTTGGTTACCAACGGTGCAAGATGTTTTACAGGCAGATTGACATGAAGTAGCACACTCTCTACAATTGATCAATTCCTTGTCTCTTTTTAAATGCGGCTTCACAACGGTTATAATATGTTTGTTCATCGTTGTTCTCCTTTCCTGTATATAAATAATCATCGTCATTGAGTATTTTCCAGTAAAATACAACCAATTCACTGCTCAGTTTGTATAGAGCCCTTTTTGGGGGCACACAATGATTACGGGCTCGCCTTGCTCGCTTATAAGTAAATGTAGCACTCTGCGAGCACAATGATTTCATGTTCGCTTCGCTCGCTTTTTTATAATGGAGCACCCTACGGGCACAATGATTTCACGTTCGCTTCGCTCGCTTTTTTATAATGGAGCGGGAAAAGGGGTTCGAACCCTCGACACCCGGCTTGGGAAGCCGGTGCTCTGCCACTGAGCTACTCCCGCTTAGTAACAACGATATTTTAACTAAATTAGCTAAAAAGGTCAACCGAACTTCTATGTTTAGTTTATGATTTGCAAAAAAAAGTAGAAGGAGATCCTTCTACTTAAACAGCTCACTAATTAAAAACATGCGGATATGCTTCATTTATGTGCTTTATCGGAATAATTTGAATGCCGCTGATGCCGTTGGGAATATCCTTTAGGTTCTTTTCCGGTATCAAGACTTTCTTTATTCCCGCCTGTTTAGCTGCATATATTTTTTCATAGATTCCCCCCACCGGTTTAACATTACCCTGGATTGATATTTCACCCGTTATGGCTACATCCTGGCGAATAGGTCTGTGTCTGATGGAACTTAGTATCACCAGGAATATTCCTGCTCCTGCTGAAGGCCCATCAACATTTCCGCCGCCAATTATATTAATATGTAAATCATAATTTTGAAGGCTTTCGTTACATTCGTTGCGTAAAACTGAAGCTGCGTTAAAAACCGAATCTTTCGCCATTAATCCAGCTGTTTCATTAAATCTGATCGAGCCTTTTCCCATTGTTTCTGTTGTAAAGGCAATGGCCTCGATTTCCATTAAACTACCACGAAAACCTGCTACACCTAAACCAAATATTTTCCCAATTTCACTGGAATCACTTGCTCTGCTGTTTATATCCGGAATAATACGGTTGTTTTGAATGACCTCGTAAACATGTTCTCTGGTTACCAAGGGTGTTTTATTTTCCGTGTTTTCATAGAGACTGAGTGAATATCCATCTGCCAGAATTTTATTGGCGTTTCTTCCATCACTTGTATATTCAGCAATTATGTCATCAACTCCCGCTTCTATCTTTATATTCAGCTTTTGGGCTGAAAGTCTTACAATTTGTTTTATATGTTCAGCTCGAAGCGGTTCGAAATATATTTCCATACAGCGGGAACGAAATGCCGGATTGATATCATTTTTATTCCGTGTGGTGGCACCTATCAGAACAAAATCTGCCGGGATCCCGTCTTCAAAAATTTTCTTTATATACTTGGGGATTCTTTTGTCATGCGGATCATAATAGGATGATTCAAAATAAACCCTTTTATCTTCCATGACTTTAAGCAGTTTATTTTGCAGGAGCGGGTCCATTTCACCAATTTCATCAATAAACAAAATCCCTCCATGAGCATCTGAAACCATCCCCGGTTTTGGTTCAGGAATTCCGTCCTCTGCCAGTTCCCGCCTGGCTCCCTGGTATATCGGGTCGTGGACTGATCCTAATAGTGGATTTGTTGATTCTCGCGGGTCCCAGCGTAAAGTAGTTCCATCAACTTCAATAAAAGGCGCATTCCTCTGAAAGGGGGAATTATTTCTACCCTTAACGATTTCAAGAGCTAATCGTGCACAAGTAGTTTTTCCCACTCCAGGAGGTCCATAGAGAAGGATATGCTGAGGATATGGTGTATTAAGCTTGGTTATTAAAGATTTGATTGCTTTATCCTGGCCAAAAATCTCCTTTAATGAGGTTGGCCTAAGTATATCCAGTGCTGAGTGATTAAGGGATGTCTTCTCCATTTTTTCTAAATAACCATATTTTTTTAAAGTTTGCGCGTTTTCCCGGCAGACGGTTTGCTCTTTTAATACTTCCAGCTTTATTTCCTGTAAATAATCATTATATTTCTGGTCAATTTTGGCTTGAATATGTTGCTGGAGTTCCTCTTCCACTGTTTTACGGGCATAAATATCTGTAACCAGGGATTCCAAATAATCCACTTTATCTACCCTGTCAGAAGCACTGCCTACATCATTTATACAGGGGTCTTCCAGCAATTTTTGCAAGGCTAAAATACGATCATCTATTAATGGCGACCCCATAAGGTCCAAGGCGTCAAGCTTACTGGCCCGCAAAATCAAACCCTGGGCACCGTATATATTCTTTAGTATTTTATAAATCGATTCTACTCGCCAACTTAATTCCATTTCATTATGCTGTGAATAAGGCTGCTTCTTTTGCTTTATCTGATACTGCTTCACTTAAATCCTCCTACAACTATTCTGATGATGAAACTACCAAATTAACTTCCGCTTGGATTGCAGAATACAATTTGATTTTTATTTTATACTCCCCTAAATGCTTAATAGGTTCGTTGATCTCTATTTTTTTCTTATCCATTTTTATTTTAAGTTGTTTATCCAGAATGTCTGCTATTTCTTTGGTGGTTACTGCTCCAAAAAGCTTATCGCCGCCACCGGTTCTCAGGCTTATTTTTATGGTTTTCCCATCTAATTGCTGCTTTAAATTTTCTGCCGCCTTTATCTCTTTTTCCTTTATTTTTTGTGCTTTTAGATTTTTTTCCTCGGTTTCCTTAAGCCTTTCTTTCGTGGCTTCGACTGCCAAACCTCTGGGAATTAAGTAATTTCTGGCATATCCGTCTGCCAATACTTTTCTTTCTCCAGCTTTACCTAAATCTTTTATATCTTTTAACAAAATAACTTCCATAGATGTTAGACCTCCTCTTGTAACCTTATTTTTCTATAATCTATCAGGGCATCAAAAAGCCCAATTAAAATTAATAAAATGATAAATGGTATAGTGAAAATTAATATAAAAAAGAGTCCAAAAATCATAAAAAATATATTTTTTTTCATATGTGTTTTTGACCATAAATATAAAACTACTGATAAACCGTAATATAGAGCTATCGGGGTAATTATGGCCAGGATATTTGAACCTGCATAATAGATATTTGATGCTTGTTCTCGCCCCCACAACCATAGTCCCAGTCCTGCAATAAATATCCATACTACCTGCCAGGGCATTATTTCTCTGACAAAAGGCTGTTTTTTTAGACGTTTGTTTCCGTGAGTTTGGCTCACCCTTTCAGCAAGAAATAGCATGAAAAATATTACCATAATCCCCTGAACATAGTATAGCGCGGGTAAATGATTAAAAATAATGGTTACCATATCATTAAAACTTTCTTCAATATCCGCTTTGGTTATTCCCTGTTCTTCATATATTTGATAAAAATCATATTCCTCAAAATTATCTATGGCTTCTTGCATATACGCCTTTAACTCTGCTTCCTGTTCAGGTAATCCTGCTTGATCAGTCCCATAATAAAAAAATGATAAAAAAATGCTTATACCAATTAAAACAGTAACTACACCGCTTCTTTGTATAAAATAATAATTGTTATCGCAATTAGATAAATAACTCATGGCTATACCTGCCAACCCAAAAAAAAGCAGAAAAAGCAGAGTGCCATTTAACCCTAGAAGAATAAAAAGTATAACTAAATTAGTCAGGAATACTATGAATAACTGGCTGCGAGATACGTAAGTTCCCGCTATAATCAAGGTTGCTCCCCAAAGAATAGTTGTAAGTAAACTTATTGCTGGTACTAGTGCTATTAGAATGCATTCAATTGTTGATAGAGCTAAAAAAATAAATAAGGGCAGCAAATAATCACCTCTTTTTTCCCAGATAATTACGTAATTCCAGAAGATCTGTATTCCATTGTTCACTTTCAGTTGCATTATCTATACTATTATTTAATTTACTTTTGATCTGAACATCAGTACTGGTAAAATCTATTCCAATACGTCTGCCCAAAAGATAACAGATAATTATAATGGAAGCTAAAGCATCGCCAGCCACATCATCTCCTTTTTTTAAAAGAGCTTTGAATAAAGCGCCTACTGTATCTACCAGATCAGCTTTCAGCCATTCAATGACACGCAAGTTTTTGGCGATATCGATTTCTTTGCTCTTACCAATCAATGATTTCACCTCCCTATTTCTCTTCTACCACTTTAACCTATTCTTTCTTGAGATAAAAGATAAAGAAAACCCGACTGCGCCGCTACCTTAATGGCGAAGGCTAGAGAGCATCGTAATACCCGCAGCATTATGGGTGAGCGAAAGCGAACATCATTAGTACCCAAAGGGTGAAGGGTAAAGAGCTAATACTATCGCCCTTTAAAAACTTATACTTCCCTGATAGTGCAAATAAGCCCTCTGATGAGGGCTTATTAATTTTCTTTATTCTGCTGTATAAGGTAGAAGAGCCACGACTCGCGCTCTTTTTACTGCTATTGTAAGCTGGCGCTGATGATTAGCACAGTTGCCAGTGATCCTGCGGGGTAAGATTTTACCTCTTTCAGTAATATATCTGCGTAATTTTGGTATCTCCTTGTAATCTATTGCCTCTATTTTATCAGCACAAAAATTACACTGACGTCTTTTTTTACGTCTGTCTTTTTTCAAAAATGTTCCCTCCTTTGTTTAGAAAGGTATCTCATCATCTCGTTGGTTTTCTACTATGTCTATTTCATCCCGGCTAACTTCACGTCCCAGTGCTTCCCAATCATCATTGAGCGGGTTTGCTGAAGCTGTAGTTTTGGCAGAGCTAGTCCCTTTATCAAGAAAACGCACATCGTCAGCAACAACTTGAGCGCTCTTACGCTTTTGCCCTTCTTTGTCTTCGTAGCTGCGAATCTGTAATCTTCCTTCCACAGCCACCAGTCTTCCTTTGCTCAGATAGTTGGCACAGTGTTCAGCTAATTGCCGCCAAGCTACGATATCAATAAAATCAGTTTCCTCTTTATTGTATTTGCGGTCAACTGCTAAAGTAAATGAAGCAACTGCTGTTCCATTTTGTAAATACCTTAGCTCCGGGTCACGAGTCAATCGGCCAATCAAAATAACTCTGTTAAGCAAGTTTATACACCCCCAACTTAGCTACTTTTCATCCTGACGAATTATCATGTGACGTAGAAATTTATCGGATAATTTGATAACCCTATCCAATTCCTGGACAGTATCCGCTGTACCTTTGAAAAACCATAAGCTGTAAACGCCTTCCAGATAATCCTGGATGCTATATGCCAGGCGTTTTTTGCCCCATCCATCTGCCTGATTGACAAATTCACCACCAAAGTCTGCAATAATCGATTGCAGCCTTTCTTTGGTTTCAGCGACCACCTCTTCAGACAGGTCCGGCTTCAAAATGAACATCATTTCATACGAACGCATAATACACCTCCTCCCTATGGACTAACCCAAACATGGGTAAAGGCCCCGATTGATAAACCGGAGCAGGGACTTCCGTAAATTATATCAGGAATGGATTGCGTATGCAAGTTAAAGCTTGCCTTTGATAAGCAAGCTCTTCAATTCTTTAAGAGGCTGTTCGATAATGTAGGTTTCATTAAAAAGGGCTTTTAATACCGCAATTGGTTCATGGTTATCTTCTCTTTTGATTGCTATTATACAAAAGTGCTTGCCTTCGCCTAAAGATTTTACGGTAACCAAATCACCACAAGCAAATCGGGATGTTGATACTATTTTTAAATTCATTAATTATCACCCCCAGCCCTTTTAGCTTGTTATATATTATGCATCAGGGGGATGATTGGTCCTGGTTCTTCTTACTTTCCACCCTAACCATTCTTTTTTCAAATTGACTGCGGGGAAGCATTACTATCCTGGCGCATCCCAGGCATTTAATTTTTATATCAGCACCCATGCGCGTGATTTCCCAGCTATAACTGCCACAAGGATGTGATTTTTTCATTCTCACTATATCTCCCAGCTCAAATTGTTTGCGTTCCAATTCTGCTCCCCCTTTTTTACAGACTTAGCCACGGTCGGAGTTTATAACCCTAATCGGTTGAAAACCTTTACGCAATACTCGTCCAACTATGGAGAAAAAGCATCCTTCCTGCTGTAAACTATCTGTGATTTGCGGTAGTTTATCCTGGTCAACGGACATCAAAATACCGCCTGCTGTTTCTGGCGAAAAAAGCACATCTCTAATTTCCTGCTTAACATCAGGAAAAAATTGTACTTTTCCATTTAGATAATCACGGTTTTTATAGGCACCACCAGGTATTAGTCCCATTTGGGCATATTCCAATGTTCCGGTCATGAAAGGTACCTGATCGGCTACCACCTCCACTGAAACATCGCTGGCCACGGCCAATTCAAAAAGATGCCCTAGAAATCCAAATCCCGTAACATCAGTTGCACCATGAACGCCAATTTTTTGCATAACCGAACATGCATCTTTATTTAAAATAGACATCCAGCGGGTTGCTTCTGAATAAGCGTCGTCAGATGCCAGATCAGCCTTGATTCCAGTTGATATAACTCCGTTTCCCAGGGGCTTTGTTAACAACAATATATCATCCTTCTGTGCCCCGCTGTTTGATATTATTTTATCCGGATGAATGATACCGCAGACAGCCAGTCCATATTTTGGTTCATTATCATCTACGGTATGTCCTCCTATCAGGAAGGCATCTGCTTCTTTAATCTTGTCAAGTCCGCCGGCCAGTATTTGTTTTAATAAACCCAGATCTCCGCAATCAGGAAAACAGACTATATTCATAGCCAAGAGCGGTTTACCGCCCATGGCGTAAATGTCATTGATGGCATTGGTCGCAGCTATCTGTCCAAAAATAAACGGATCGTCTACCATGGGTGTAAAAAAATCCAGGGTTTGTATAATAGCAATTTCATCATTTATTTTATAAACACCTGCATCATCCCTAGTCTCCAGTCCTACCAGGAGATTAGGGTCAGTGGGAAATACAAAATCTTTTAATATTTCTTCAAGGGTCCCCGGACCCATTTTAGCAGCTCATCCGGCTGCCCGAACCATCTCAGTCAGTCTAGTCATCAATTGCCCCTCCCTTGCTGGTAATTTTAAAAAGCTTGCATAAATGACAAGTACGCCTTATAGGACATATAAACATCTGCCTTGCTGACAACTTCAAATGGCGAATGCATCCCTAAAACTGCTACGCCGCAATCAACCACTTCCATACCATAACGGGCTAAATACTGAGCAACTGTACCTCCGCCGCCGATATCGACTTTTCCCAATTCCCCGGTTTGCCATACGATGCCATTGTCATCAAAAAGCTTACGCATTTTCCATAAAAACTCAGGATTGGCATCATTAGATTCAGCTTTACCTCGGGAACCGGTATATTTAGTGAGAACTACCCCCTGAGACAAGAAGCTGCAATTGTCTTTTTCAAAAACCTCCGGATAATTCGGATCTACTGCTGCATTTACATCCGCAGAAAGAGCATATGATTGTGAAAGACATTTACGTACCGAAAAATAGTCTACCGGGCCACTTAAGTGCATTAATTCAACAATCAAATTTTCCAGCAAGATAGATTGCAGCCCCGTATTGCCTGTGCTCCCTATTTCTTCCTTATCAACAAAAAGACACAAAGCAGTAATATCCGGATCATTCACTTCAAGAACCGCCTGTAAAGCTGCATAGGCACTAACCCGGTCATCATGCCCATAAGCTCCGATCATACTGCGGTCTAACCCTACTTCATTGGCTTTAATGGCTGGAATAAGCTGTAATTCTGCACTGATAAAGTCTGATTCCTCTACATCATACCGCTCTTTAAAAAATTGTAATATTCTTTCTTTAACAGGACTTTCTCCTTCCGATAAAGGACGACTGCCTACAACGGGAGTTAGTCTCTCACCAGTAATAACTTCCGCCATTTTCTTTTCCATCTGCTCCTTTGCCAGGTGAGGCAGCAAATCGGCTATGGTCAATACCGGGTCGCCTTCTTTGAGTCCAATCCTGATATTTATCGGGGTCCCGTTTTTCTTATATACTACCCCGTTTAAGGCCAACGGAATAGCAACCCAATGGTATTTTTTTATACCTCCATAATAATGAGTTTTGAATAAACTTAATCCATCTGCTTCATATACAGGGTTTGCTTTTAAATCTATCCGTGGTGTGTCGATATGAGATACCACCAGATTTAATCCTTCTGTTAAAGGCCTTTTCCCAACTACTAAAAGTGCCGCTGCCTTATCTTTTATATTAACTACTATCTTATTCCCCGGCATAATCCTTGGGATCTGTTCCAATGGCTGAAAATTTTTTTCTAAAGCTTTATTGATTATAAATGAAACTGCTTCTCTTTCAGTTTTTACTTCATTTAAGAAATCAATATATCCCATACTAAACTGATTACATAATTTTATTTGTTCATCATTCATTTTAAGCCATGCATTTCCTGCCTGTGGTTTTTTATCTGACATTATTATAATCCGCCTCCTTAATACAGTATTCTTATATTGCCGGCCAAGGCAACTGCCTATGCATATTATTGATTATGATAATTAAATTATCAAATAAGCTCCCCAAATATTTAATGAGTAACGAATCCCGCATATAATTTGAGAATTCTGCCGCTCCAAATATATCTAATCTGGCAGCAATCTCTAATGGCGGTATTGCTAAACCTGCAATGATAGAGAAAATAAGTATTGTTTGCAAAATGGCTATTACCATCCCCAGCACCCGGTTAAAGCTGCCCAAAACACCCACAGATGCAATATAGCTTAGCACCTTAAAAAAGAGCATTAAAAAGAGGTAAGCTACTAGAAATAATACTACAAAAGATATCGGTTGAAATATAAAACAAGCTAATTGTTGTATTGGGTTCAGAATCTCTTCGTTTTTAATGATAAATGATAAAAAATGTTCTTCTTCAAATAATGCTAAAACAGGCACCTGTTGTATAATAAGTTTGCTGAGCTTATTAACAATATTAAATTTTAGATCTAAGAAATTAATAAAATCATTTCTCCAAAATATCGCTGCCACAATTGCCAGCAATGCGCTGATCATTTTTCCTAATGAGGCGATTAATCCATGTCTATAACCATTCAAGGCACTTAAGAATAGGATTGAAATAATAAAATAATCAACCAAATTGGTGTGCATAACATCACCTCAGGATCAAGTTATTAATGATTATAGCATTATTAATATAATACAAATATTAACAATGGAAAGAGTGCTGGTATACCAGCGTATAATATAATAAAATTACTTTCGCTTTTTTCTATTTAATTGATAATAGAAAACAGTTGCAGTTATTATATAATTAGTGTATATCTGAAAAAGAGCCTTATGCCCTTTGAAGGAGAATAAAATGGATATTCAAATTTTTAACAGTCTATATTTAATGAGTGGTTATCTCAAAGAATTTGGGTTTTTAGCCCCATTTGTCGCTTTTGGTTTATTCGTATTACAGGCAGCACTGCCGGTCTTCCCCTATATTATTTTGGCGGCTGCTGGTGGTCTGCTTTTTGGTTTTAAAATGGGTTTTTTACTTTCCTGGGCAGGTGCTTTGGTTGGTGCTAGTTTAGCTTACTGGGCATGCCGTTATGCTGCTGCCGATTGGACAAAACGTTTTATTAAAAAGCGTTTTAACTATGATATTGATAAAATGGATATTGGTTTGGCCTTCTGGAGCATATTAATTGCGAGAATTATACCGGTTGTTCCTACACCAGCTATTAATGCTGCGGCAGCAGTGACTGGCGTATCTTTTTGGAATTTCTTCTTTTCTTCAGCTTTAGGTAAAATTCCGACTGCCATTTTGTATACAGGGTTGGGTATAAGTATTTTTAAATATCAGGATATAAAACTAACACTGGTTATCATTGGGCTTATACTGATATTGGCTGCGTTTGGTTATTATGGCCGAAGAAAATATGTCCATTAATCTTGCTTCTTCGTCAAAATATCAATAGAAAATAATTCTTTGTAGATATTTCCCGGGAAATAAATTTATTGTCTGTTTTTATATTTTTTTTGAATAGAAACTAAAAAGCACCCGGTTTTAACCTGGTGCTGTATTTTTTATTGGCGGAAGCGTGTGGGAATCGAACCCACCCACCGCAGGATCACTACGGCGCAAACTGGATTTGAAGTCCAGGCGACCCACCAGGACCGATCCGCCTCCGAAAAAGACAATATTATTGCGATAAAAAGTATATAACCTCAAATGACAAAAGTCAAATATAGTTATTGCTTATTCGTCTTCTTCGGCTCGAACTATGACAGATTCTATTTCGTATCCTTGTGCTTCAAAGGCTTTAATCAATGCTTCATTCTCTAATGATTCTAACCGTAGTATTACTTTGTACTTTTCTTTCTTTTCTTCGTAATAAACAACTGTATTTAATATATTAACTCCATTATTCGCTATAATTGCTGTAATTTCTGCCAGCCTGCCTGGTCTTTCTTTTACATATAAATCAATTCTGCTATGGACTTTTTTTACCCCTAAAATATCAATTAAAGCATCAAAAATGTCTGTTTCCGTTACTATCCCTACCAACTTGCCATTTTCTAGAACTGGCAGGCCGCTTATTTTGTTTTGCCGCATTATCTTTGCTGCAGTTTCAATATAATTTTCAGGTGTAACAGTAATGACTTTTTGTTTTTTAGGAAGAATATCCTTGATTTTCGTTTTTGCCAGTAGATAGTTAAGCTCGTGAATGCTTAATGTGGTTGCCGTCGAAGGCGCTGCCTGATTTAAATCTGTTAATGTAATTATTCCGACCAACTTGTCTTTATCAAGTACCGGAAGCCTGCGAATATTATTATCTTTCATCATACGAAAAGCTTCAGCTACACTTGTATCCATCTGAACTGTTTTAACCCCGATTGTCATACGGTCTTTTACTTTCATGGTCTGCCCCCCTTTAATTTCACTAATAAATTAACCGCCTAAATAGGCACTTTTTACTTCTTCACTATTCATTAAGTCTTTCGCTTCTCCATGAAGAACAATTTCGCCAGTTTCTATAACATAAGCCTTATGGGCTATGGACAAAGCCATATGGGCATTCTGTTCAACCAGTAAGATAGTCGTTCCCTTCTCATTGATATCCTTGATAATTTCAAATATTTCTTTCACCAATAAGGGAGCTAATCCCATAGATGGTTCATCCATCAGCAGTAACTGCGGTCTTGCCATTAATGCCCTGCCAATTGCCAGCATTTGTTGTTCACCACCGCTAAGTGTTCCTGCCATCTGTTTTCTTCGTTCTTTTAAGCGGGGAAATCGGGTAAATACATTTTCCATGTCATCAGCCATGGCTTTTTTATCTTTACGTAGGTAAGCACCCATTTCCAAGTTTTCCAATACACTCATGGATGCAAATACTCTTCTGCCTTCCGGAACCTGGGAAATGCCCATCTCGACTATTTTTTCCGGTGCTACTTTAGTTAATTCTGTATTTTTATATACAATGGAGCCGTTACGTGGACGTAAAAGTCCAGAAATAGTTTTTAAAGTGGTCGTTTTTCCAGCCCCATTTGCACCGATTAAAGTTACAATAGTTCCTTGTTCAACTTCAATGGACAATTTCTTCAGGGCATGAATTGCTCCATAATAAACATCAAGGTCTACACTTCTAAGCACCTATTCTCCCTCCTCTCCGAGATAAGCTTCTACAACTCGTTTATTTCTTCTGATATCTTCCGGTTTACCCTCAGCAATAATTTGGCCATAATCCAGTACATAAATTCGCTCACAAACTCCCATTACTAAAGACATATCGTGTTCGATCAGAAGTATAGAAAGCTTGAACTCCCGTCTGATCTGAGCTATTAAATTCATTAACTCGTTGGTTTCCTGGGGGTTCATCCCTGCTGCTGGTTCATCTAGAATCAACATGGTAGGCTTAGTTGCCATGGCCCTGGCAATCTCCAGACGGCGTTGCTCCCCGTAAGGCATATTTTTGGCCAGTTCATCCTTTTTATCATCCAGTTTAAAAATTTCTAAATACTTCATTGCTTCCTTTTCTATTATTTCTTCTCCCTTGAAAAATCCGGGTGTTCTGAATATAGCACTAAAAAAATTGTAGGGCACATTTTTATGTGCGGCTATTTTAACATTATCCAGAACAGATAAATCATTGAAAAGGCGTATGTTCTGAAAGGTTCGGGCAATCCCTCTGGCGCATATTGCATGTGGAGCCATGCCGGTAATGTTTTGTCCGTTAAATATGATACTACCCTGGTCTGGCTTATATACACCTGTGATAAGATTAAATACGGTGGTCTTGCCTGCCCCGTTGGGACCAATCAACCCTACCAGCTCATTTTGCTCCAGAAAGAAATTGACATTAAGCACCGCACTCAAACCACCAAATGATTTATCTAAGCTATTAATTTCGATTATGCTCATTTTTTCTTCCACTCCAAATCCTGCCAAATGTCTGCCTGCTCAGTTCTTTATTACCCATCAATCCCTGAGGACGGTAGATCATTACGATAATTAAAATAAGCGCATATAAAATCATTCTGATAGCCGGGAAAGATTGCAGTGCAGCAGTTAATGCGGTTATCAAAATGGCTGCGATAATGGCTCCGCTAGTACTGCCTAATCCGCCTAAGACCACCATTACTAAAATGTCAAATGATTTTAGGAAGTTGAAGGTTTCCGGTTTTATTATATAAAAGAAATGCGCATACATAGCTCCGGCCAGGCCGGCGAACATCGCACCGATTACAAATGCAATAACTTTATATTTGGTAGTATTTATGCCCATTAGCTCAGAAGCAACCTCATCCTCCCGGACTGATATAATAGCTCTTCCGTAACTGGAATTAATCAAGTTAACTACCACCAAAGTCGTAATTACCGCGGCTGCAAACAACCATGGCCAGGTGGTCAATTTTGTAATTCCCAACACCCCTGCAGGCCCATTTACATAATCAATATTTTGCAAGGTTACGCGAATGATTTCACCAAATGCCAGGGTTGCAATAGCCAGGTAATCGCCTTTAAGTCTTAATGTTGGTACACCGATAATAAATCCGCACACACCTGCTGCCAAGCAAGCAGCAAAGATTCCTGCTATAAATGGCTGTCCCAGCATTTGAGTCAAGATAACAGAAGCATATGCTCCTACCGCCATAAAACCTGCATGTCCCAGAGATAATTGCCCGGTAAAACCGTTGATCAGACTCAAGCTTACAGAAAGAATAATATTAATGCACATGGAAGCTAAATTTATCTGGTAATACTGATTAAGCAATCCGGTAGTAATAAAATACTGCACCAGTGTGAATAAAGCCGCCAATATCAATACATCTGCACAAAACCTGATGAACTTGTTTTTTAATATCTGCATTTCATTCACCTACACTTTTTCGCCGGTATCTTTACCAAAGAGACCAGTAGGTTTAATCAAAAGAATCAAAATTAATACACCGAAAGCAACTGCATCACGATAGAGGCTGCTGCCGTATCCACTAACCATCGTTTCTAGTAACCCCATTAAAAATCCGCCTACCATAGCACCAGGAATGATGCCGATGCCTCCAAGTACTGCTGCCACGAAAGCTTTTAATCCCGGAATAATACCCATCAGGGGATTTACTGTACTATAATAAACACCGTACATTACACCTGCCGCTGCTGCCAAAGCTGAACCGATAGCAAATGTAATGGAGATGGTTTTGTCGACGCTAATGCCCATGAGGACTGCTGCTTCTTGATCCAACGATACTGCCCGCATGGCTTTCCCTGTTTTTGTCCATTTAATAATATATTGCAGAATCAGCATTAAAACCACTGCTGAAACGACAACAAAGATGTCCTTGTTCAAAACTGAAAGTCCAGCCAAATCATAAGCTTTGATTGGAAAAGCTGATTCAGGAAAGACCTTCTGTGATGGTCCCAGCAAGAATATAGTTATATACTCCAAGAATAAAGATACCCCAATTGCAGTAATTAGTGCCGCAATACGTGTCGAATTACGCAAGGGGCGATATGCCACTTTCTCAATAATTACCCCCAAAACTGCGCAGGCAATCATTGCTGTCACCATAGCAACCATAATATTGGTTCCCAGCAGTGTCAGTGAAAAATAACCTACAAAGGCACCCACCATCATAATATCACCGTGGGCAAAGTTTATCAGCTTTATAATGCCATAAACCATGGTATAGCCGAGAGCAATCAGTGCATAAATTGCACCTAGTGACAGACCATTGACGATTTGTTGCGTAAATTCCAGCAAAGTTGCCACTTCCTCCTACTAATCCTTATTAATGGAAGAGGGGAAAAAGACCCCCTCTTCCATTTTAAATTTTATTAAGGTTGAATACGTGTATTCATCACTTGTTTGCCATCTTTAAATTCAATTACAACACCTGCTTTAACCGGGTTGTGTTGTTCATCTATGCTCATTTTACCGGTGATTCCCTGAAAATCAGTAATATTCTCAAGAGCCTCAGTTAATTTAACGGAATCAGCTTCACCTGCATCTTTTAATCCTTGAATCATGATTTGTACTGCATCATAACCTAAGGCTGCAAAAGCATCCGGATCTTTGTTGTATTTGGCTTTATAGGCTTCAACAAACTTCACTACATTGGGGTCCTGATCCTGTGAAGAATAGTGGTTGGTAAAATAAGTATTGTTTAAGGCTTCGTTACCAGCAACACTCACCATATCCGGTGAATCCCAGCCGTCTGGTCCACCAATTGGTGCAGTAATTCCCAACTCGCGTGCCTGTTTAATTAGAGGAGCTACTTCCTGATAATAGCCAGGGACATAAATGAAATCAGGATTTAAGCCCTTAATTTTGGTCAATGCCGCTCTAAAGTCACGATCGTCTTTTACAAAACCTTCTTTGGCTACAATTTTGCCACCCTTTTCAATAAAGGTTTTTTCAAAGTATTCCGCCAGTCCCTTACCGTAGTCACTGGAGTTGTCGCAATAAATAACGGCACTTTTAGCTTGCAGATTATCAGCTGCAAATTGGGCCATTAAGGTTCCCTGGAATGGATCGATAAAGCAAACCCGGAAAATATAATCTCTGGTTGCACCGGTTTTGTCATCTACTGTTACGTTAGCTGCAGTAGCTGCCGGAGCAATAAGGGGAATTTTATTATCCATCATAACCGGGGTACTTCCTGCTACATTCCCGCTGGTTAGCGGTCCAATCTGAGCTACGATTTTTTCACCAACCAGGGCGGCGCTCACGCTCATAGCTTCATCAGCCACGGATTTACAGTCTCTCTCGATTGGGTTAATTTGCATACCCAACACACCACCATCGGCATTAGCCTGTTCGATAGCAAGGATAGCGCCATCTCTGGCATTACTTCCATAGCTGGCCACACCACCGGATAATTCAACATTGACTCCTACATTAATTTTTTCTGCTTTATCTCCGGCATTATCACCAGTATCCTTTGTTTCCCCACCACAACCGGCAACGATAGCAAGCATAAATACCATTATTATAAATGCCGCTATTTTTTTTCTACCATTTCTTTTCATCCCGTTCCTCCTCATTATGTTTTTAATATCATGACTCCGTTAGCCATGAAAATTAATTACACTAAACTTTACATCATTATTATTTCGCTTTAATTCTCATATCTCCTATGCGACGAGTAAAACGAATTCTATCATAATATTCTACCAGAGGCAGCGCATACTTTCGAGAAGTTTTTAAAAGATCTCTTGCTGTTGCTAAACTAAGTTCCTTATTTTCTTTAAAATACTCTTCCAGAATCCTTTTTCCTTCTTCAATCGCTATTTTGGAGAAATAAATATCTCCTTCCAATTTAATTATCTGTCCTTTATTAACCATATAATTTAAAACTTCAGCCATATCTGCATTATTAATATTCAGATCGTTTTGTATTTCTTCAATAGAAGGCGGATTAAACAACTGTTGATTCAAAATATCAATAGTGTAATTAATTGCTCTTTCCTCTTTTTTACCCGGTATCGGAATGTAATTAAAAAGACTGATTTCATTACTTCTGCTGACTAAGTATTGTTGCTCTTCAAGATTCTTCAATATTGCATTAAAAGCTTTACTGTTAATATTACTGAAAAATTTGCTGCGCATATCTTCTTTTGGATAGCCGGTACGCAAGGGGTATTTAATGTAATATTGGGATAGTGTGCTTTTAATGACTTCGCTTATATTTTCCAATTTTTGGCGGCTAATATATTGACTTTGCTTTAATTCAATTATTTGTTCATCATCAATCAACTGCTGCATTTCATCAGTTAAATGCTCAGGAAGGCTTCCGGTTTTACGAGCCAATTCATCGATTGTAAATATATCCTGATTTAAAGACTCCATTTCATGCAGTAATTTTTCATAAAGACTTCCTTCTTCCTTAATGGTTAGCTCTTCCAAAACCTCTTCTTTAAATCGCTTTTGTTTAGGCGCATTTGGTTCAATGATGGTTCCTCCGCCGATCGTTGAAACTGGTGAATAATACCTTATTACAAAAGGGTCTCCTTTGTTAGCAACAATTTGTTTTTCTAAAACTATTTGTGCATAAGCTTCTTCTCCCGGATTTAGTTCATCACGGTCCAACAAAACAATCCTGCCTAAAGCTTCGGTCGTTCCTAAATGAAATCTGATACGATTCCAATTGCGAATGGTTCTGGTTCCCTTCAATAGATGCAGTCTGGTATCAATCCTAAAGCTTGGTGTTAAAAAACCAGGCGTTACTAATAAATATCCTCTTTTAATTTCGTTTAATTCAATGCCTTGGAGATTCACTGCTACGCGCTGTCCGGCATATGCCACATTTGTTTTTTCATTATGTACCTGGATAGTCCTTATTTTGACTTTCTTTTGCGGAGGCATCATTTCAACAGTATCCCCCGTACTAATTTTACCGGACCATAAGGTTCCAGTTATTACAGTGCCAAATCCGGGCACTGTAAATACACGGTCAATCGGCAAACGTACATAACCCTGTGAAGATCTTTCCTGAACTTCAAGGGTAAGTTTTTCAATAAAGTCATTTAATTCTTTTATTCCTTCACCTGTAAAAGCAGATACAGCAATTATAGGCATGCCTTTTAAAGAAGTCTTGCTAATATAAGTTTCCACTTCTTCTTCAACCAACATTAGCCACTCTTCATCCACTAAATCTTTTTTGGTTAAAACGACGATCCCTTTATCTATTCCCAGTAGTTCAATTATGTCCATATGCTCCCTGGTTTGAGGCATAATCCCTTCATCAGCGGCTATGGTTAATAATACCAGGTCTATCCCAAAAGCACCTGCTAACATATGTCTTATAAAACGTTCATGACCAGGCATATCTACAATAGCCGCTTTTTGTCCGCTTGGCAGAGTAAATGGGGCAAAGCCCAGTTCTATTGAAATCCCTCTTTGTTTTTCCTCTTTCAGACGGTCTGTATCAAAACCAGTCAAGGCTTTTACCAGGGTAGTTTTGCCATGATCTATATGACCTGCGGTACCAATAATAATTCTTTTCATTATAGTCCTCCCAGAATGGACTTGTTGTCAATAAGACTTAGCATCAAATTGGCTATCAAGTCATCATCACCTGGCAGTAACGTTCTCACACTAATAAGCATCTTTTCCTCTTGCCGCCTTACTATTAAGGCTGTTTTACTTTGACGCAGTGTCTTAACAACTGCTTCCAAATTTATTTCATTAAGTTCAATTTGCACACCGAAGCCTGGGATGATTAGGGAAGGGTAGGCCCCGCCGCCAATTATGTCTTCCGTTTTTTCAATGGATATCTCTTTAAGCTTATCCCAATTACCAAGAGACTTCTTTATTTTGTCAGCCAAGTGCACTGCCTTCATATATAATTGTTCTTCACTGCTGGATATCATTTTCAAAATTGGAATTTTTTCAGCAGGTTCGCCATTTAAATACTCCAATAGTGTTCCTTCCAGTGCAGCAATAGTTAGTTTGTCCACTCTAAGGGCTCTGGTAAGTTGATTTTTTTTCATTGCTTCTATATATTTCTTTTTACCTACCAAAATACCAGCTTGCGGGCCACCCAATAACTTATCGCCGCTAAAAGAAATAATATCAATTCCCGCTTTTATACTATCCTGAATCAGGGGGTCCTCACTGAGTCCCCATTCTTGCAAGTCATATAGTGCACCACTTCCCAGATCATGCATAATAGGGAGTTCATGTTTGCGGCCTATATCAACTAATTCCTCCATGGGAACACTTTGAGTAAAACCTATAATTTTATAATTTGAAGTATGAGCTGCGAAAAGCAATGCTGTGTTTTCATTAATAACTGCTTCAAAATCACTACCGTAAGTTTTATTGGTGGTTCCTACTTCAACCAGTCTGGCACCGCTTAGTTTCATCACTTCCGGGATACGGAATGCGCCGCCTATTTCCACTAATTGACCACGGGAGACAATAACTTCTCTATTGAGTGCTAACGTGTTCAAACCCAGTAGAACTGCAGCTGCATTATTATTTACCACCAATGCTGCTTCAGCTCCAGTTAGCCGCACAAGTAAACTTTCAACATGGTCATAGCGGGAACCTCGTTTACCTTCTGCCAGATCCATTTCTAAATTACTGTAATATGGAGCAATTTTATTTATATATTCTATTGCTTTTAGACCTAAAGGTGCTCGACCTAAATTAGTATGTAATACAACTCCGGTTCCATTAATAACTCTATACAGGGTTCCTGGTTCTGCTGTTATACTGGTTTCAACCTTTTTCAAAATCCTATCCATTATAGTACCTTTTGTTACGTCCAATGGTTCTAACAGCAGCTCCTGCCTTACTTTTTCTACCGAAGCCCGTACTGCTCTGACAACAAAATTGCGACTATATCTGTCCATCTGTTCTTTTATTGCATCTTGCATCAAAATTTCATCTATGGCAGGGATTTTGCGTAAATTATCCATACTATTCCCCCATAAAGGCTTATTTGCTTGTATGTATTATATTACAACTAAAATCAACTAAAAAGCTATGTCTTTAAAATACTGATAAATCAAGGCCGTTATAATTATTATTCCTATAATACCAAACAAAGGGTAAATCATTCCTACTAAATCAGAAAAGCTCAGAAAAGATATCGGTACGGCTGCTGTTAATGTTAAAACCAGCATGACTTTAAATGATAATCCTGCTGATTTTGCTGCCCGCTGGGTAAATCCATAGGTGTTAGCAATGGCAGTGGTTATAATCCCCAGCCATAAAACCATTAAATATATATATTTGACAGATATACTTATTTTTGCAGCTATGAACAACATCGGGACTTCATAACTGAAGACTTCTGGTATCCCGTTGGCCAATGCTCTGATATTAAGTAATAGCAGCAAGCCTAGTACTAACCCACCTAACATTGCACCACTGATCCCATCTTTGCGGGAAGCGATCTGCCTATATTCTGTTAAAACTACTATAGCTAATGTAAAATTGTAAGCTACATATAGTATCGCAGCTATAACCCAATAGCTTCCTGAATTTGTATAATAAACAATTGCATCGTTATTTATGCAAATCGCCGTATACATATTTACTAGCAGCAATAATATAATTTTTACGGGAACTAATATGTTGTAACTGGCAACCAAACCATTTTTTCCTGTCCAAAGAGCAATTAGCACAGCCATGAACCCGATAAAAATTCCTAAGTATTTAGGTAAGTACAAGTGTTCATAAAAAACTGCACCACTGGCTGACAACATAATTCCTACACCTAAAAACAAAAATATCGACAGAAGAAAATCAATTATACCCGCTATCTTACTGCCAAGAACTTTTTTTAATAATTCCTGATAATTAGAAATTTTATTTTGATGAGTTACATATAATAGTATTCCTGCTAAAAGCACAAATAGAAAAGAGGCTAAAACAGCCCCTTTGAATCCTTTGCTTCCGTAAACTAGAAAGAACTGTACTACCTCTTGACCTGATGCAAAACCTGCCCCGACTACAGCCCCCAGATATCCAAATATTAGAATAATCCGTGTCTTCAGCCTAGGAGCCCCCTTTCAAGCCAGGCATATATTTAATCATATTCCTGTCAACGGGATTTATGACCGTATAAAAATTTGAGCAATGCAAAATAATACTATTATTAACACGGAGAATAAATCGATGCTTAGTAGTATTGCTAATTCTAAAATTAATTTTTCTTTCTACTATGAAGATCTTTTTTGCTTTACAAAAATGGAGGCTTCTCTTGGTTCTATGTTATCTAAGCATAATAAGACAGGAGACCGACAAATAATTTATGTATGCATAGGAACAGACAGGGCAACTGGAGACTGCCTCGGTCCTTTGGTAGGGACAAGATTAAAAACTTTGCTTCCCCATGCCAAATTATATGGAACTCTAAAAGATCCCGTACATGCTTCAAACCTTCAACAGATTCTTACGGCTATTGAAAATACCTCTTACAAACCATTAATTATTGCGGTTGATGCTTGTTTGGGAAAAGCTGAAAGAATTGGTTTTATAAATATCAATCAAGGCAGCCTGCGTCCCGGATCTGCATTAAATAGAACTCTTCCTGCTGTAGGTGATTTTCATATTTCAGGAGTAGTCAATACTGCTGGCTTTTTATCGCACTTAGTTTTGCAGAATACCCGCTTGTTTTTAGTAGACCGCATGGCGGAAGTGATTTCTAAAAGCTTGTTTTTGGCCCATTGTAAACACCAGGATTCCTTATGTACACCTCTGCTTTAAAATAAGTGTGATTACATTTGAAATATTTAATTTGCAGCTTAAATTTTCATGGGAATCTTTATTTGTTTTCTTCTTTAATTAAAAAATGTTTCACGTGAAACATTTTTTATTGTCCAAAATTATTTTAAGCCAAACAACTCAAGAATACGTTCCAGCTCTTCTTCATTGTAGTAACTTATCTCAATTTTACCGCCACGTTTTCTGGGAATGATCTCTGCCTTGGTTCCGAGATATTTTTGCAGTTTTGTTTCTATTTCAGATAACTCCACCGCTTTATTTTTTTCCACTTCATTTACATTAAAAAATTTAATACTCTTTTCTATTTGCCGAACGGATTTTTTTTCGTTAATAATTTTTCTGGCTGCTGCCAGTCGATCTTTATCAGAAGGCAAAGACAATAATGTACGAGCATGACTGGCGCTTATTTTTTTTTCATCGATCATTTTAATGATTTCCGGCGGTAAGTTTAATATCCTTAGCATATTCGTGATATAGGATCTGCTTCTGCCAATTCTTTCCGCTAACTTCTCCTGGGTAAAAGCATGTTTATCTATTAGGTTTTTATATGCTAAAGCCTCTTCAATAACAGTTAAATCATCTCTTTGTAAATTTTCAATCAAGGATATTTCCGCTGCTTCTTGATCATCAATCTCTCTGATTATAACGCTTATCTCTTCCATTCCTGCTATTTGAGCAGCTCTCCATCGTCTCTCTCCAGCTATTAATTCGTATTCGTCTCCTTGAGGTCGAACTAAAACCGGCTGTAGTATTCCGTGTTGTTTTATTGATTGTGCTAACTCATGGAGAGTTTCGTCATTAAACTTTTTTCTCGGTTGATCACCACGTGGTTTTATTAAATTAATACTCAGTTCACTTATGTTGCTGATATCTTTATCATTAATGAAAAGTGCATCCAGTCCTCTGCCAAGTCCTTTTACTTTTCTAGGCACGCCTTATTACCTCCATTGCTAATTCCTTATATACTTCAGCTCCCTTAGACCTTGGGTCATAAACGGCAATTGGTTTTCCGTGACTAGGAGCTTCACTCAGCCGCACATTTCTTGGGATTATGGTTCGGTAAATTTCTCTCCGAAAATGCTTTTTTACTTCCTCCACTACTTGAATAGAAAGATTGGTTCTTCCATCAAACATAGTAAAAACAATACCTTCAATCTTTATCATGGGATTGAGTCTGCGTTTAATTATTTGAATCGTGTCTACCAGTTGTGTCAAACCTTCCATTGCGAAATATTCACATTGCAGTGGTATAATAACTGAATCACAAGCCGTAAGCGCATTGATGGTCAATAATCCCAGGGAAGGAGGGCAATCTATAAAAATAAACTTATATGATGATTTAATTGATAATAATGCCTTTTTCATCTGTGCTTCTCGATTATTTAAATTAGCCAATTCAACTTCTGCACCAGCTAACTGTATAGTGGAAGGTATGATTGATAAATTTTTAATCTTCGTTTGTACAATTACCTTCTCAGAAGCTATATCTTCTGTTAATACATTGTAAATACTCTTAACTACCATTTTTCTGTTTATGCCCAGGCCGCTGCTGGCGTTACCCTGTGGGTCACAATCAATAACTAAAACTTTATGGCCTTCCAGAGCAATATAGGTAGCAATATTAATGGCCGTTGTTGTTTTACCTACCCCGCCTTTTTGGTTAGCAACTGCAATAATTTTAGCCATTATTTGTCCACCTTTCTCCTTCTTACTATTTTATTTTCGACTTCTTTTATGCTACTCCTGCTTCAACAATTTTAATTACTATTAGATCTTAAAGCTCTTATGAGTATATATTATCAAATTACGGACATGAAAGTATTTTTCTTCATATTAAAAATACCTGCTCAGGGCAATCTTTTTAATGTTTAAACACAATCTGTCCGTTTTAATTACTCTGACCGCTGATATTTGCGAAGATAGAAAGGATACCTTGTAATTTATATTTTTTACTTTTCTCAATACTTTTATAACGTTTCTTACACAATATAATATTTTCCTGTTGTATATTGTCTATTAGTAATTTTCACTATATAATTTTGTTATATGCTTCAATTAATAATTAGATTTTGTAATAAAAAGCATATGCAATGCCTAAAACTTTTTGAATACTGCTAATAGATTATTATGATTCCTACAATGCCGGGGGGGTGGTTTTCTAGGGAACATATCTTTATTTCTCTAAAAAATTATTAACAGAATAGGAGGCAATAGTCTATGGGAAGTCAATATACTAATCAGGATCATATGAAACGACTCGTTGATTACAGGGATGCCCGTGAATTTCATTTAAGAAAAGACCGGGCTAAAAGGGATAAAAGAATTTCCCTGCAAGAAGCGGTCAGCGAGTATATTCAGGATGGTGACATTTTCGCAGAAACCGGGTTCTCATATGTTAGATCACCCATTCAAGCTTACTTAGAAATGGTTCGGCAAAAGAAAAAAGATTTAATTGCAATTGGTTCGCCAATGTCCAACACATCATACTTGATGGCTTTTGGAGTAGTTAAAGCACTACACCTTTCATATATTGGTGTTGAGATGCGAGGCAATGACAAAAATTTTGCTCGCTGTATAAAAAGCAAACAAGCAGAATTGTTATCAATTTGGAGCCATGGTTCTATGGCTCTGGGATTTAAAGCCGCGCAGCTGGGAGCGCCTTTTATTGCTTCCAAGCAACTAATCGGTACGGATATGATAAAAAAGAATCCTTTCGTAAAAGTTATTGATAATCCGGTCAGTGCTGACAACAGCCAAGTGGCATTAATTCCTGCTCTGTTTCCGGACGTTTGTATCATTCATGCACAAAAAGCTGATCGTTATGGAAATGCAGTTATTGAAGGTCCGGCAATAAATGATATAGCCTTGGCTGCCGCCTGCCGAAAAGTAATTATAACCGCCGAAAGAATTGTTCCTGAAATGACAATTAGAGAGAACAGCACCGGTACTATCCCTTTCTGGTACGTAGATGCTGTAGTTGATTTGCCTTACGGGGCTCTTCCAGGCTCATGTCCCGGTCATTATTACTGGCACCGTGAATGGTGGGAATGGTTGGTTCGTATAGGCACACCTGATCTTGATGCATTGAATGATTTCTTTGATTACTGGGTATTCAGCACCAAAGATCAATTTGATTTCATTGAAAAGCTGGGCGGGGCGCGCTTTATAAATACTGCCCGTCAACAGATGGAAGCTGCTCAAGCAAATGTTGATGACTCCCTGGTTAATTTTGATTACCAGGAAGTAATCCCCAAGCGGGACTAAAAAGGAGGTATATCGATGAGTAATGTTGCACCCGCAAATCCGCTGGAAATGATAGCATACAATCTTTCCAATGCAATTGAAGATGGCCAAATCGTTTATGTAGGTACCGGCCTGCCAATGGTCGGCGGTATACTTGCCAAGAAAACCCATGCTCCTAATATAACATTGGTTTATGAAAGCGGCGGACAAGATCCTTTGGAAGGAGATATGCCTTGGTCGGTTGGATGTCCCTTTACGTTTCGTAAATCACCGATGTCGATGGAAATGGCGATATCTTTTGGCCAGTGCGCCTTAGGTTATGTAGACATAGCCTTCCAGGGGGGAGCCCAAATAGATATGTACGGTAATGTTAATACCTCGGTTATTGGCAGTTATGAAAACTTAAAATCTATCCTTCCCGGCAGCGGGGGAGGGAATGATATTGGCTCATTAACAGAAAAATCAGTTTTGGTAGGTCTGCAAACACCTGATCGCTTCCCGGAAAAAGTTGACTTTGTTACTACTCCCGGATACTTAGATGGGGGAGATACCCGGGAGAAAGCTGGCCTGCTTGGCGGCCCTTCTGCAGTTGTAACCCAGTGCGGCGTATTTGATTTCGAACCGGTTTCTAAACGTATGCGGATCAAAAGACTAAATCCGGGTATGACGGTGGAAATTGCTCAAGCTTGTACCGGATTTGAACTTTTGGTTCCCGAAAATATTGAATTTGTCGAACCGCCCAGTGATGAGGTTTTGAGGATTCTTAGAGAAGTTGTTGACCCCCGTAAGGTTTTCACAAAATTCCCTCCCGGCTAAAAAGAGATAAAAGAGCGAGAAATTCGCTATTTTTCTTAATATTATTAAAAGAATCGAAGTTAATGATAAAATAGTGATTCCTAAACGGGTTTAACCAAGAAGAAAAAACATCACCAAAACACATAATTTTGGTGATGTTTCTTTTTTGCTTACTATCAACTGATTTGAGTAATTTTATTTCGCTTTTTGACAATCTTAATTACTACCTGGTATTCTTCTTCGCTATCATTTTCAACCATTTTGATATCAACACCGGTTTGTTTAGCACGTTTCACCGTTTCTCTGATTGTGTTAAGAAAAATTCTGGCATCTCTTATAACCATGGAATAATTCTGTCCTATATTATTTCTATCCACCTGCAGGGGAATATTATTTTGACTGGCTTTAAAAACCAGGTTTTCAGTCTGTTTAACAGTTAGATCCTTTTCATAAATTTGGCTTAATATTTCTAATTGCATTTCGGCTGTATTAAGCTTTAATAGAGCTCTGGCATGCCTTTCACTTATAAATTCAGGAGATATTTTTTCTCTTACCGCTTCAGACAGCTTTAGTAATCTTAGTTTATTAGCTATGGCAGATTGGCTTTTACCAATTTTATTTGCCAGCTCATCCTGAGTCATACCAAAAAAGTTTATTAAAATATTATAGGCATTGGCCTCTTCAAAATAATTAAGTTCCTTGCGTTGAAGGTTTTCAATAACTGAAATAGCCGCCGCTTTTTCATCATTCATTTCCTGTACTATTGCCGGTATTTCTTTAAAACCTAACAATCTACAGGCTCTATATCTTCTCTCGCCAGCTACAATTTGATACTTTTTCTCAAACTGTCTGACTATAATAGGCTGAATAACACCATAAGCTTTAATGGAACGAGCAAGTTCCAACAACTCTTCCTCATTAAATACTTTTCGTGCTTGATACGGACTCCGATAAATATCATCCAAAGTAAGTGAAATAACTTTGCTTTCATAGTTCTTGCCAAGGATTTTATCTATTTGTTTACGAACCATCCCCCCAAGCACCTCCTAAAGTGGTCTTTTAGCAGGAATTCCAGTTCTGCGCGGATATTTTTGCGGAGTCTCGGCCAGTTTCTCAATTTCTACTATGGTTCTATCAAGATCTTGCATTAATGTATAATGAAAACTTTCGATGACCTTAGCGTTTAGTAGTTCCAGTGCAATCTCTGCCTGTTCCAATTCATTTTTGTAATTTCGCCCTTTCCATAGCAATAGCTTTCCCCCTGTCTTCAAAAGTGGAATCCCATATTCCAGTAAAACATTAACAGATGTTACCGCCCTGCTGGTACAATAATCAAAATTTCCCCGAAAGTTTGGATCGCGTCCTATTTCTTCTACTCTATTCTTAATTACTGTAACATTATTCAGTTGCAGCTCTTTAACCATCTGTTGCAAAAATGTACTCTTTTTTTGGTCTGATTCAATCAAAGTCATTTCCATGTTGGGCCGGGCCATTGCCATTATTAGTCCTGGGAAACCAGCACCCGTTCCTATGTCTGCCACTTTCTTATCATTCATTTCAATAAAAGAAAATATTTGCAGGCTGTCATCAATATGCTTATTGATGTCTTCGGGCAAGCTTTTCCGACTTATCAGATTATGCTTTTCATTTTCAGCCTGTAATGCAGTTATAAATCTTTTTACATTATATTCCATGTCCACGAGCTATTTCCTTCTTTTAGTTTCCAAAAAGATCAATAAAACATTTATGTCAGCCGGATTAATTCCTGATACTCTTAAAGCTTGCCCTATAGATATGGGCTTAAATTTGTCCAGCTTTTGCCTGGCTTCATTAGATAATCCATAAACTTCACTAAAATCAAAATCTGCCGGCAGTGATTTGTTTTCCATTTTTTCAAAACGTTCTACCTGTTCTTTTTGTTTTTTTATATAACCTTCATATTTAGCTTGAATCTCTACTTGTTCAAGAATATCAGGGTCATTTACGGTTATTAAACCTAAATAATAAAAATCTTGTATCTTTATCTCCGGCCTTCTTAACAATTCCCATAATGAAATCCGGTCCTTTAAAGGCGCACTTCTTTTGCTATTGAGAAACTCCCTGATAACTTCATCTGCAGGGGTAAAAGTAGCTTGGTGTAATTTACTAATAAGTTCAGACAAGGTCTTCTTTTTCTCTTGAAAGATCTGCCACCTAAAATCATTAACCAGTCCCAGAGACCTTCCTTTTTCAGTTAATCTTAAATCTGCATTATCCTGTCGCAGCAGCAATCGATATTCCGCTCTAGAAGTTAGCAATCGGTAAGGTTCATCAAGTTCTTTAGTCACTAGATCATCGATCATGACACCTATATAAGCTTCACTCCTTTTCAGGATAAAAGAATCCCTTCCATGTACCTTCAGTGCTGCATTAATCCCCGCCATTAATCCTTGTGCTGCTGCTTCCTCGTATCCCGAAGTTCCGTTTATTTGTCCCGCTGTAAAAAGGCCGGATATATTTTTAGTCTCCAGAGACAATTTTAGCTGTGAGGGAAAAACATAGTCATATTCTATGGCATAGCCTGTACGAATGATACGCACATCCTCCAAGCCAGGTATGCTTTTTAATACTTTAATCTGTACATCTTCAGGCAAGCTGGTATTAAGTCCCTGCACATACATTTCATCAGTGGCTCGTCCTTCTGGTTCAACAAATAATTGATGTGAATCTTTATGAGAAAAACGCACTACTTTATCTTCAAATGATGGGCAGTAACGAGGACCTTGTCCTTTAATTACTCCTGTAAACATTGGCGCTCTATCCAAATTATCCATTACGATCTGGTGTGTTTCCGGTGTACTGTGAGTTAACCAGCAAGATAACTGTTTCCTGTCTGGCAGGGGGCTTATATAGGAAAACCTTAACTGCCTGTCATCACCAGGTTGTTCTTCCATGGCATCAAAGTTAACGCTTTTTTTATCAATACGTGGAGGTGTTCCCGTTTTAAACCTTCCTAATTTTAATCCCATATCTTTTAAACTGTCGGAAAGTTTCTCAGCCGGAAACTGATTGCCAGGTCCGCCTGAAAAGGCAATATCACCTATTATGATACGGCCTTTTAAGTAAGTACCTGAGGTAACAACAACGGTTTTACAATTGTATTTAGCACCGGTCTTGGTAATTATACTTCTTACGGTGTCTTCAGCAGTTATTATTTCTTCAACTTCTGCCATGAGTAAATCCAGATTTCTCTGGTTAAGCAGGGTTTTTATCATTTCTTTATGATATTCATATTTATCAGCCTGAGCTCTTAGAGCTTGCACAGCCGGTCCTTTACCGGTATTAATAATCCGAATTTGAATATTGGCTTTATCTATATTTACCCCCATTTCACCGCCTAGTGCATCTATTTCTCTAATAAGTTGTGCTTTTGCCGGTCCGCCAACCGATGGATTACAAGGCATCAAAGCAATATTCTCCATACTAAGGGTAACCAATAATGTTCTACAGCCCATACGTGACGCCGCTAAAGCAGCTTCACAGCCAGCATGACCTGCTCCTATTACTACAACATCATAACTTCCTGCTTCATAAATCATTGAAGTCCTCCCAAGTTCATAAAAAGAGATATCTATTTACCTATACAAAAATCATGAAAAATGCGGTTTAAAACTTCTTCTTTTATGTTCTTTCCAGTTAGTTCACCTATTGATTCAAGAGCTAATTCCAAATCTATTGCCAGACAATCAAGGGGAGCAGTATGCATAATGTGCTGAGCTTCATGGATATGTTTTTTGGCCTTTTTAAGCGCACTTTTTTGGCGCATATTAAGCATAATTTTCAAATCATCTTGCTTGACCTGGCCTGAAAGAATAATTTCTGCAATTTGTTTTTCCAAATTTTTTATTCCAGAGTCTTCTTTAACAGAGGCTTTTATTATCCTTTCTCCGGTAAATAATTTATTTAATTCTGCTTCACTTATGTTTAACTCTAAATCTTCTTTATTTACTAATACTATCCTTTTCTTGCCAGCAATTTTATTATAAATTTCCATATCTTCTTCCGTTATCCCGGCGGCAAAATCAAGCACCCATATAACCAAGTCAGCTTCACTGATTACTTCTTCTGATTTTTTAACGCCAAGTTGTTCTACCATATCTTCTGTAATGCGTATTCCCGCTGTATCAATTAACTTAACCGGTATCCCGCCTATCGTAATATGTTCTTCAATGGTATCCCGTGTAGTACCAGGTATATTTGTAACAATGGCTCTGTTCTTTCTAAGTAAGGCATTCAATAAACTAGATTTGCCCACATTGGGTTTGCCTATAATAGCAACACTGATGCCTTGGCGGTAAATATCTGTTCTTTTAGATTCTTCCAACATTTGTTCTATTATTTCCTCTGTCCCTGCCAGTATGCTGCTGACTTCGTTAATATCTACGTCACCCACCTCATCAGGAAAGTCAATACTGGCCTGAATATGGGCATTGACTTTTAATAATTGCTCTTCAATAGCGGTCATGTACTGACTATTATGACCTGTTAATTGTTTTATAGCCAATTTTAAAGATTTTTCAGATTTAGCTCTGATTACCTCAATAACTGCTTCTGCCTGACTTATATCAAGACGCCCGTTAAGAAATGCACGCCGGGTAAATTCTCCTGCTTCAGCAAGTCTTATATCCAGCGCTAATATTGCTTCCAGACAGCGTTGAGCCACGATATTGCCACCATGACAATTAATTTCAATTACATTTTCTCCGGTATAGCTGTGGGGTGCTTTCATTATACTTACTAGCACTTCATCTATAATATCCCCTTCATCATCTAACAACCATCCTAATGTCAATGTATGGCTATCTCTGGTTTCTATTCTTTTCCCAGGATTATATGGTTTAAAGATAGCTGATATTTTTTCTGCTACATTTTGTCCGCTTAGGCGAACAATAGCAATCCCGCCTTCTCCAGGAGGTGTTGAGATTGCAGCTATGTCGTCATTTAACACTTTCAACATTCCCTTATCGTATTATTTTTGTCTATAAACATCTTACCAAAATTATAGGCTTTATACTCTTTGGTTAAAAAAAAGGCCCTTGCGGGCCTTCAGTTATTATTTTTTTAGTGTTATAACCAACTTTCTGTTGGGTTCTTCACCTATAGAATAAGTATTAATAAGCGGATCACTTTGCAAGGCAGTATGGACTATTCTTCTTTCTTGTGAACTCATTGGCCTCATGACTACATTTTTTCTAGTCTCTTTTACTTTTTCTGATAATCTGATTGCCAGTGCTTCCAAGGATTCTTCTCTTTTTCTTCTATAATCTTCCACATCTAAAATGACCCTGATTCTTTTATCCCGCTTGCGGTTGATAATTAATCCTATCATATATTGTAACGTATCCAGAGTTTCTCCTTTGCGTCCAATAAGTAATCCCATGTCTTTCCCTATTATATTGATTCTGACTTTTTCATCATCATAATCCACATTGGCAATCTGGTAATCAAGCTTCATTTTTTGCAGTAAAGTTTCCAGAACTTTACGTGTTATTTGCTCAGGCCTATCTATCATAGAAACTTTTATAACTGCAGGTTTTTTACCAACGAGTCCTAAAATCCCTTTACTGGGCTCTTCAACAATTTCTATCACTACATCCTCAATTTCACAACCTAGCTCTTCTAAGGCTGCTTTTATCGCTTCATCAACGCTTTTTCCTCTTTTTTCTACTGTTTGGTCTTCCATCTTGTTTCCTTCCTCCTTTTTCCCTCCCTGGAAGCACTTCTGCCTTAAAAGTGTTCTGCTTGTCATCTTCCTCATCCGTTGTTTTATCTGTATAAGGAGTTTTTCCTGTTTCCTTCTTTATAACTGTATTCCTTGCCGTTGTTTCAATTTCTTCTTCTGAAGAATTAATTTTCACTAAGCTTTGGGTTTTATTAACATAGAGCTGCTGCATGATACCTAAAATATTAAAAACAATCCAGTAAATTGGTAATCCGGCCGGCATTGTTGCGGCTATCCATGCCATAAATAATGGCATCATATAAAGCATAGTTCTCTGGGTAGGATCTTTAGTATCCACTGTAGATATCTTTTGCTGCAAATATGTAGTCAAACCAGCCAAAACAGGGATATATAGGGTCCAAAATGCACCTTCACTTATAGTAAGGGTCCAAACGGATTCTCCAATATTACTGATACCCAGAAAAGCTGCATGAGCAGCTTCTTTAAACTCAAAGCCAAATAAAGATCTATAAAATGCTATAAATATTGGCATTTGAATCAGAAGGGGCAAACAACCTCCAAATGGGTTTACACCATGCTGCTTGTATAATTCCATAACTTTTGTTTGCATAACCTGAGGATCATCTTTATATCTTTCTTGAATGATCTTCATTTTAGGTTGAACTGCTTGCATGGCCCGCATTGATTTCATCTGTTTCTGCGTCAAAGGAAACAAGATAATTTTAATGACTATAGTCATTAAAATTATTGCCAGGCCGTAATTAGGAAAACCAATAGATACGGTTATTCCATACATATATTGAATAACATCACTAAACCATGAAACGAATGCTTGCCACAAATTAATTTCCTGCTCATCGTAAATCAATACGCTGCAGGATTCACCTCCTTGTTAGTAACCAGCGCTTAATTGTTTTCTCCGTAGATTTGCAGATAATTTACACTAAGCCCAGTATGGTAAAGCCTTTATACAGGGTTTTATTATTATTTTCAAGGAACCGGATCAAATCCGCCAGCATGCCAAGGGTGACATTTTGTCAATCTTTTAAAAGTCAACCATCCCCCTTTAATTGCTCCATATTTACTAATTGCTTGTATAGAATAGGTAGAACAGCTCGGGTAGAAACGACATGAGGCAGGCTTAAAAAAAGTTACTTTTTGATATATCTTTATTAAAAGGATAAGAAATTTTTTTAACATATACCTGTTTTCCTCATTACAGAAATAAAATCTTTTTCTATTTGAATGTAATTGACTTTGCTGATTAAAGGACGGCTAACCAATACAAAATCATACCCTTGTTCCAAGTTGAACCGATTATTATCAACCACGGCCCTCAACCTTCGTTTGGCTTTATTCCTGACTATTGCGTTTCCTATTTTTTTACTGGTTACTATCCCAAAGCGATTAATACCTAAATCATTTTTCAATATAAAAACAACTAGGTATCTGCCTAGATATTTTTTACCATTTTGGTATATATTATTATAGTGTTTGCTTTCTCTTATTCTAAATTCTTTACCAATCATTTAAACCCTTCTATAAGAGAAATAAAAGGCCGTTAAATACGACCTTATGCGGAAAGAGTTTTTCTTCCTTTTTTCCTTCTCCTAGTGATAACTGCTCTTCCTGCAGAGGTTGACATTCTTTGTCTGAATCCATGTACTCTTTTTCTCTGCCTATTTTTTGGTTGGTATGTTTGTTTCATTATATTAAGCCTCCCTAATTTTTTCAAAGACTATATAATTATATTTACTTACAACAGTGAATGTCAAGAAAATCGGCTAAGTGAAATACTTCTAATTGCAATTTTTATCTGCTATTATTATACTATATTTTTATCTAGGTTCGGTTTTAATAGGTTGTAGTGCTATTCACTAACAATTCTCTAACTATTTACTAACAACTATTCACATTATTATTCTTATCCACAGATTGTTTTTCCACATTTAAACAGGAGGGTTTGTATGTCCTTGCCAAATGAGTATTCTAATATATGGAATCAGGTATTGAGTTCTATTCGTCAAGATATAGGTGAAACAAGTTTTGATATATGGTTTTCAATGGTTAAATATAATACTTTCCGGGATGATCGTGTTTATTTAACTGTCCCGAACTCCTTGACAAAAGAATGGATTGAATCGCGTTATCTTGACTTAATGAATAATAATTTCCGTGCATTAACAAATCAAAATATCAGTATTGTACTTACCATGGATGAAGGCTCAGATAAACAGAGTACTTTTTCACCATTAAATCCTAAATATACATTTGATACCTTTGTGGTAGGAAATAGTAATCGTTTTGCCCATGCAGCCTGCTACGCTGTTGGCGAAACCCCTTTTAAATCATATAATCCATTATTCATTTATGGGGGTGTCGGTCTGGGTAAAACTCACCTTATGCAGGCTATTGGTCAACACATCATCGCCAAAAGGCCAACATGCTCTGTTATGTATGTTTCTTCGGAACAATTCACCAATGAGTTAATTAGTTCTATAAAAGATGATAATACCCCGGGGTTTCGCAATAAATACCGTAACATTGATGTTTTATTAATAGACGATATTCAATTTCTGGCTGGAAAAGAAAGGACTCAGGAAGAATTTTTCCATACTTTCAACACTTTATATGAATCTAATAAACAATTAGTAATTTCAAGCGATCGCCCACCCAGAAATATTCCTACTTTGGAAGACAGGCTTCGCTCACGATTCGAATGGGGGCTGATTTCCGACATCCAACCCCCGGACCTGGAAACCCGTATAGCGATATTAAGAAAAAAAGCGCAGTCTGAAAATTTAAATATTCCTTTCGATGTTTTAGATTATATTGCAAACTATATTCAATCAAATATTCGAGAGTTGGAAGGAGCCTTAATTAGATTAGTTGCTTATGCTACAATCACGAACCGTCCTTTAAATATGGCAACTGCAACTGAAGCTTTAAAAGATATATTACCACCGCCTCGTGCTAAGAAAATTACCATAGAAAATATACAAAAAGTTGTTTCATTACATTATGGTGTAGATATGGCTGAATTACTGTCTAAAAAAAGAAATAAGCAAATCGTTTTTCCCAGACAGATAGCAATGTATTTATGCCGTAAGTTAACAGACGCCTCCTACCCCCAAATAGGGGATCAGTTTGGCGGCAGAGATCATACAACCGTAATCCATGCTAATGAAAAGCTTGAAAAAGAGATAGCTTCGGATCAAGAATTGGCAGCAACCATTGAAATTTTATGTCGGAAAATTAATCCCAATTATTAACTGGTTGATCTTTTTTTATAAACATGCTTGTCCACTGAACAAATAGCTAAAGATTCTTATTCAATTGACTTATGCACATATTTTGAGCCCCTACTACTATTACTACTAAATTGTTTATAAATAATTAAATAAATAAAAAACAACAGGAGGATTAATTATAATGAAATTTGTTATCGAAAAAAAAGAGCTCTCTTCTCTTACTTCTTTAGTACATCGTGCTGCTTCAACAAAAAATACTATTCCTGTCCTAACTGGACTGTTATTGCAAGTGTCGAATGAAAAAGGCTTGGTAATGACTGCGACAGACATGGAAATAGGGATTAAAGCCTCAACAAAAAATATAGAAGTACTACAAGAAGGAATCGTGTTAGTTAATGCCCATTATTTTTCAGATTTTATAAAATTACTTCCAGATTCTATTATTCAAATTGAATTAAATGAAGATAAAGCAAAGCTAAATATTTCTTATGGCCGCTCAGCTGGTTTTATGAATACATATAGCAATTACGAGTACCCGGATCTGCCCCTGGAAAAACAAGAACATAAATTATCCATTCCTGAAAAAGTATTAAAGGAAGCCCTAAGAAAAACATCTTTTGCAGCTGCCATGACTCATTTCAGACAGGTTTTTACAGGAGTACTGTTTGATATAAAAGAAGATGGAATACTAAAAATAATTGCTTCAGATACTCATCGTTTAGCACAATATTCTTACGAAATGGAAGATAAAACAACTGATCCCTGTAGTTTTATTATTCCAACGCGCAGTGTCAATGAATTACTAAGAATAATTGATGATACTGATGAACTGATTAATATTTCCATCAGTGAAAATAATGTTATTTTTTCAAATCCTGATTTTATCTTATTATCAAGAGTTATTGATGGCCAATATCCAAATTATGAACAAGTTATTCCAAATACATTTTCTTCTGAATTAATTATAAATTCCCATATATTATCAAATACTTTAGAAAGAGCAAAAATTTTACCTACTGATGATAAAACAAAAATCCAGCATGTACAGTTTAGTTTTAAAGAAAATGAGGCAATTGTAGAAAGCTTTTCTGAAATGATGGGAGAAATTCAAGAAGTTATTGAAAATTTAAATATAGAAGGGGATAAAGATTACAAAATTGCTTTTAACACCAATTATTTTCTTGATATAGTTAAAATATTAGATGATGAATGTGAAGAAATAAAAATAGAATTATCCGGAGCTTTGGGTCCTGCAAAGATTGTTAATCCAAAAGTAGATAACTATTTATATGTGTTAGTTCCCCTACGCACCAGTAACTAAAGAGAGAAGTTCTTAATTTGAAAATTGTTGATTTTAAAATAAGAAATTTCCGTAATATAAAAAAACTCGATATTCTGCCAGGCCCTGGACTAAATATTCTGGTAGGAGATAATGCCCAGGGAAAAACAAATCTTTTGGAATCAATATATATTCTTTCAACCGGAACTTCTTTCAGAACTGGTAAAGATATAAATTTTGTTCAATATAATTCAGAAAGCTATTCTATTTATGCAAAATATACTAATCAGGAAAGGAAAATCGAATCTCTATTAAAATATAAAATAACTGCTGGAAAAGTATTTGAAATCAATGGTAAAAAAGTTAAGAGCTCGGATGAAAATAATATTAGAGTCGTTTTATTTACCCCTGATGATCTATATTTAATCAAAGGATCCCCCAACCGCAGAAGAAATTTTTTAGATTTTGCTCTTAGGCAAGTATCAGCTGATTATATAATGCAATGGGAAAATTATAATAAAATTCTTAAAAAAAGAAACATCTTATTAAAAAAACAAAATATTGATGATAGAGCATTTTCTGTTATCAATGATATTTTTATTGAAACAGCTGTACAAGTAATTATTAAGCGCATTAATTTTGTAAATATTTTAGATGATCTATGTCAAAAAATATTTCCTTTGTTAAACAGCGATAAACACATAATTAAAATCAGGTATGCACTTTCATTTCCAGTCTTTAGTGGTAAAATTAATCATGAAATTTTACTGCAGACTCTGAAAGAGCAGGTTTTATCCAAGAAGAATGATGAGTTAATGCGCGGGACTACGATGATTGGTCCTCATCTTGATGATTTAAATATATATCTTGATGATAATTTAGCACGCCTTTTTTCTTCTCAGGGGCAGCAAAGAAATATTGCTGTTACATTAAAATTAGCCGAAATTTATGCTTTTAAGCAAATTAAAGGCTATTATCCTCTTTTTTTACTTGATGAAGTATTTGCAGAACTCGATGAAGCAAAAAAAAATTTACTTATGGAGCAATTATCAAAAGCAAAATTTCAAAGTTTTCTTTCTTCGGTAAGCATTGATAATATTAAAAGAGGAAACTCACAAATATTTAAAATAAAAAACGGTTGTATAATCTAAGGAGGTATTTAATATGTATATTCATCTGGGCAATAACAATATAATTTCTTCTGATAATGTGATCGCTATTTTGAATATTGAACCTCCCATTTGCAAGGATTTGACTGAGTTTATTGAAATCGCAAAAATGGAGAAAGATATTTTAAATGTAAGTGAAAAAGGCAAAGAAAAGGCGTTAATAATATGTACTGATAAAGTTTATTTATCACCTATCTCTTCAACAACATTATTGAGACGTGCCGAAAACTTCTTTAAGGAGGTATAATTTTTGATTAATACTGACAATGGTTATAATGCTTCTAATATACAAGTCTTAGAAGGACTTGAAGCGGTTCGCAAAAGACCCGGTATGTATATTGGGTCCACCGGTCCTAAAGGTTTGCATCATCTGGTTTTTGAAATTGTTGATAATAGTATAGATGAATCAGTAGTAGGGCAGTGTGATACGATCCAAGTGATTATTCACGCTGATAATTCTGTAACTGTTAGTGACAATGGGCGCGGAATACCGGTAGATAATCATCCAATGATGAATAGACCTGCAATTGAAGTAATTATGACTACTCTACATTCGGGCGGAAAATTTGGCGGCAGTGGTTATACCATATCCGGGGGTCTTCATGGAGTAGGACTATCGGTTGTTAATGCACTTTCCTCACTGCTTGAAATCACTGTAAAAAGAGATGGCCATATTTATCGCCAGGTCTATCAACGTGGAAAACCTACAAGTGATTTACAGATCATTGGTGATACAAAACAAACAGGTACAACTATCCACTTTTTCCCGGATAGTGAAATATTTGAAGAATTGATTTTTGACCGGGAAATAATCATTCAAAGATTACGTGATTTATCTTTTTTAAACAAAGGTTTAATTATTAATATAACTGATGAAAGAGAAGCTGAAATCTTTAGAAAACAATATGTTTCTGAAGGTTTGATGGACTTTGTAACCTACATTAATAAGAATAAAGAAACTGTCAACCAAGAGCCTATTCATTTTAAAGATAGAAAAGATGATGTGATAGTTGAAATTGCAATCCAATATAATAACGGTTATAGCGAAAACATATTTTCCTTTGCAAATAATATCCGAACCCAGGAAGGCGGTACTCACGAAATCGGTTTCAAAAACGCCTTAACCAGAGCGGTGAACGATTATGCAAAGAAAAACGGACAGTTAAAAGAAAATGAGGCCAATCTTTCTGGTGAAGATATCAGGGAAGGCATTGTAGCTATCATTTCAGTAATGGTTAAAGATCCGCAATTTGAAGGACAAACTAAAACTAAACTGGGAAATACTTTTATTAGAGGAATAACAGAAGGCCTGGTATATGAATCCTTGCAGGATTATTTACAGGAAAATCCCGTGGTTGCTAAAAGAATTGTAGAAAAAGCTGTTGCAGCTCGTCGTGCCAGAGAAGCAGCAAGAAAGGCCAGGGAGCTGACCCGTCGTAAAAGTGCTTTGGAATCTACCTCACTACCAGGAAAATTGGCGGATTGCAGCAACAGGGATCCAGGCAGTTCTGAATTGTTTATTGTTGAGGGAGATTCTGCCGGGGGTTCGGCCAAAATGGGCAGAGACAGAACCTATCAGGCAATTTTACCTCTGCGGGGTAAAATTCTTAATGTTGAAAAAGCCCGTTTAGATCGAGTATTGAGTAGTGAAGAAATCAGAAATTTAATTACTGCCATGGGTACTGGTATAGGTGAAGAATTTGATATTACAAAAGCCCGTTACCATAAATTACTCATAATGACAGACGCAGATGTAGATGGATCACATATTAGAATACTACTTCTAACCTTCTTTTACCGTTACATGAAAGAGTTAATTGAACAAGGCTATATTTATATTGCACAACCACCTTTATACGGTTTAAAAAGGGGTAAAGAAATACATTATTTCTTCAATGATCAGGATCTGGATAATTTCACAAAAAACAGTGATAAAAAATGGTCTATCCAACGTTACAAAGGCTTAGGTGAAATGGATCCGGAACAGCTTTGGGATACTACTATGAATGCAGAAACACGCACCATTCTTCAGGTTACTATCGATGATGCCATCCAGGCTGAAAAAATATTCTCTGATTTAATGGGTGATAATGTAGAGCCGCGCCGGGAATTTATTAATAATAATGCGCGTTATGTGACTAATCTGGATATATAAGGAGGCGCACAGTTGGGACAGGATAGTCTTTTTGAAAAAATAATACCAATAGACATAGAAAGAGAAGTACGTAAATCCTTTTTGGAATATTCAATGAGTGTTATTGTATCCCGGGCACTTCCCGATGTTAGGGATGGACTTAAACCAGTACACCGCCGCATTTTATATGCATTGTATGATCAGGGAATGACTGCGGATAAACCTCATAAAAAGTCAGCCAACATTGTTGGTGAAGTCATGGGTAAATATCATCCTCACGGGGACTCGTCTATTTACCAGGCTATGGTTAAATTAGCACAGGATTTTTCCATACGTTATCCATTGGTGGATGGACATGGTAATTTTGGCTCTATTGATGGCGATAGTGCTGCAGCCATGCGTTATACTGAATCCCGAATGGCCAAAATAGCTGAAGAAATGTTGAAAGATATCGATAAGGATACGATAGACTGGCGGCCTAACTATGATGAGACAAGACTAGAGCCCCAGGTATTACCATCGAGAATTCCCAGCCTTTTAATAAACGGTTCTAACGGTATTGCGGTAGGTATGGCAACTAATATTCCGCCTCATAATCTATCTGAAGTGGCAGAAGGAATAAAAATGGTGATCGACAATCCTGAGGTTACCATAGAAGAATTAATGCAGATTGTACCTGGACCTGACTTTCCTACCGGCGGCATTATGGAGATCAGCGGTATCAAACAGGCCTATGAAACCGGAAGAGGTTCTATAAAAGTCAGAGCTAAATATGAAATTGAAGAAAGAAAGAACGGACGAAATGCCATCATCGTTACGGAAATACCTTACCAAGTAAATAAAGCCCGCCTGGTAGAAAAAATTGCCGATTTGGCAAAGGATAAAAAAATAGACGGCATCGTGGATTTAAGAGATGAGTCAGACCGAAACGGTATTAGAGTGGTCATCGAAGTACGACGTGATGTGAATATTAATGTTGTGATCAACAAGCTTTTTAAACATACCCAAATGGAAAATACTTTCGGCGCTATAATGCTAAGTCTGGTGAATGGGCAGCCATTGATTCTATCCTTGAAACAGATGATGGAGCAATATATAATTCATCGTCAGGATGTTATTACCCGGCGTACAAAATATGAATTAAATCTGGCCAATAATCGCAAACATATATTGGAAGGATTAAAAATTGCTCTGGACAATCTGGATGAAATCGTAAATTTAATCAGGAGTTCACGGGACAGAGAAAAAGCAAGATTAGCCTTAATGGAAAGATTTGCATTATCCGAAGTGCAAGCAAACGCTATTTTGGATATGCGTTTGGTACAATTGACTGGCTTGGAAAGAGGAAAAATAGAACAGGAATATGAAGAAATACTATTAAAAATAGCTGATTTAGAGGATATTTTAGCCCGGCCGGAGCGAGTTCTACAAATTATTAAAGACGACTTAGATGGTATAAAAAATAAATATGGCGATAAGAGAAGAACCGAGATAAGTTATGAAAACACTGATTTTGATGAAGAGGATTTCATTGAAGATCATGATGTAGTTTTAACATTAACCAACCGTGGCTATATAAAGAGACAACCGTTGGATACCTATAAAGTTCAAAATAGGGGAGGCAAAGGGATCATTGCTGCGTCTATTCGTGCTGAAGATTTTACCAATGAAATAATAGTATCCAGTGTCTTGGCAGATATTTTATTTTTTACTAACCAGGGAAGAGTTTTCTCATGTAAGGCGTACCATATCCCGGAATCATCAAGACAAGCTAAAGGGATGCCGCTTATCAACTTGCTTGAGTTAAGACCGGAAGAAAAAGTTACTACATTAATGGGAATCAGGGAATTTGATGATAAGCGTCATTTGGTAATGGTGACCAAATACGGTACCATAAAAAAAGTAGCATTATCTGCGTTTGCCAATATTCGCCGGTCCGGTATAATTGCTGTAAATCTGGTTGATGATGATGAATTAATGGGGGTCATAAGAGTAAAAGCAAAGGACAAGATAATGTTGGCAACTTCCGACGGGAAATCAATTGTATTTGAGGAAGACCAGGTCAGAGCAATGGGTAGAAATGCTGCCGGAGTTAGGGGCATAAGGCTTACCAAGGGGCATCATGTGGTTGGAATTGATAAGGATCGTTCTGATGCTCATGTAGTATTAGTGACAGAAAATGGTTTTGGCAAACGTACCCCACCTAGCGAATATAAAGTTCAAAATCGTGGGGGCAGAGGAGTTAAAAGCATTGAGATAACAGAGAAAAATGGTAATCTGGTGGCCTTAAAAATTGCATCTAAAGAAGATGAAATGGTTATACTGACTAATGAAGGTCATATAATAAGATTGGATACAGATCAAATTCCGATACAAAAAAGGTATTCACGGGGAGTACTCTTAATGAAACTGCCTGAAGCAGAAAAAATTGTTGCAGTGGCAAGATTCCGTACGGAAAAAGAAGAATAAAATATTAAATGAAGAGCTTGATTCCGAAGGATAATAATAATTAGTTAGTTGCCAAATCTAAATAGATATAATATAATCTATAAAATTATAAATAAACAAGCAATTGCGATGAAGGGGAAAAGTAAAGATTATTGTTGCTTCAGAGATCTGGTGGTCGGTGTGAACCAGAACAGCGTAAACTTGAATCCGCCCTGGCAGCAGTCTGTAGAAGCAGAACCGGTGGTGCCGTTATAACCTTCAAGTGAGTGTTGAAGTACACTAATCAGGGTGGCAACGCGGGAAATAAACCTCTCGTCCCTACAGGGGCGAGAGGTTTTCTTTACTTTATTTAAAACCAAGGAGGTAATCAACAATGACAGGAGAGCAATATCTATTTTTACCAGGTCCTACGCCATTACCAGAAAGAGTTATTATGGCTATGAGCAGATCTATGATTAATCATCGTGGACCTGAGTTTAAAGAAATTCTTTACCGGGTTACCAGCGGAATAAAACAGGTTTATCATACCAACCAGAATGTTTTAATATTTCCAGCTTCAGGATCAGGGGCAATGGAAGCGGCAGTAGTTAATTTTATTTCTCCCGGCGATAAAGTACTGGCCGTATCTATAGGTGTATTTGGGGATAGATTTGCAAAAATTGCCGGAACTTTTGGAGCTCAAGTGGAAAAGATGGATTTTGCCATGGGCAAACCAGCAGATCCCGATGCAGTCATAGACAGATTGAGAGCTGATAATAAGAAAGAAATCAAAGCTGTATTGATAACCCATAATGAAACCTCAACCGGGGTTTATAATGATATTAAAAAGATAAAAGCAGGAATGGCAGATCATCCGGCCTTGTTTATGGTGGATGCTGTCAGTTCTCTGGCAGCCCTTGAATTAAAAATGGATGAGTGGGGACTCGATGTAGTTGTCAGCGGCTCTCAAAAAGCTTTCATGGTTCCGCCGGGCTTAAGCTTCTTGGCTTTCAGCGAAAAAGCCTTAAAAGTACACCAAAGTTTTAAAAACACCAGTTTCTACTGGGATATCACCGCAGGCCTTAATTATTTGGACAAAGGACAGACCCCGTATACACCGGCACTTTCTTTATTCTATGGCTTGGATGAGGCATTGAAGATGATGGAGGAAGAAGGGCTCGACAATATACTGTTAAGACACAAAGATTACCGTGATATGGTTAGGGGTGCAGTAAAAGCAATGGGCCTGCAATTGCTGGCAGATGAAGATAATGCATCAACGGCAGTTACTTCAGTAATAGGGCCTGCCAATATTGAGGCTGATACTATCCGTAAATACATGTTGGAGAAATTTAATATAGTCCTGGCTGGTGGTCAACAGTCTTTAGCCAATGTCATATTTAGAATTGGTCATCTGGGATATGTCAGGCAGTTAGATTTATTAGCGGTCTTGTCCGCATTGGAAATCACCCTGGAAAAATTGGGGTATCCTATCAATAAAGGTGCTGGATTAATAAAAGCACAGGAGTTTATCTCAAAACGGCTGGATTAAGAGATGAGATTAAGAAAGGAAGGAGTTATTTATGAAAAAAGTAATAGTTAGTGAACGCATTGCTGAAGAAGGAATCGACCTACTGAAGACAGAACTTGAGGTTGACTATAGAGATGGTATATCCCGGCAAGAATTATTAAGTATTATTGACCAATATGATGCTCTAATCGTAAGAAGTGTAACCAAGGTTGATGAAGAACTTATTAAAGCGGGTAAGAATTTAAAGGTTATAGGAAGAGCTGGAAACGGCATTGATAATATTGATGTTGACGCCTGTACCCGCCATGGAGTAATAGTGGTTAATACTCCAGACAGCAATACTATTTCGGCAGCGGAACAAACCATAAGCCTGTTATTGTCATCAGCTCGAAATACTGCATGGGCAAATACTTTCCTAAAGGAAGGCACCTGGGACCGCAAGCCTTTTAGAGGAGTTGAACTCTATGGCAAAACCGTAGGAATAGTAGGCTTAGGTCGTATAGGATCCATGGTTGCAACCAGGCTAAAAGCTTTTAATATGAGAGTCATTGCTTATGATCCATATATTGCTGATGAACGCTTTGAGAGATTTGATGCTGAGAAGGTTGATACTCTTGCAGAGTTAGTACAGCAGGCGGACTTTATTACATTGCATACTCCGCGCAATGAAGAGACTATGCATATGCTGGATGAAGAAATGTTTAAGCTGGCCAAACCGGGAGTAAGGGTAGTAAACTGTGCCCGGGGAGGCATAATTAAAGAATCAGCCTTGATTGAAGGATTAAAATCAAAAAAAGTTGCCAGTGCTGGCCTGGATGTTTTTGAAAAGGAACCTGCAACTGATAATGAGCTTTTTTCTTTTAACAATGTAGTATGTACACCACATTTAGGTGCCGATACTTATGAAGCACAGAAAAGGGTAGGAGAAAATATCGCTGATCAGGTTATCAGAGCCCTGAAAGGGGAGATAGTACCTAATACAGTCAATTTACCTACTATGATCAGGGAAGAGTTAGAGTATTTAAGGCCATTTATAGTACTTGCCGAGAAAATGGGCAGTATTTATTATCAGTTGGAAAAAGCACCAATTAACCGGATTGAATTAAGTTATGCCGGCCCTATCACAAAAAATGATCTGGAAATATTAACGGTAGCCTTCTTAAAAGGCCTTTTAGAGCCTGTGATGTCAGAAAAGGTGAACTTTGTTAATGCTAAATTAATGGCTAAAGACCGGGGCATTAAAATTTATGAAACGAAAGAAGATCAAACTAATAAACGGTATAAAAACCTTTTAGGGGCAAAAATATTCAGTCAAGGCTATGAATTAGATATTACAGGATGTTTATCACGGGCCAGAAATCCGTTATTAGTAGAAATTAATGGATATGAAACAGAAACCAACCTGGAAGGTTATGTAATAATGGTTGAAAATCATGACCGGCCTAGAGTAATAGGTCCTCTTGCTACTACTTTAGGTGATGAAGGAATTAATATAGCTTCAATGAAAGTTTCCCGCCAGAACAAAGGTGAAAAAGCCATTATGCTGGTTAATGTGGATAACAAAGTAGAGGAAGAGGTACTGGTCAAACTTAGCAAATTGGACGGTATCATAAGCGTACCGCGCATGCTGCATTTCTAAATTAAGATAACTTTCGGAGGTATATTATGTTAGACGCCAAGTTAATAAGAGCTAATCCAGATATTATAGAAACGCATTTGCAAAAGCGAAATTTATCAGGAGGGCTTGACAAATTTCTTGCATTAGATGAACAAAGGCGAAACATTATTGCCCATGTAGAAGAATTAAAAAACTATCGGAATACTTCATCAATAGAAGTAGGGCGCATGAAAAAAACCGGTCAGAATCCTGAAGAACTGATGGGGAAAATACGGAATATTGGTGCGGAGATAAAAGCTCTTGATGATGATTTGAAAAAATTAGAAGAAGAAATCGAATCAATTCTTCTTAGTCTGCCCAATTTACCTCATGAGTCTGTACCGGTTGGAAAAAGCGAAGAAGAAAACGTTGAAGTAAGAAAGTGGGGAGAGCCAAGTAAATTTGACTTCGAACCATTAGCCCACTGGGATATTGGCGTTAATCTTGATATTTTGGATTTCTCCAGAGCCGCTAAACTTTCTGGCACCCGGTTTACAGTTTATAAAGGATTGGGCGCCAGATTGGAACGAGCAGTTATTAATTTTTTTCTTGATATTCATACACAGCAGCATAAATATAAGGAAATACTGCCTCCCTTTATGGTTACTGCTGATTGTATGCTGGGTACCGGACAATTACCAAAATTTGCAGAGGATATGTTTAAAATCCAAGGCCGCGAAATGTATATGATTCCAACAGCGGAAGTTCCTCTTACCAATCTTTATCGAGAGGAGATAGTGGAAGAAAGCCAATTGCCGATTTATCTTACTGCCTATACCCCTTGCTTTAGAGCCGAGGCAGGTTCACATGGACGTGATACACGCGGTATTATAAGACAACATCAATTTAATAAAGTAGAATTAGTTAAAATCGTCAAACCGGAAGATTCCTACGAAGAATTAGAAAAATTGACCAATGATGCTGAAACAGTGTTACAGCTTCTTGAACTGCCCTATCGAGTAGTGCTATTAAGCACGGGGGACATGGGTTTCTCGGCTGCCAAAACATATGACCTGGAAGTATGGATGCCTAGCTATAACGAATATAAGGAGATTTCCTCCTGTTCAAACTGTGAAGATTTCCAGGCCCGGCGTGCCAGCATCAGATACCGTCCGGCAGCCAAAGGAAAAGTTCAATATGCCCATACATTAAATGGCTCGGGAGTTGCTATAGGCCGGACAGTAGCAGCAATAATGGAAAATTATCAGCAGGCAGATGGCTCAGTTATAATTCCCAAGGTTTTACAGCCATATATGGGTGGTATTACCAGAATAAATGCTGAAAATTCTTCAAACATGGCAATTGACAAGGCAAGGTAGGCTGTGCTATACTGTCTTTTGCATTGGGCAAAAACAGTCCAGCCTTCATTAATGGAGGGGTGTCCGAGCGGTTGAAGGAGGCGGTCTTGAAAACCGTTGAACCTTTACGGGTTCCGTGGGTTCGAATCCCACCTCCTCCGCCATTAGTTTAATCATCCTGTTGCGGAGAGATGGCCGAGCGGCTGA